>JACCEE011027084.1_pt1 | contig 13427 bp, 10 predicted proteins | sample 7449931 | NCBI WGS metagenome assembly JACCEE01 (sample SAMN15323457, study PRJNA562643) | freshwater metagenome | isolation source: river surface water | place: USA:Blue River Watershed | collected 2017-08-19 | reverse complement strand
GATGAGGCAGGGCGGTTATTGGGAACGGCAACTGATGGGGATATTCGTCGCGCTATTCTAAAAGGCATCAGTTTGGACGCCGCAATTCACAGTATTATGAATGCCAGTCCGACGGTTGCCCAAGCGCATGACAGCACCGAACAAGTGCTTGCCCTGATGCAACACACCCGCAAGCATCAAATTCCAATTCTTAATTCTCAAGGCATTGTTGTTGATTTAGCGATTTTAGAATCTCTATTATTACAACCGACGACCATGCGCCCAAATGCCGTGGTATTAATGGCGGGTGGATTGGGTACACGTTTACGTCCTTTAACGGAACATTGTCCTAAACCCTTGTTGAAAGTCGGAAGCAAGCCTGTTTTACAAACCATTATTGAGAACTTTAGAGACCAAGGCTTTAAAAAGTTTTATCTTTCCGTGAATTACAAAGCGGAAATGATAGAAGCCTATTTTGGAGATGGTTCTGCGTTCGCGGTCAGCATTGAATATTTACATGAAAATACCCGTTTAGGCACAGCAGGGGCTTTGACTTTGTTGCCTGAACAACTGGAACATCCCTTAATTGTGATGAATGGGGATTTGCTCACCAAGGTTGACTACCGCAAGTTACTGGATTTTCATCACGAACATGCGGCAACTGCCACAATGTGCGTGCGCGAGTATGATTTCCAAGTGCCTTATGGCGTAGTCGAGATTGATACTCATAAAATCGTGGGGATTCAAGAAAAGCCCATACAACGCTTTTTTGTGAATGCAGGGATTTATGTGTTACAACCTGAAGCATTGACCTTAATTCCCAAAAACAGTTTCTTCGATATGCCGACACTGTTTGAGAAAATATTAGCCAACGCTGGGGAATGTGCGGCATTTCCCGTGCGTGAATATTGGATTGATATTGGACAATTGGCTGATTTGGAAAGGGCGCAGCTGGAGTTTATTGATACTTTCGAGTCTGATAGTAATGATTAATAATCTTCGTGTACTTGCGCTTATTCCTGCCCGAGGTGGTTCAAAAGGTCTACCTCGTAAAAATATTTTAGAAGTTGCTGGTAAGCCCTTAATTGCTTGGTCAATCGACGCTGCAAAACGATCTCGCTATATAGATCGCATAGTTTTATCTTCTGAAGACGATGAAATTATCAAGGTTGCCAAAAAATGGGGTTGTAATGTGCCTTTTATACGTCCTGAAAATTTAGCAACAGATGAAAGTTCTACGATAGACGTTGTACTACATGCTATGAAGCACTTGCCTAATTATGACTTATTGGTACTTTTGCAACCGACATCCCCATTACGAATCGCGACTGATATTGATGCCTGTATTGAAACCTGTGTGCAAGACAAAATAAAAACCTGTGTCAGTGTTACAGAAACAGAGAAAAGTCCTTACTGGATGTATTTCCTAGATGAAAAAGGGGGCATGCAACCCATCATGGGTAATGAAAAAACTCCTCAACGTCGTCAAGATGCTCCTCCTGTGTTTGTACTAAATGGTGCAGTGTATGTGGCTCATTATGAGTGGTTATTGAAGCACAAAATGTTTGTCAATTCTGAAACCATAGCCTATCCTATGCCCAAAATACGTTCTTTGGATATAGATACCAAAGCAGATTTAATTTTGCTAAATAGCATTCTTAATGAGGAATGAACTCATGCATATTTATAAGAAACCTGCTCCTGTAGATTACAGCAAGTTCGAGTTACCCGAAGATCAGTTGGAAAGAAAGTACGGGTTACCACAAGAAATTAAGTTTTGTAAAAAATGTGTGATTTCGAATCAACGCCCTAATTCTGCCGTTGAGTTTCAACACACCAAGGACTCAAAAAAGGCTACGATTAATTTCGATGAACAAAATATTTGTGATGCTTGCCATGTTGCAGATCGTAAACATAATTCTATTGATTGGGATGAACGCGAGCGTCAACTAAAAGAGCTTTGTGATCGTTATCGGAAGCATGATGGCTCATACGATTGTTTAGTGCCCGGTTCTGGCGGAAAAGATAGTTTTTACGCGGCACACATTTTAAAGTACAAGTACGGAATGCATCCACTCACGGTAACATGGGCACCCCATATGCATACTGAATGGGGGTGGAAAAATTTTGAAGCTTGGATTCATTCAGGCTTAGACAATTATTTGCTTACTCCGAATGGGCGTGTACATCGTTTGTTGACGCGTCTTGCAGTGGAAAATTTATTTCATCCATTTCAGCCATTCATCTTTGGGCAAAAGTCTTTCCCACCCAAAATGGCATTACTGCACAATATTCCGCTCGTTTTTTATGGTGAAAATGAAGCTGAATATGGTAATCCCATATTGGAGACCGAGTCAGCTAAGCGCAACTGGTCATATTTCACTGCCCAAGATAAATCCAAAGTTTATCTTGGAGGAACTTCGATTGCTGATTTAACTGGGCACTTCGGCATGGATGATAATGATCTACATCCCTACCTTCCCGCCAATCCTGAAGATTTAGAGCGGCAAAAAGTAGAGGTTCATTACTTAGGACACTACCTAAAATGGCATCCTCAAAGCTGTTATTACTACGCAGTCGAACATGGTGGATTCCAAGCCTCTCCAGAAAGAACACCGGGTACTTACAGCAAATATAATAGTATTGATGATCGCATTGATGATTTCCACTACTATACAACTTACATTAAATTTGGGATTGGGCGAGCGACTTATGACGCTGCACAAGAAATCCGTTCGCTAGATATTAACCGTGATGAAGGACTTGCGTTAGTCAAACGTTTTGACGGTGAATTTCCAGAACGTTTTGCTGATGAAGTTTTCCGTTATTTAAGCATTCCTGAAAAGGAATTTCCTATCGCCTCCAAAATGTTTGAACAGCCTGTCATGGATAAAGAGTATTTTATGGCACTGGCTGACCAATTCCGTTCCCCTCATTTGTGGAAACGTGAAGGGGGTCTGTGGAAGTTACGGCATACTATTTTTGAAGAGTAATTCTCTTTACAAAAATATTACTATCTAAGCATTTTTTTAAGATAGGTAATCTCATTTTTAATAGAGTGCCTATCTTTTGGGTTTGTCATGTCAAATACCAATATTCGTCTTATTGCACGCCTTGATATTAAAGGGGCTAATCTTATAAAAGGTATTCATCTAGAGGGGCTTCGTGTTATGGGAGACCCTCAGGTGTTTGCTGCCCAATATTATCGAGAGGGTGCTGACGAGCTAATTTATATTGACAGTGTCGCTAGTCTTTATCAACGCAATAATTTGCACGATATTGTGCGTCGTACCGTTGAAAATATCTTTATACCCGTTACTGCGGGAGGAGGTATTCGTTCAGTGGAGGATGTGCGGCAGCTGTTGCGAGCAGGTGCTGATAAAATCGCGATTAATACGGCAGCTATTCATCATCCGCAACTCATCACTGAAGTTTCTCGAACCTTTGGTTCTCAATGTATGGTGTTATCGATTCAAGCTAAACAAATTGGGAAAGAACGTTGGGAGGCTTATACTGATGGCGGCCGAGAACATTCGGGTAAAGATGTGGTGGAATGGGCAAAGACCGCTGAGAAGTTGGGGGCTGGGGAAATTTTGCTAACTTCAATTGATAAAGAAGGCACTCGCACAGGTTTCGATATTGAATTAGTCAAGGCGGTTGCAACCAGTGTGTCTATTCCTGTGATTGCTAGCGGAGGTATGGGCAATACTGAGCATTTGTTGAAGGTTATCAAACACGGCGCAGCAGATGCCGTGGCAATGGCGAGTGTATTGCACTATAAAAACTGTGCTTTTCCGATGATTCGACAAGCTGCCTTAGCAGAAAATATTCAGGTCAGACACTTGGTGTAAATGAGTCACTATGAATCTTACAGTAACAATCGTTGATTATGGGGTGGGTAATCTGCTCAGTGTGGCTCGTGCATTCACTTATTGCGGTGCAGAAGTCGTCTTAACCGATAACCCCAATACCATTAAAAATGCAAAGAGGCTGGTTTTACCTGGCGTGGGTGCATTTGCAGACGGTATGAGCAGTTTGCAACAAAGGAATTTAGTGAGTGTTCTTCAAGAGTTTGCAAAGACGGAACGTCCGTTTCTGGGCATTTGTTTAGGTATGCAAATGTTGATGAATAGTAGTGAGGAATTTGGTTTTCATGAAGGTTTAGGTTTGATTCCAGGTAAGGTTGTTGAAATTCCAAAAGCAGGACATGATGGCGTTCCCCATAAAATCCCACATATTGGCTGGAATATGTTGCAAAAGCCTGCCCATCAACCTGATTGGCAAAATAGTTTGTTGGCAGATATAGCATTAGGTTCAGCAAGCTATTTTGTACACTCGTTCATGGCTGTGCCCGATCAGCAACAGCACCGTTTTGCGGATACTAACTATAACGGGCAAATTATTTCTGCGGTAATACGTTCAGGTAATATTTACGGTTGTCAATTCCACCCTGAAAAGAGCGGTGAACTTGGTCTACAAATGGTAAAAAATTTCTTACAATTATGAACCATACCTACGTGATAGCAGAAGCGGGTGTCAATCATAACGGTTCGCTGACACTTGCAAAACAGTTGGTCGATGCCGCAGTTTCTGCGGGCGCGGACGCAGTAAAATTTCAGACTTTTCGGTCTGAAAATTTAGTGACTGCGGGTGCGCTTAAGGCAAAATATCAACAACAAACCACGGGTAATGACTCATCTCAATTAGTGATGTTACAAGCTCTGGAATTAAGTGAGGCAGCACATCACGAACTACAAGCTTATTGCCAACAGCAAGCCATCGAATTTCTGTCTACGCCTTTCGATTTGTTTAGCCTCGAATTTTTGAGCCAACTTGATATTCCCCGTTTAAAAATCGCCTCGGGTGAAATTAATAATGCCCCCTTACTCTTTGCAATGGCAAAAACGGGCAAGCCTATTATTTTGTCTACAGGTATGAGCACACTGGGTGATATTGAGATAGCTTTGTCAATCTTGGCATTTGGTTATTTGTTTCCTACAGCTTTACCTAGTTTAACTCAGTGTCAACAAGCCTATAGCACTCCTGAAGGACAACAAATTTTAAGAGAGCGAGTTACATTACTGCATTGTACGACAGAATATCCAGCCCCTTTTGATGCTATCAATTTAAGAGTTTTAGAAAGTCTGTCTCATAGTTTTAGCTTGGCAGTGGGCTATTCTGATCATACTGTGGGGATTGCTGTGCCTATTGCCGCCGTGGCAAAAGGGGCTTGTGTGATTGAAAAACACTTGACTATAGATAAAAATTTAGCAGGTCCTGATCATGCTGCATCATTAGAACCTGAGGAGTTTAAACAAATGGTGGTCGGAATTCGCCAAGTTGAACAGGCACTTGGTAATCATATTAAAATTCCTAGTTCTTGCGAGTGGAAAAATCGTGAAGTTGCGCGTAAAAGTTTGGTTGCGGCACAACAAATTAGGAAAGGGGAGATTTTTACGCCTGAAAATCTGACGGTAAAAAGACCTGCTTCGGGTATTTCACCACTATATTATTGGGGATGGTTGGGGAAAAGTGCGGATCGTGATTATCAAGCGGATGAGTTAATTTAGGGATGTCTCAGTTTAATGATAAACCTATCATTATTATTGGGGCGGGGGGACATGCACAAGTATTGTTAGATACCTTGCTAAGCATGGGAAATAATAATATTCTAGGTTTTACAGATGTTAATGCTCAACTTTGGGGACAAAGATTACTGAATTTTCCTATTTTGGGTGGTGATGAAGTATTAGATCGTTATTCTCCCGAAAATATACTTTTAGTAAATGGTCTAGGTTCCATTGGATCAACGAGTTTACGTCAAAAAATTTTCCTCCAAAAAAAGTTATTAGGCTATCATTTCGCTTCTGTTATTCACCCAAGTGCAATTATTTCATCTTTTGTAGAATTGGGTGAGGGTGTTCAAATTTTAGCAGGTGCGGTGGTGCAAACGAACTGTAAAATTGCTGAGAATGTCATTATTAATACGCGTGCAATTCTTGATCATGATTGTATAATAGCAGCCCACTCGCATATTGCACCGAATGCAGTTTTATCTGGCGGTGTGCTGTTGGGCGCTGGTGTACATGTTGGAACGGGGGCTTGTGTAATTCAAGGAATTACAGTAGGTAGTGAAAGTATTCTTGGGGCGGGGGCTGTGGTTATTTCTAATGTCTCTGCGAAAACAAAAGTCATAGGAATTCCTGCAAGGGAGATGAAACATGCTTGATATTATCAATGCTTTATTGAAAGCAAAAACTCAAAAGAAAAAAATTAAATTATTACAAGACCAACATGAAAAAAACATTCAATTCTTTTCTAGAAAACATCCTGAGGTTGGTGAGTTTATAAAAAACTCGGGGACGAGTCATTTCAGAATAGCGGTCAATGATGAGTTTTTGGATATTATTGATTTATCGACGGGGGCACTTTGTCACCCAAAAGGCAAGCTCTTACAAACTATTCAAGATTTAGGGGCTTGGCATCACGATAGATGGATTGATAAATTAGAGGTTATGCACCGTGTTTTACATGGGGCAGAACATGGCGATATCACATTATCATTCATTTCGGAGATGCATAACACATTTCCAGCAGTTGCTACCCAGCTTACGAGTGGTATCATCAAATTACCCAAACTGAAGGATGGGAAACGTTTTTCAGGTTCTGTTGCGTTTGTTGGTATTTTTGCTGGGTTGCACATTGTCCACTATATCAATAATACACAGGTACGAGACCTCATTTTCATTGAGCCTAACTTAGATAACTTTATCTTATCTTCATGGTTTCTCGATTATGAGGCCATTGAAAAAAATTGGCGATTGATTTTGCATATTGGACCAGACTTGCCTGACAGTCAGTTATCTCATCTTTTAGATGAATCTCCTGTGACGGCAACGGCTTGGTTACGTATCCTTCCCGTGTATCCTGCACCAGAGTATCAAGAAGTCGTGCATCGTCTTCATTTGAGATGGCGTACATTGACAGAAGTTATTGTGCCTTTTGATAGAGAACGACGAAATTTATTATATGGGCTCCAAAATCTCAAAAATAATTACCCCATTAACCATATTCCTCCAGAGCTTTCCGACAATAGCCGCATTGCCATTGTAGCCAGCGGACCATCTTTGACAAAAGATTTGCCGTGGTTAAAACGTAATCAAGATAAATTGATTATTTTGGCGGCGCACTCGACGATTAAAATCCTGAAACAAAACGGTATTCGTCCCGACTTTCTGTGTTCACTGGATACGGAGATTGATGATGAACTCATGGCGAAATTGGATTTCGATTATGATATTCCATTTATCTCCTATTATAAGGCAGAACCAAGAGTGCTGTCTTATTTTAAAACAGTCTTGTTGGTGAATGAAGGAAATAAGGCAAACTCTGTTTATTTTTATAATCCTATTACAGGCACGCATCCAACAACAGGTAATTTAGCAACTGCGGTTGCTGTGTTTGCAAAACCAAGGCAATTATATTTTGTTGGGCTAGATTTAGCTTTTCGCAGCACAGCTCAAGAACATGCCTCTGGCTATTGGTTGGGTGAGAGTGACGTTGTAGGTGAGGGTATTCAGTCTGGTATCGTACAAGCAAACTTTTCGGAGAGTCAAGGGGCTATTTATACGCAGTCGTATTATGATATCGCTCGCTTATCAATCGAACATGTCATAAGACCGTTGACAGAAACTGAAATTTATAACTTATCTGATGGGGCAAAAATTAACGGCGCACAACCGTTACACTCTGAATCATTGGTGTTAGCTGATTACCCAGAGAAATCCGATGATTTAAATAGGTTTTTATCGGGGTTTTCTACGGCATACACTGAGATTTGGAAACCCTACCCTACTGCGGGTAAAGCCATCATTGAAATAATGCATGAAGCATTCAAAGAAACCTTGTTGTTGCAAGATACCAAACAGTTTAACTGGCTAGAGTTCAGCAAAAAATTAGATAATGTCTGGCGTGTAACAGTGCAGAAATTTGTGGTCAGAAATCCTTCGGAAATAGACTTGCGTATTGAATTATTCAACAAATTGATTCAAGACCTCCTGACAGATTGGTATCGTATTATGTTGTTCGCAGGTAGTCACCAAGAGCTGCAACAAGCCTATACGCACGGGGTAGATACCATATCAACAATCTTACAGAATCTGCAATGGGAGGATGAACTCGACAGTCTTTGTCTGCATAGTGAGACTTCCAATGTAGTGTAATATCCAGTAAAATCACACAGATTGATCCAACAGTCTAAAATAATATACCTTATATACAAAATATGAGTTTATTGATGGCAAATGGATTATACTGAGAGACACGAGTTGAATTCGTGCATCCCTTACAAAATAAGTGCAGAGTTTGATTTTTACTGAAAAATGCTTATACTGCACGTATGGGTGTTCATCTCAAAACCATATTTTTTTGCGGTGTCATGGAGAGTTTTATGAAAACTACACAACGTTCTGTTTTAAAAGTCGCTATTTTAAGCGCGTTAGGGGCATTATCCACAAATGCTTTAGCGGTAGCAGATATATCTGGGCTGTCAGTTTCATCTGCTGGACCAGTTAAGGTGGCTAAGGAACTGCCTGCGACAAATACGCTGAATGCAAATAGTTATGCTCAATTGGGCGCTTATATTGCTGTACCAGTCAACTATGCAGTAGATATGAGCAACAAATATCTAAACATCAAGGTAAATCTTTTAGGTGGGGCTAAGTTTGGTAGTACGGCACCGGTATTGGTGTGTCCTTCAGCAACAGTAGGTACAGCAAATTTTGTTGCCCCAGCTACTGGACTGACCTCTACTATCTCTATTGGTGGAGCTAATGCAAGTAATGCCACTTTTGTGGTGACCGCTGGTTCTCTTCCTGCAACGGCATCAGCTGCATTTTGCTATTTAAGTGCAGCAAATATCATATATAGTAGTGGTGCTTCAGATAAATCCATCTCTGCCACTATCGAATATAAAGATGGTGCAACCAACGTTGTGAGTGGTGCTAACGGGACTTACATTAGCTTCGTGAAAGGCTTGAGTGCTAATTTCTCTGCTGGAACCAGTATGGTTATTGATGTGGCCGCTTCCTCAAACAAATTCTCAGGCGGTGGCGTAACTGGATATGCAGGGAAGTTATCATATGGTGGCTTTGCAACTACCATCTACACAGCTGATTTGACAAGTCCTATTATCGCATCAGCGATCATACCAGCAGCGGGTAGTAGCACTCTATTTTCTGTGACCGTGGGTGGTTCTCCTCTCGCAGGTGCAAGCAATGTGTATTTATCAACTTCACCTGCTGATTGCACGAACACAACTTACTCTGCGACCATCTCTACCAGTGCAAGTACTACTGTGACAATTTCTGCTATTGGTGCTGGCGATATCTCTGCTGGTTTGGGTGTGTGTCTCGTTTATTCTGGTACGACACCGATTGCTGAAGGTGCTATCACCGCAACAATTAGTCGTAGTATGGAAAATAATACTTATCAACCTGACTTTTCTCCTGTTGCAGCCCCTCTGGCAAGCTTCAAGAAAAATGGGGCTTCTACCTGGGTTGATTTCCTGACCAGTCCTACTGGCTTCCCCACCTATGTTCGCTTCACCAACCCCACAACCTTAACGGGTAACGTTTTGGTTGATGCGTATAATGATGATGGCGCTAAGGGAACCAGCACATGGACTTTCAAACTCAGTGCAGGTGCTAGTGTGATGTACCCTCTGTCTGAAATTGTGAAGAATACTGCGGTGCCTGCCGTTAGCAGTGTTGCTCCCACAGGGGCAAATCCTGGTAATAAATACCGTTTGGTAGTTAATGCTGAATTCCCAACTATTTCTGTTCAGTCGCTTGCTATCAGCAAAGACGGTAATTCTTTTGGACAGTTGACCAGTCAGCGTGGCGGTCAAGCTCAGTAGTGATACTCTGTCAAGCTGATGTTTTTCGTACTGTAAAAAGTTAGCAGTGAGGGAGGCAAGCGTAAATATGCTTGCCTCTTTTGCTTTTCTGTCGTATGGATACCTTCCTAAATGAAACTTGATAAAGTAAAAATTCAATCGAATTCTGACTTATTATCCTATTACTACCAGGCATTACAACGCGCCAAAACAAAGCCTATTGAGCATATAAAACTGGCAGAAATTTACTGTAGTATGGGAAAAATTTATCAACAACAGATGCAACTTTATCATGCGTTTTATTGTTATGAGTTAGCCCTACAATATGAGCCTTCAAATCAACAAGCTCACCATTCATCAGCAATGATCGCCGAACAGGCAACCAATATTATTGCTGATGAATGGTTTATTTGTAATACTCTTCGAGAACCATTTCCACCAATCACTTCAGAAATAAAAGTCGAGCCTTTTAGCCTAAATTTAGGTCTGCCTGAATTAGCAAACAGCACTGAAGAAGTACAATTAGATTTTTGTAAAATTTTTGCTCAAGAATTAAATATTGCGTTGTGCCGTGTAGACTCTATGCCAGAGTTGGAAGCTTTTCTTACTGTATTTTCCTTAAAACAATTACGTCCCTTGCTTGACAAATATCCCACCCATTTCAGTATTCTCGGGCAGGGTTGGCAGATTGCAGTTGCGAATACCCTGAACAATACACCCTTTAAGTTGACGTTAAAACTCTTTGATATTGCTAAGCTCTTGGAAAAATTTTCTTGGAAATCTAGCATTAAAGATCAGTTTTTTACACAAAGAAAAATATTAGAAACCACATTTCGTAACCAAAACTTAATGCCAGTTCAAAGAACGAATGCGGCAATTTTACTGTTTGCTATAGATGCCTTACAAAATAAAAACTCGTTAGCCTTGTCAAATTTCATTGAAAAAAGTACGCATCTGACGGATAGATTAAGTGTTGCTATGCTGGCTCCTTTATGGAATCATTTATTTAGCACAGGTTGGTTCGTAGATCATTCCAATTTGCTGGATAAACTAATGAATCGGTACTCTTGTTTTTTTTCACAACTGAACGACTGCAATAATTTTTTTAGCTATTCGATCATCGATAAATTATTTAATTATTCTTTAAAATCTAGCAGAGACTGGAATCAATCTGTTTTTGAAAAACTTATTCTCCCGTGTGTTCAAAAATTATTATCGAATAATAATCATGCCCTTGCTTTGTTATTAACAAATCTAACAGACTTTAGCTATGCCCAACAACCGCATACAGATGAACAGCATAAACTGTGTTGGCGTGCTTATTTAGAAGATTTTTTGGTTGCGGGACATCAAATAAAACAAACACATGATTTAATAGGGGCTAAATCTCCACTTAACTCTGACAATGTATTGAGGGTGGGCATTGTCGTTTCATTAGTATTCAATAATTGTTCCCCTGTAAACGTTCTACTTCAAGTTGCAAATAGTTTAAAAAATCTACCTACTCGTAATATACAAATTATTATCTATGCTTATGAAGGTGTTGAGAAAAGGGATTTGTTTTTAATCGATGAATTTGCATCTGTAGGTATTTCTATTGTTGACATGTTTGAGCATCGCGGCTTATCTCATCGGGATAATGCGTTAGATAGGATTATAGCCCTAAGAAATAGGATGAAAGATGATAATATTGATATATGTGTCTACACACAGTCTACGTTATCGTTTGTTGCATTCTCTTCTGCGATTGGATTAGCTCCCGCTCACATTCTTTGGTCTATGGGAGAAGCTTATAGCTTTCGTATTCCCGAGGTACAGGGATACATGTTGTTTGGATTATTTGAAGAAACCAAAACCATTGCAGGTCAACTTTGGGATATTTTTCCATTACGCAATAGCGAATCTTTCAGAATCCTTACGTTACCCGAAATTGTGCAGGAAGCTCAACGTATTCGTGCAAAGCTGTTAGAACACTATACCCTCATTCTTGGATGTATTGCTCGAGCACAAAAAATAGACAATGATGAGTTTATGGATATGCTCGCCTCTGTTTTATATAGAAATCCCCAAGCGGTCTTTCTTTGGTTTGGTGATCAAGAATCACCTTCTGTTCGTCAAAAAATGCAAGTCCGAAATATTTCAGAACAATGTATTTTCTGTGGTTGGGCAGATATTAACGTTTATACACGAGTCCTAGATATTCATATTGAGTGCTTTCCTTTCCCGACAGGAATTGCCGTTTTACAGTGTATGTCCGCAGGGACAGCTTGCGTCCATTACTTCAGTCAAGAGGCTATTGAAATTTTGACACGTTACGTGTTTCTTGCATTACAGGATCAAGCAGGAGGCGAGAAAGATAGAGCAGAATTAAAACGCATTTTCTCAAGTGACGCAGGACAAAGCTTGTTTTTAGGAACGAAAGATATTGAGACCTATACCAATTTTATTCAGGCTCTAATTGATAGTCCTGAACTTAGGTATCAAGTGGGTCAAGCAGGTTATCAATTTATACACTCGTTCTTGTCTGACTCAGAAATAACAGCACAAGGTTTTTGTAATACTCTCCAGAAAATTTATCAAAAGGCGATTCGAGAAAGAAGTCTATGTTAAAAATACTGGATTTTGACTCTACCCTTTTGGGGAAACCTGTTGCAAAAATTGAGGGCAATATTTCCTGTCAAACATTACCCACATTTCTTGAACAGGCACGTACTATGGGGGTTGCTGTCACTTATTTGTTTGTACCAGAAGAAAATGTTTTACTTAATCAAATGGCAACTGTACTGGGTGGGGTTCTCGTTGATAAGAAAATAACTTTTTTACGGACAAACTTAAAACATGCTCAAATAGAGAACTACGACAATGAAGTATTGCCATTTAAACAGCATGAAGTAACACAAGAATTATGCCTTCTAGCATTGGAAAGTGGGAAATTCTCGCGTTTTCAAAGAGATAACTTTTTTCCAACAGCATTTTTTGAAAAGTTGTATCTGACATGGATTCGTCGCTCAGTTAAAAAAGAATTAGCAGATGTCGTTTTTGTGAAATACATTCATCAAAAACTTGTTGGCATGGTTACCGTGAGTACTCAAAATGAAAGAATGGATATTGGTCTCTTAGCCGTTCATCCCCACTTTGTAGGGCAAAAAATAGGTAAAGCACTGGTCTATGCTACCCTAAATTATGCTAAAGAAAAGAATCTTGAGCGAGCACAAGTTATCACTCAAGGAAATAATATGGTAGGATATCGTCTATATCAATCATGTGGTTATCATGTTCGGAAAGTAGAATACGTATATCATTTTTGGAATCACACCTAAAATATAATGTCAAAAATACCATTTAACAAGCCATTTATTGTAGGTAAAGAACTTTACAATATCGCGCAGGCTGTTTTTAATAGCCAACTTTCTGGCGATGGGTTGTTCACGAAAAAATGTCATCAATGGCTAGAAGCACAACTCCATTGCAATAAGGCGCTGCTGACACACTCCTGCACCGCTGCCTTGGAAATGGCGGCAATTTTGTTCGACATTCAAGCAGGTGACGAAGT
>JACCEE010726002.1_pt1 | contig 13428 bp, 11 predicted proteins | sample 7449931 | NCBI WGS metagenome assembly JACCEE01 (sample SAMN15323457, study PRJNA562643) | freshwater metagenome | isolation source: river surface water | place: USA:Blue River Watershed | collected 2017-08-19 | reverse complement strand
TCCTGGCCGAGGGCCGGAGCTTCGACGCCATCGTGCTCGATCCCCCGAAGCTCGCGCCGACGGTGGCGCATGCCGAGCGCGCCGCGCGCGCGTACAAGGACATCAACCGGCTGGCGTTCAGGCTGCTGAATCCGGGCGGCGTGCTGTTCACCTATTCCTGCTCGGGCGGCATCGGCGTCGAGCTGTTCCAGAAGATCGTCGCCAGCGCGGCGGCGGACGCCGGCGTCGATGCCGTGATCCTGCAGCGCCAGGGCGGCACGGCCGACCACCCGACCGCGCTCGCCTTCCCCGAGGGCGAGTACCTCAAGGGCCTGGTGCTGATGCGCCGCGCCTGATCAGGTCTTTCAGTCTGGTTTGGACCAGTATTTTCCGGCCAGCACGGCGGCCGCAGAACGGGTTTCCACACCCAGCTTTTCGAAGATGTGTTCCAGGTGCTTGTTGACCGTGCGTGGGCTCATGCCGAGGATGTCGGCTATGTCTCGGTTAGTTTTGCCCTTGGCTAGCCAAGAGAGTACTTCGGTTTCCCGGGGTGTCAGCGCGACTTGCCGGATGTGGTGGTCGCTGGCGTTCTGGGCATCGGCGGCCTGCAACAGCAGCATGGTTTCGCCCAGGCCGGCACTGCCCATTTTGCGAGCCAGCAGTAATTTTCCCGCTGATAACGGCGTTGTGGCCTGGCCTTCGGTGCAGGCCTGCATCAGCCAGTCGGTGCTGGCCGCTGTTTGTGTGAACGCGCCGGCCAGCCACTCACTGGCTTTGGGGGAACACCATGCTGTGCGGTACTGGCTGTCAAGCACCACCGAACCGAGCCCCGCAATGTCGTTCGCTTCTCTGGCCAGTCGGGTCACACGGGCGTTGCGTACGTGGGTGGCCAGTCGGATCATCACCTCCGGCAGCCGCAGGGGCTTGACTACGTAGTCCACCCCACCGCAGGCAAACCCTTTGAGCACGTGGTCGGTCTCTGACAGGCCTGTCATGAAGATGACCGGGACGTGTGACCAAGCGTGCGTGGCTTTGATCTGCTGGCACAACACGAACCCGTCCATGCCCGGCATCACCGCATCAAGCAACACCCCGTCCGGTACCACCAGGTCGAAGCGTTCCAGTGCGTCCTGCGCGCTGGCCGCGGCCAACACCTCGTAGCCTTCTGCTTGAAGGGCTTCGCACAGCATGTTCAGGGTTTCAATGGCGTCGTCCACCACCAGAATGACCGGGGCGCTGCCAGAGGCGGCAAAGTTCTCATTCATCGCTGTCGCTGTCTTGCAAATGGCTGTTGGAACGCAGGCATGTGACCAGGTAGGCAAAATCAAAGCGGTCGACGCTTTGCAGCAGGTCGGTCAGGGCAAGGTGCTGGTCTGGGTGTTCTGTCTGGGCTTGCTGCAAACACTGGCGCAGTGCGTGAACCTGCCCCAGTCGGGCCAGGTTCAGCAGGCGTCGCTGCACAGCCACAGGCAATGCAAGCGCTGGCGGTGGAGGCGGTGAGCCGTCGCTACAGTCAGCCGCAGGGAGTTGTTCGTAGATCCATTCCAGGCGCAGGACCTGGCCGAGCACACCCAGCAGGTCCGATTCGATCACAGGTTTACCAATGAAGCCCTGTGCCTGAGCCTGAGCCAAGCGGTCAGGCTGATGGTCGAACTGGTTGGCCGACACGAATACCACGGGTAATGTCTTTGCATCCCAGTGTTGCCGCAACTGGGCCAGGGTTTGCCAGCCATCCATGGCATCCATGCTGATGTCGAGCAGCACGGCGTCGGGTTGGTGACGTTGCACGGTTTCAATGCACTCCTCGCCGCTGGCGGCTTCAAGCACCGAAAATCCCAGGGGCACCAGCAGTCCAATGAGAAGGTGCCTGTGCAAGGGTTGGTCGTCTACCACCAGCAAGGTTTTGCGGTCCTGTGTGTAGCCGGTGGCCGGGCGCCGCAGGGGGGCCAGCGTCTGTTTGTCAGCCGATGTCGGCTGCACTGGCGGCAAGTACAGCCTGACCGTGAAGGTGGTGCCCTGGCCCGGTGTGCTTACAAGCGACAGGTCGCCCCCCATCAAGCTGACCAGCAGGTGCGTGATGGTCAGCCCCAGTCCGGTGCCAGTTTCTGCGCTGATACGGCCGGCTGCGCCACGTTCGAAGGGCAGAAATATCCGTTGCTGGTCTTCCGGTTTGATGCCCAACCCCGTGTCGGTGATGTCGAACCGTGCCACCTGCTGGCGGAAATTGATTTTCAGCTCCACCCGACCGTGCGGGGTGAAGCGAACCGCATTGGTTAGTAGGTTGATTAATATCTGGCGCAGACGCTGTGCGTCGGCGCGCACCCACTGGGGCACGTTGCCGATACGTTCAACCTGGAAAGCCAGGCCCTTGGCCGCTGCCTGTGGACGCATCATCTGTTCAATGTCCACCAACAGTGAATCCAGGGCGAGGGCGGTTTGGTCCAGCCGCAGGCGGCCGGCTTCGATGCGTGCCAGTTCCAGCGACTCGTCAATCAGTGCGTGCATGTGCTGGCCGCTGCGCTGCATGGCTTCGACCGTGTGGCTCAGGTGAGGGGGCAGGTCGTTGCGCTTGAGCAGGATCTGGCTGTAGCCCAGGATGCTGGTCAGCGGGGTGCGTAACTCATGGGTGAGTCCGGCGATGTAGCGAGTCTTGGCCTGGTTGGCGCTGTCGGCCAGGTCTTTGGCACGTTGCAGTTCGGCATCGGTGCGCTGGTGGGCTTCGACTTCCTGGCGCAGCAGTTCAGACTGGCGTTCCGACTCATCAAGTGCGATGCGCCGGCTCTCGGTGGTGAGCACCACCCACCAGGCGCCCACGGTGCCCAGCAACAGCAGCAGCGCGTATACCTTGAGCAACTGGTTGCCCAGGTCGGGTACGGGGGTTGGGTAATTGCTCTGCAAGTACACCAGCCCCAGGACAAAGCCCAGGACGCCGGACATCAAGGCAAACACCAGTAGGAAATGTCCGACGCGGAAATTGACGCTCTGTGACCAGCGCCGGGGCAGTATCCACCTGAGCCAGTGACGCAACTGGTCTGATGCACGTGACTCAGTCTTGCAGCGGTCGTGGCAGCGGGATTCCAGTGAACAGCACAGCGAGCAGATCGGCGCGGCATAAACCGGGCAGTGCGACATGTCTTCCGATTCGAACATGTTCTGGCAAACCGCGCATCGCAAGGCTTGGCCTGGAAGCCACCTTTGCTCTGGGGGGCGGGCCAGGTAGTAGCGCCCTTTGGTTGCCCATGCCAGCAACGGGGCCAGCAACAAGGCCAGGCCGAGTGCCAGGAAGGGGGAAGCGGCCGCCACCGCTTTGCCCAGCACGCCTGAGTATGCGATGGTGGCCACCGTCGCTGCCAGTCCCATGGCGCCCAGACCCACCGGGTTGAAGTCGTACAGGTGGGCGCGCCGGAATTCGATGCCCTTGGGGCTCCATCCCAGCGGCTTGTTGATGACCAGGTCAGCCACCAGTGCCCCCACCCAGGCGATGGCCACATTGCTGTACATGCCCAGCACCACTTCCAGCCCGGCAAAGACGTCCAGTACCATGAGCAGCGTGGCGATCACGATGTTGAACACCAGCCAGACCACGCGTCCAGGGTGGCTGCGTGTCACACGCGAGAAAAAGTTCGACCAGGCCAGTGAACCGGCATAGGCGTTGGTGACGTTGATCTTGATCTGTGACACCGCCACGAACACCACGGTAACGGTCAGTGCCACAGCGCCAGGGCCAAAAACGTTGGAAAAACCGATCAGGTACATCTGTGTCGGTTCGGTGGCGTGTCGAGGCAGTACCTCGAACTGCATGGCCACAAAGGCCAGAAACGCACCGCCCGCCATTTTCAGCATGCCCATGCCGATCCAGCCCGGGCCAGAGACCAGAACGGCGCCCCACCAGCGCCAGTTGTTGCTGGCGGTGCGCTCCGGCAGGAAACGCAGAAAGTCCACTTGTTCCCCGATTTGCACCACCAGCGAAAAAATGACGGCCGAAGCCGAGCCGAACATCAGCCAGTCGAACTGTGAACTGCCCGACCGCAAACCCGACAGGCTGAGGAATTCGCGGTAAAGATGGGGTTCGTGGATCGCAATCCAGGCAAACGGCAGCACCATGAGGAACAGCCACAAGGCTTGTGTCCACAACTGCAGACGTGAAATGAATGTGATGCCGCGCAACGCCAGCGGCAACACTACCAAGGCACTGAGCACGTAGCACAGCTTCAGTGGCCAGTCGGTGGCCATCTGCAGCGCCATGGCCATGATGGCCGCCTCAATAGCAAAAAAGATGAAGGTGAAAACGGCGTATATCAACGATGTCAAAGTTGAGCCCAGGTAGCCGAATCCCGCCCCGCGGGTGAGCAGGTCCATGTCCACACCGTAGCGAGCGGCGTAGTAGGCAATCGGCAGGCTGGTCAGGTAGATGACCAGACCGACCACCAGGATGGCCAGCATGGCGTTGGAAAAGCCGTAATTGAGCACGATGGCGCCCCCGATGGCCTCTAGTGCCAGGAACGACAGCGATCCGAAAGCCGTGTTCCCGATGCACCATTCGCTCCACTTTCGGAAGCTGCGAGGCGTGTAGCGCAGGGCGTAGTCCTCCATCGTCTCGTCAGCCACCCACGTGTTGTATTCACGCCGGAAGCGGGAGATCTTTTGTTCGAGGGGGGCGGTGTCCGGGCTGGTCATGGCTCTCTACAAGCAAGAACCGTTCACACCCCGTTGCACCGCCTCAGTGCACATGGCTACGTTATTTAACGTATGGCTGCGTATCGGGTGTTTCCCTAATCTACGTCCATCGATTTCTTTTAACCGCGTCATGCAACTAGGAGTGATTCCATGGACAAACCGATTGACCCGCAAGTGCTTGCTTCTGCTGGTGACATGAGCCGTCGCCGTCTGCTGGTGGCAGCCAGCCTGGTTTCGCTTGCCTCTCTCTCTGGTGCTGCGTTCGCGCAGAAGGCGCCGCCGACTGCCCAGGTCAACACCACCAAGCTGGCTGTGACCGACACCGAAGTCATCGTGGGGCAGTTGCATTCGGCCACCGGCACCATGGCCATTTCCGAAACCGGCTCCATCCAGGCCGAACAATTGGCCATTGACCAGATCAACGCCATGGGTGGCATCCTGGGCCGCAAAATTAAGGTGATCAAGGAAGACGGCGCCTCTGACTGGCCGACCTTTGCCGAAAAGTCCAAGAAGCTGCTGGTCAACGACCGCGTGGCTGCCGTGTTCGGCTGCTGGACCAGCGCCTCGCGCAAGGCGGTTCTGCCGGTCTTCGAGAAAGAAAACGGTCTGCTGTACTACCCGACTTTCTATGAAGGCCTGGAGCAGTCAAAGAACGTGATCTACACCGGCCAGGAAGCCACGCAGCAGATCCTCTACAGTCTGGACTGGGCCAAGAAGGAGAAGGGTGCTAAGACCTTCTTCCTGATCGGTTCAGACTACATCTGGCCGCGCACCTCGATGAAGATCGCGCGCAAGCACATCGAGAACTTCCAGAAGGGCAAGGTCGTCGGTGAGGAGTACTACCCGCTGGGCAGCACGAACTTCGGTTCCCTGATGAACAAGATCAAGCTGCAGAAGCCTGACGCCATCTACGCCGCCGTGGTCGGCGGCTCCAACGTGGCCTTCTACAAGGCGCTGAAGGCGGCCGGCATCGTGGGCTCCAAGCAGTTGCTGGTGACCCTGTCGGTGACCGAGGACGAGATGACCGGCGTCGGCGGCGAGAACTTCGCCGGCTTCTACTCGTCGATGAAGTACTTCCAGACCCTGGACAACGCGAACAACAAGAAGTTCGTCGAAGCCTTCAAGGCCAAGTACGGCAAGGACGCCGTCATCGGCGACGTGACGCAGGCCGGCTACCTCGGGCCTTGGCTGTGGAAGGCCGCTGTTGAGAAGGCGGGCAGCTTTGACGTCGACAAGGTTGTGGCGGCCTCGGAGATGGGCATCGAACTCCCCACCGCGCCCGAGGGCTACGTGAAGCTCGACAAGAACCACCACCTGTGGAGCAAGTCGCGCATCGCAATGGGCATGCCGGACGGCACCTTCAAGGTGGTGTCCGAATCGCCCGAGCTGATCAAACCCGATCCGTTCCCCAAGGGCTACCAGTAAGCCCATGCCTGCCACGGCGCAAGAGCGCCGTGGCTCTTCACACGGGGCGATGCGCGCGGACCGGGCAACCCATATCCGCCGTATCTTGAATTTGAGGCATCAGTCCTCATCGCTTTCTTCGCCTGGAGTCCGTCATGGATATGAGCTTCAACGAAATGCTCAACATTGGCCTGATGCAAGGCTTTGCAGGGCTGAGCCTGTTCGCCGTCCTGCTGCTCATGGGGCTAGGGCTGGCCATCATCTTCGGCCAGATGGGCGTCATCAACATGGCGCATGGCGAGTTCATGACCATTGGCGCCTACACCATCTTCCTCGGGTCGACTCTGGCCGAGTCGGTGGGTGGCTCGGCCAGCAGCTGGTACTTTCCGTTGGCCATCGTGTTTGCCTTCATTTTTTCCTTCATGGCCGGATGGCTGCTCGAATGGGCGCTGATCCGGCACCTGTACAAGCGTCCGCTGGACACGCTGCTGGCTACCTGGGGTGTGAGCTTGGCGTTGCAACAGGTGTTTCGTACCTTCATTGGCCCTAAGGAGGTCAGCCCCACGCTGCCCGAATGGCTCATGGGGTCCTGGGCACCGGCCGAGGGCCTGGACATCCCGATCAACGGCCTGTTCGTGCTCGCCTTGACGCTGGTGGTGACTGCCGGCGTGCTGATCGCGATGCACCGCAGCCGCTGGGGCCTGCGGGTCCGTGCCACGGTGAGCAACCGCATGATGGCCAACGCCATCGGCATCGACACTAAGAAGACCGATCGCCTAACTTTTGCCATTGGTTGCGGCATCGCCGGAGTGGCCGGTGCGGCCTTTACCACCATCGGTTCGACCGGTCCGACATCCGGCTCGCTCTACATCGTTGACGCTTTCCTGGTGGTGACCTTCGGCGGTGCGGCCAGCCTGCTGGGCACCATGGTCTCGGCCTTCGGCATCGCGCAGACACAGTCGATCACCGAGTTCTTCATGGCCGGCTCCATGGCCAAGGTGCTCACCTTGTCGCTCATCGTGGTGATTCTGATGATGCGTCCGCAGGGTCTGTTCGCCAGCAAGGTTCGTCGTTGATTCCCCCGGAGAGACCCACCATGAATGCACTCAAGACCTGGATCCAGCGTTACCATCTAGGCAGTCTGCTTATCCTCACGCTGCTGCTGGCGGTGGTGTTGCCCCTGTCGCTGGATATCTTCCGCCTTAACCTGGTCGGCAAATACCTGACCTACGCCTTCGTGGCCATCGGCCTCGTGATGCTCTGGGGCTACGGCGGCGTGCTCAGCCTCGGGCAGGGCGTGTTTTTCGGTCTGGGCGGCTATGCAATGGCCATGTTCCTCAAGCTGGAAGCTTCGGATCCGGTGAGCACCAAGATCCAGTCCACGCCGGGCATTCCTGACTTCATGGACTGGAACCAGCTGACCGAACTGCCCAGCTTCTGGCTGCCGTTCAAGAGCTTCCCATTTGCCTTGGTGGCGGTGGTCGCAGTCCCCACACTGTTGGCCTGGGTGGTGAGCTTCGCCATGTTCAAGCGGCGTGTGGGCGGTGTGTACTTTGCCATCATCACGCAGGCAGTGGCCCTGATCCTGACGGTACTCATCATCGGCCAGCAGGGCTACACCGGCGGCGTCAACGGCATGACTGACCTCAAGACGCTGCTGGGCTGGGACACGCGCACCGACAGCGCCAAGTACATCCTCTACTTCGTTTGCGTGGCACTGTTGATCGGCTCCATCCTGCTGTGCCGCTGGATCCAGTTGAGCAAGCTCGGTACCTTGCTGCTGGCCATGCGCGACAAGGAAGATCGGGTGCGTTTTTCCGGCTATGACGTGGCGAACTTCCGCATCTTCGCCTTCTGCCTGGCCGCGGCGCTCTCGGGCATCGGTGGGGCCCTGTTCACCTTGCAGGTGGGTTTCATGTCGCCATCCTTCGTCGGCATCGTCCCCTCGATCGAGATGGTGATCTTCGCCGCTGTCGGCGGACGCATGAGCCTGGTCGGTGCAGTTTACGGCGCGCTGTTGGTGAACTGGGGCAAGACGGTGTTTTCCGAGACCTTCCCCGACATGTGGCTCTTTCTCATGGCGGCCCTCTTCATCGGTGTGACCATGGCCTTCCCCATGGGCCTGGCCGGCGTCTGGGACAGCAAGATCCTGCCGTGGTGGAAGGCGCGCCGAGCTGCCCGCAAGGAAGCTGGCGATGCCGACAGCCTGCCGTCCCTCAAGGCCGAGCCTCTGCCCCAGAGCCGTTTGGCCAACGAAAGCGGTGCACCTGAGGTGTCGCCGATCCCCAGCGGCGTCAGCGGCCAGAACGCCTGATTCGCGAAGGAGTCCACCATGAGCAGCACCGATTTCGCACTGGCGGTCGAGGACCTCACCGTCTCTTTCGATGGCTTCAAGGCCATCGACAACCTGACCCTCTACATCGACAAGAACGAACTGCGCGTGATTATTGGCCCCAACGGGGCAGGCAAGACCACGCTGCTGGACCTGATCTGCGGTAAGACCCGCGCCAGCGGCGGCAGCATCAAATTCCATGACGAGGAGATCATCAAGCTGCCCGAGCACGAACGGGTGCGCAAGGGCATAGGTCGCAAGTTCCAGACCCCATCGATCTACGAGAACTTGTCGGTGTTCCAGAACCTGGAAGTCTCCTTCCCAGGCGGACGCACGGTGTTTGGTGCGCTGGCCTTCAAGTGCACCGACGAGGTGAAGTCGCGGGTGGATGCGGTGGCGGCTGACATCGGCTTGTTCGACAAGCTGGACACCGAGGCCGGACTGCTGTCTCACGGCCAGAAGCAGTGGCTGGAGATCGGGATGTTGCTGATGCAGGAGCCTGAACTGTTGATGCTTGATGAGCCGATCGCTGGTATGAGCGCCCGCGAACGCGACCTCACCGCCGAGCTGCTCAACCGCATCTGCCAGAACCGCGCGGTGATCGTGATCGAGCACGACATGGAGTTCGTGAAGAAGATTGCCCACAAGGTCACGGTGATGCACCAGGGAAAGATCCTGGCCGAAGGGCCCATGGACAAGGTGCAAGCCGATCCCAAGGTGATCGATGTCTATCTCGGCCATTGAAGGAGCCACACATGCTGCAAGTCAAAGACCTGTTTGTCGCCTACGGCCAGAGCGAGGCGCTGCACGGCATTTCGTTCGAAGGTCAGGCCAACGAGACGGTGGCCATCATGGGCCGCAACGGCATGGGCAAGACCACGCTGTTCAAGAGCCTGATGGGCATCCTGCCGCTCAAGAGCGGCCAGGTATCGGTGGCGGGACAGGACGTTTCGAAGGATGAGAGTTTCCGTCGCGTAGCCAAGGGCATTGCCTACGTGCCGCAGGGCCGGATGATTTTTCCGACCCTGACCGTGGAGGAGAACATCCAGACCGGCCTGGAGAACGCGAAAGACAAGACCATTCCCGACGAGATTTACGCGCTCTTTCCCGTGCTCTGGGAGATGCGCCGTCGCAAAGGGGGCAACCTTTCGGGTGGGCAGCAACAGCAGCTGGCCATCGCCCGTGCCCTGGTCACCGACCCCAAGGTGCTGCTGCTCGACGAACCGACCGAAGGCATTCAGCCTTCGATCATCAAGGACATCGCCAAGGCGCTCAATGAGATCCGCAAGATGCGTCAGTTGACCATCGTGGTCTCCGAACAGGTGTTGTCCTTTGCCATGGATGTGGCCGATCGCCTGTTCGTCATCGAAGGTGGGCGGCTGGTGCACGAGACCGCCCGCGCCGACACCGACGAGGCGCGCATCAAGTCCTATCTCTCCGTCTGATTTCCTTTCAACCGTCCACCCTCAGGAGAACGTCATGCCCGAAACCCTCATCAAGGTCGACCTCAGCCAGCCCGCCCCCGGCAACGAGATGGTGCACAACCGCTGGCACCCGGACATTCCCATGGCTTGCTGGGTCAATCCCGGCGACGACTTTGTGCTGGAAACCTACGACTGGACCGGCGGCTTCATCAAGAACAACGACAGCGCCGACGACGTGCGCGACATCGACCTCACGACGGTTCACTACCTGTCGGGTCCTGTCGGTGTCAAAGGTGCCGAACCCGGTGACCTGCTGGTGGTCGACTTGCTGGACATCGGCGCCAAGGACGACAGCCTCTGGGGCTTCAACGGCTTCTTCAGCAAGCAGAACGGTGGCGGCTTTCTGACCGAACACTTTCCTTCCGCGCAGAAGTCCATCTGGGACTTTCACGGCATGTTCACCACCTCGCGTCACGTGCCGGGCGTGAAGTACGCCGGCCTGATCCACCCGGGCCTGATCGGTTGCCTGCCCGACCCCAAGATGCTGGAGCTGTGGAACACGCGCGAGCAAGCGCTCATCGACTCAGACCCCGCCACCAGCGGCCTGGCCAACCCACCGTTTGCCGGCACCGCCCACATGGGCAAGCTGACCGGCGAGGCCAAGGCCAAGGCCGCCGCCACTGGCGCCCGCACCGTGCCGCCGCGTGAACACGGCGGCAACTGCGACATCAAGGACCTGTCGCGCGGCTCCAAGATATTTTTCCCGGTCTATGTGGAAGGTGCCGGCCTGTCGGTCGGTGACCTGCACTTCAGCCAGGGTGACGGCGAGATCACCTTCTGCGGCGCCATCGAGATGGCAGGCTGGGTGCATATGAAGGTGCAGATCATCAAGGGCGGCATGGCCAAGTACGGCATCAAAAACCCGATCTTCAAGCCCAGCCCGATCACGCCCACCTACAACGACTACGTCATCTTCGAAGGCATCAGCGTCGATGAAGCCGGCAAGCAGTATTACCTCGACGTGAACGTCGCCTACCGCCAGGCCTGCTTGAACGCCATCGAGTACCTGAAGAAGTTTGGCTATTCGGGTGCGCAGGCCTATTCCATCCTGGGCACCGCACCGGTTCAGGGCCACATCAGCGGTGTGGTGGACGTGCCCAACGCCTGCGCCACGTTGTGGCTGCCGACGCAGATCTTCGACTTCGACATCAACCCGAACGCGTCCGGCCCCATCAAGCACCTGGACGGCAGCATCGATATGCCGATCTCCTACGACTTGAAGTGACCCATCCTGGCGAAAGCACGAGACCTCGGGAGTTCCTATGCCCATGTACGACTATGCATGCCCATCCTGCGGTGGCTTCGACGCCTTCCGCAGCCTGTCCGAGCGCAACGAACCTGCGGCTTGCCCGGACTGCGGGACCGCTTCGCCCAGGGTGCTCGTGTCCGCGCCACGTCTGGCGCTCATGGAAGGTGGCATCCGTGCCGCGATGGGAGTCAACGAGCGGGCGCAACACGAACCGAAAAGCTCGCGTGACTACCAGCGTTTGAAACACCCTCCCGGGTGTGGCTGCTGCGGCTCGGGCCGGAGCAAGGCGACCGTGACAGCCCCCAACGGGGCGAAAGCGTTCCCATCCAAGCGCCCCTGGATGATCAGCCATTGAACGAGGTGAACGATCATGATGCACGGTGACATTTCGAGCAGCGCCGACACGGTTGGCGTGGCAGTCGTCAACTACAAGATGCCGCGCCTGCACACCAAGGCCGAGGTGCTCGACAACGCCCGCCAGATCGCCAAGATGGTGGTCGGGATGAAGCAGGGCTTGCCCGGCATGGACCTGGTGATCTTTCCCGAGTACAGCACCCACGGGATCATGTACGACCGGCAGGAAATGTTCGACACGGCGGCCACCATTCCGGGTGAGGAGACGGACATCTTTGCCGCCGCCTGCCGTCAAGCCAAGGTCTGGGGCGTGTTCTCGCTCACCGGCGAACGGCATGAGGAACACCCGAACAAGGTGCCCTACAACACGCTCATCCTGATGAACGACCAGGGCGAGATCGTGCAGAAGTACCGCAAGATCATGCCCTGGGTGCCGATCGAAGGCTGGTACCCAGGCGATACCACTTATGTGTCCGAAGGCCCCAAGGGCTTGAAGATCAGCCTCATCATCTGTGACGATGGCAACTACCCCGAAATCTGGCGCGACTGCGCCATGAAGGGGGCCGAACTGATCGTGCGCTGCCAGGGCTACATGTACCCCGCCAAGGAACAGCAGGTGTTGATGGCCAAAGCCATGGCCTGGGCCAACAACTGCTACGTGGCGGTGGCCAATGCCGCAGGGTTCGACGGTGTTTACAGCTACTTCGGGCACAGCGCCATCATTGGCTTTGACGGCCGCACCCTGGGGGAAACCGGGGAGGAGGAGTACGGCATCCAGTACGCCGCATTGTCCATGCACCTGATCCGTGACTTCCGCCAGAACGCGCAATCCGAAAACCATTTGTTCAAGTTGCTGCACCGGGGTTACACCGGCATGCTCAACTCTGGGGATGGTGACAAGGGCGTGGCCGACTGTCCGTACGGCTTTTACAGGCAGTGGGTGAACGATCCTCAGGCTGCGCAAAAGCAGGTGGAGTCCCTGACGCGATCGGCGGTGGGCACCCCACAGTGCCCCATCGACGGGCTGCCGAACTGACTGTTGCTGGGGTTGGTGCATGAGTGTGTCCCATGCGTCGCGCCGCTACCGGCCGCTGGAGGTGAAGCTGCCTGAGGCGTACAGGGAGGCCCTCAACCGGGTGGCAACCGAGGTGGCCCCTGATGTATCGCCTGAACTGCGCAAGGCGCTGCTGCTGTTTTTCTTTCACCGTTTCTTGGCGGGTGAAGTGCCTGTGCAGCGCGTGCAGGAAGCACACCTCCAGGCCCGCAGCGCATTTCCTGAAGCGCGAGGCAGCGCCCGGTGTCGCGTGTCACTCAAGGTGTCTGCCAGGGTGTATGAACAGTTCCAGAGTCTGCAGCAGCGCGTCGGCCTCAACAAGACAGAAATCCTAAAAGCCGTGGTCTATGCGGCACTGGTCCACACCGTTCAGTCGCCCGATGCCCTGGTCATGCGTGAACTCCAGGCGCTGTCATTTGCACTCGACTGTTGAGCCCCTTTGACGCAGCAATTCTCAATTTGGGTTTACGCGGGGGAAAGTAGCGGTTGTGGCCGGGAGAAGAGAGGCTTGGCTCATCCCTCTGATGGGTGTTTGCCCAAAAAATGAGCAGCTTTCTTAGCCTGATCTGCTCCTGAACTGCCTTTGCCGACCATTTTCAGTCCATCACTTGGCACCCCCTCGTCCACATTGAGAATTGCGCCTTTGAAGCCTTTGTGTGGTTGAGGCTTGACGACTGTTCTACACTGGTCGTTTGATTTTCGGTTGGCTGGGCCTGCGTGGCCAGGCCTGGCCGGTTTTTGCGAGTCCGTCATGGCCCTGATCCCCGTCACCATCCTCACCGGCTTCCTCGGTTCCGGCAAGACCACATTGCTCAAGCGCGTGCTGACCGAGGCGCATGGCCAGAAGATCGCCGTGATCGAGAACGAGTTCGGCGAGGAGAACATCGACAACGAG
>JACCEE010802103.1_pt1 | contig 13429 bp, 11 predicted proteins | sample 7449931 | NCBI WGS metagenome assembly JACCEE01 (sample SAMN15323457, study PRJNA562643) | freshwater metagenome | isolation source: river surface water | place: USA:Blue River Watershed | collected 2017-08-19 | reverse complement strand
CGAACAGGCGCAGCGAGGACTGGATCTGCGCCTGCGCGCGGGTGGCGGCGAGCGGATCGATGTCGGCCTTGTTGATCACGACCAGGTCGGCCAGCTCCATCACGCCCTTCTTGATCGCCTGCAGCTCATCGCCCGCGTTGGGCAGCTGCAGCAGGCAGAACATGTCGGTCATGTTGGCCACCGCGGTCTCGGACTGGCCCACGCCGACCGTCTCGACGATCACGACGTCATAGCCGGCGGCCTCGCAGACCAGCATCGCCTCGCGGGTCTTCTCGGCGACGCCGCCAAGCGTGCCGCTGCTAGGGCTCGGACGGATGTAGGCGGCCGGGTTGACCGAGAGCTGCTCCATGCGCGTCTTGTCGCCCAGGATCGAGCCGCCCGAGACGCTCGAAGACGGATCGATCGCCAGCACCGCGACGCGCAGGCCCTGCGCGATCAGGTACAGGCCGAGCGCCTCGATGAAGGTCGATTTGCCCACGCCGGGCACGCCGCTGATGCCCAGGCGCAGCGCGCGGCCGGTGTGCGGCAGCAGGCGGGTGAGCAGCTCGTCGGCCTGCGCGCGGTGATCGGCACGGGTCGATTCGAGCAGCGTGATGGCCTTGGCCATGGCACGCCGCTGCACGACCGCGTTGCCTTCGATGATGCCTTGCAGCATGACAGGGTTCAGCCGAGCGACTTCTTGATCTGCTCGAGCACGTCCTTGGCGCTGGCCGGGATCGGGGTGCCCGGGCCATAGACACCCTTGACGCCGGCCTCGAACAGCATGTCGTAGTCCTGGCGCGGGATGACGCCACCGACGAAGACGACGATGTCGTCAGCGCCCTGCTTCTTGAGCTCGGCGATGATGGCCGGCACCAACGTCTTGTGGCCTGCCGCCAGCGTCGAGACGCCGACCGCGTGCACGTCGTTCTCGATCGCCTGGCGCGCGCATTCCTCGGGGGTCTGGAACAGCGGGCCCATGTCGACGTCGTAGCCGAGGTCGGCAAAGGCGGTCGCCACCACCTTGGCGCCGCGGTCGTGACCGTCCTGGCCGAGCTTGGCGATCATCACGCGCGGACGGCGGCCCTGCACCTCGGCGAATTCGGCGATCTCGGCTTTCAGCTTGTCCCAGCCTTCGGCCGAGTCGTAGGCAGCGGCATAGACGCCGGTGACCTTCTGCGTGTCGGCACGGTGGCGGCCGAAGACCTTCTCCAGCGCGTCGGAGACTTCGCCGACGGTGGCGCGCAGGCGGATCGCCTGGATGGACAGGTCGAGCAGGTTGCCTTGACCGGATTCGGCGGCGGCGGTCAGCGCGTCGAGTGCGGCGGCGACGGCGGCGTTGTCACGCTTGGCCTTGATGTCCTGCAGGCGGGCGATCTGCGAATCGCGCACCTTGACGTTGTCCACGTCCAGGATCTCGATCGGGTCTTCCTTGGCCAACTTGTACTTGTTGACGCCGACGATGACGTCGCGCCCGGAGTCGATGCGCGCCTGCTTCTCGGCAGCGGCAGCCTCGATCTTGAGCTTGGCCCAGCCCGAATCCACCGCCTTGGTCATGCCGCCCATGGCATCGACTTCCTCGATGATGGCCCAGGCCTTGTCAGCCATCTCCTGCGTCAGCGTCTCCATCAGGTAGGAACCGGCCCAGGGATCGACCACGTTGGTGATATGTGTCTCTTCCTGGATGATGAGCTGGGTGTTGCGCGCGATGCGGGCGCTGAACTCGGTCGGCAGCGCGATCGCCTCGTCGAGCGAGTTGGTGTGCAGCGACTGCGTGCCGCCGAACACCGCGGCCATCGCCTCGATCGTGGTGCGCACGACGTTGTTGTACGGGTCCTGCTCGGTCAGCGACCAGCCCGAGGTCTGGCTGTGCGTGCGCAGCATCAGGCTCTTGGGGTTCTTGGCGTCGAAACCCTTCATGATGCGGGCCCACAGCAGGCGGGCCGCGCGCATCTTGGCGATCTCGAGGTAGAAGTTCATGCCGACCGCCCAGAAGAAGGACAGGCGGCCCGCGAACGCGTCCACGTCCATGCCCTTGGCGATGGCGGTCTTGACGTACTCCTTGCCGTCGGCGAGGGTGAACGCCATCTCCAGCGCCTGGTTGGCGCCGGCTTCCTGCATGTGGTAGCCCGAGATCGAGATCGAGTTGAACTTCGGCATGTTCTGCGCCGTGTACTCGATGATGTCGCCGATGATCTTCATCGACGGCTCGGGCGGGTAGATGTAGGTGTTGCGGACCATGAACTCCTTGAGGATGTCGTTCTGGATGGTTCCGCTGAGCTTGTCCTGGCTGACGCCCTGCTCTTCGGCCGCGACCACATAGCCCGCGAGCACCGGCAGCACCGCGCCGTTCATGGTCATCGAGACCGAGACCTGGTCGAGCGGGATGCCGTCGAACAGGATCTTCATGTCCTCGACCGAGTCGATCGCCACGCCGGCCTTGCCAACGTCGCCGGTCACGCGCGGATGGTCGCTGTCATAGCCGCGGTGCGTCGCGAGGTCGAAGGCGACCGAGACGCCCTGGCCGCCGGCAGCGAGCGCCTTGCGGTAGAAGGCGTTCGATTCCTCGGCAGTCGAGAAGCCCGCGTACTGGCGGATGGTCCAGGGACGCACCGCATACATCGTGGCCTGCGGGCCGCGGATGAAGGGCTCGAAACCCGGCAGCGTGTCGGTGTACGGCAACTCCTGGACATCGGCCGCGGTGTAGAGCGGCTTGACGGTGATGCCGTCGGGCGTGACCCAGTTGAGCTTGTCGAGCGAGCCGTCCTTGACGGACTTCAGGGCGGCCTTTTCCCAATCGGCGAGAGTGGCGGGCTTGAATTCTGACGACATAGATGTGAAACTGTAGTGAGCAGGACGCCACCATTCTAAGTCATTAATAATTATTGATGCAAAATTTTTGATGCACTAAAATGGGCACCCAAGTCAAAGATGCCGACCATGTCCGCCCTGTCACTCAACCCACGCGCGCTCTATGAGGAAGTCGCCGAGCTGCTGCGTCAGCGCATCTACAACCGCGAACTGGCGCCGGGCAGCTGGATCGACGAGCTCAGGATCGCCGAGGAGCTGGGGATCAGCCGCACACCGCTGCGCGAGGCGCTCAAGGTGCTGGCCGCCGAGGGCCTGGTCACGATGAAAGTCAGGCGTGGCGCCTACGTGACCGAAGTATCCGAACGAGACTTGCATGAGATTTACGAACTGCTGTCGCTGCTCGAATCCGACGCGGCCGCCGCGCTGTGCCGCCAGGGCGACACCGCTGCGCTGGCCGAGCTCGACGAGCTGCACCAGCAGCTCGAACAGGCCGCAGTCCCGGGCTCGGGCTCGCGCGAGCGTTTCTTCGAGTTCAACGAGAAGTTCCACCGCCGCATGCTCGAACTGGCGGACAACCGCTGGCGCGCCCAGCTGGTGGCCGACCTGCGCAAGGTCATGAAGCTCAACCGCCAGGGCTCGCTGTTCAAGACCGGACGCATCGAGCAGTCGCTCGCCGAACACCGCACCATCCTGGCGGCACTGCTGGCGCGCGACGCCGAACTGGCCGCGCGGCGCGTGCGCGAGCATTTCGCCTCGGGTCTGCAGGCAGCGGCCTGAATTCTTCCCTGCTTCATCGACCAACATCCCGGACTGCCGCCATCCGGAACCGCTGGTCGCATCAGCGCTGATCGTCAGACGCCTTGAGCTGGTCTTCGAGCAGCACGGCCTGTGCCATGGTCCAGACCTCGCGCGCCGGCAAGGCCTTGAGCTTGTGGTTGCTCCAGACCTGGCGCCAGCGCCGCGCGCCGCGCTGGCCGTGGCGCATGCCGAGCATGTGGCGCGCGATCGGGTACCAGGGCGTGCCGTCCTCGACCGCCTCGCGCTCCATGTAGGCGACCATGGCGAGCTCGATCTCGTCCCAGCTGAGCGCACAAGCCTCGCCACCGTAGTAGCGCTGGTCCCAGTCGTGCATGATCCAGGGGTTGTAGTAGGCCTCGCGCCCGACCATGACGCCATCGACATGCTGCAGCTGCTGGTCGAACTGCTCGCTCGTCTTGAGTCCGCCATTGACCGCGATGGTCAGCTGCGGGAAGTCTTTTTTCAGCCGCCAGGCCAGGTCGTAGCGCAGCGGCGGGACTTCGCGGTTTTCCTTCGGGCTCAGGCCCTGCAGCCAGGCGTTGCGCGCGTGCACGATGAACACCTCGCAGCCGGCCTCGCTGACGCGACCGACGAATTCGGCAACGAAGTCGTAGCTCTCGATCTTGTCGATGCCGATACGGTGCTTGACCGTCACCGGGATATCGACCGCGTCGCGCATCGCCTTGACGCCATCGGCGACCAGACCGGGGTCGTTCATCAGGCAGGCACCAAAGGCGCCGCGCTGCACGCGGTCGCTCGGGCAGCCACAATTGAGGTTGATCTCGTCGTAGCCCCAGTCCTGGCCGAGTCGGGCGCATTGCGCCAGCTCATGCGGGTCGCTGCCGCCGAGCTGCAGCGCGATCGGGTGCTCGGTCGCATCGAAGCGCAGGTGCCGGCGCGGATCGCCGTGGGTGAGCGCGCCCGTCGTCACCATCTCGGTGTACAGCCGGGTGTGCTTGGTGATCAGGCGGTGCAGGTAGCGGCAATGCTTGTCAGTCCAATCGAGCATGGGCGCGACGGACATGCGCCATGAATGGCGGGGATCGATGGGGCTGTTGGGCTGGAGAATCTCGCTCATGCACTGTTACCGGCGTTGCAAACGCCCGCATTACAACACGAAGCGGGGAACCCTCCGCCGCGACGACGCTGGACCGGCTAACCCCGCAAGGCCAGGCTCAGGCGGTCGATGACTTCGGCCCAGTCGGCATCCTCGGCCAGCAGCTGGCGCAGCAGATCGGCCTGGGCCGGGGTCCAGAATGGCGCCTCCTCGACCGCGATCGAAGCGTCCAGCGGCGAATGCTGGCGCAGGAAACCCGCGATGCTGAAATCATCGCCCGGCAGTCCCAGCTGCTCGAACAAGTCACTGAAACGATGAAAAAATGCCTGCATGCCAAGCCCCCCTGTTGTTTCGGTCCGGATGCCGCATAGCTTGCGGCAAAACCCGGCTCAAGGCAAGACCGGGACCGCCAGGCCGGGCTTCCCAGGCCAGCTGGCGCCAGGCACCGGGCAGAAAAAAACCGCACTGGGTGCGGTTTTCCTGCAGCCGGAGGCAGCGAACTGCCCCGGAGGCGGGGATCAGCTCATGTGCAGGCCGCCGTTGACGGCGAAGTCGGCGCCGGTCGAGTAGCCGCCGTCTTCGCTGGCGAGCCAGGCGACGATGGAAGCGATTTCGCTCGGCTTGCCCAGGCGCTTGACCGGAACGGTGCCGACAATCTTCTCGAGGATGTCAGGACGGATGGCATTGACCATGTCGGTGCCGATGTAGCCCGGGCTGACGGTGTTGACGGTCACGCCCTTGGTCGCCATTTCCTGCGCCAGGGCCATGGTGAAGCCGTGCATGCCGGCCTTGGCGGCCGAGTAGTTGGTCTGCCCCGCCTGGCCCTTCTGGCCGTTGACCGACGAGATCTGGATCACGCGACCGAAACCGCGCTCGACCATGTCGGGCACGACCTGCTTGGTGACGTTGAACATCGAGGTCAGGTTGGTGCTGATGACCGCATCCCAGTCCTCACGCGACATCTTCAGAAAACCGCGGTCCTTGGTGATGCCGGCGTTGTTGACCAGCACATCGATCGGGCCATGCTCGGCCTTGGCCTTGGCGAAGGCTTCAACGGTGGACTCCCAGCTGCTGACGTCGCCGACCGAGGCGTGGAAGGTGAAGCCCAGCGCCTTCTGCTCGTCGAGCCACTTGTTGTAGTCGCGGGTCGGGCCGCAGCCGGCGATGACCTTGAAGCCGTCCTGGTGCAGGCGCTGGCAGATGGCGGTACCGATGCCGCCCATGCCACCGGTGACGTACGCGATTTTCTGAGACATGTCTTTTCTCCTCTTTCTAGTGAATGGCTCGGAGGCCTGTGTGAATGCGGTCCGCAGGACGGACCGCAAGTGAATCGAATCAGCGCTCGACCGCCAGCGCAACGCCCATGCCGCCGCCGATGCACAGCGCGGCCAGGCCCTTGCTGGCATCGCGGCGGTTCATCTCGTGGATCAGCGAGACCAGCACGCGGCAGCCGGAAGCGCCGATCGGGTGGCCGAGCGCGATGGCACCGCCGTTGACGTTGACCTTGGCCGGATCGGCGCCGAGCTCGTTGTTGACGGCGCAGGCCTGGGCCGCGAAGGCCTCGTTGAGCTCGAACAGGTCGACGTCGCCGACGCCCCAGCCAGCGCGCTCGAGCGCCTTCCTGGAGGCCGAGACCGGGCCCATGCCCATGATGGCCGGATCCAGGCCGGTGGTGCCGAAGCTCTTGATCTTCGCCAGCGGCTTGAGGCCGAGGGCGGCGGCCTTGCTGGCCTTCATGACCATCACGGCGGCGGCGCCATCGTTGATGCCCGAGGCGTTGCCGGCGGTCACGCTGCCAGCCTTGTCGAAGGCGGGTTTCAAGCCGGCCAGGCCTTCGGCGCTGGTCTTCTTGTTGATGAACTCGTCAGCGGCGAAGACGACCGGGTCGCCCTTGCGCTGCGGGATGACGACCGGAACGATCTCGTCAACGAAGCGGCCAGCTGCCTGGGCAGCGGCGGCCTTCTGCTGGCTGGCCAGGGCCAGGGCATCCTGCATTTCGCGGGTGACACCGAATGCCTTGGCGACATTCTCGGCCGTGATGCCCATGTGGTACCTGGCGTAGGCGTCGGTCAGGCCGTCGTTGATCATGGTGTCGATCATCTTCCAGTCGCCCATGCGCTGGCCGTCACGGCTGCCGAGCACGACATGGCCGGAGGCGCTCATGTTCTCCTGGCCGCCGGCGATCACGATCTCGCTGTCGCCCCAGGCCACGGCCTGCGCAGCCAGCATCACGGCCTTGAGGCCAGAGCCGCAGACGGCGTTGATGGTCAGCGCCGGGGTTTCCTTGGCGATGCCGGCCTTCATCATGGCCTGGCGTGCCGGGTTCTGGCCGGCACCTGCGGCCAGCACTTGGCCCATGATCACTTCGCCGATCTGGTCGGCAGCGACACCGGTCTTGTCCAGCAGCGCCTTGATGACGGTGGCGCCCAGTTCCGGTGCACTGACCTTGGCCAGACTGCCGCCGAACTTGCCGACTGCGGTACGGGCGGCGGCGACGATGACGATATCTTCCATTTGCTCTTTCTTCCTCTGGGATTGCGGTTTCGGGGTCTGGTGCCGATCAGGCCTTGGCCTTGACGTAGCGTCCAGGCGCTGGCTCGATCGGCTTGTACTTGCGGTTGCCGTAGGACTTGGGCGCGGTGACCTGCTTGCCGGCCTGGCCCTTGAGCCACTCGGCCCAGTCGGTCCACCAGCTGCCCTTGTGCTCGGTCGAGGCGGCGATCCAGTCGTCCACATTGGCCGGGAAATCGGTGTCGGAACCGATCCAGTGGCTGCGCTTGCCCTTGGAGGCCGGGTTGATCACGCCGGCGATATGGCCGGAAGCCCCCATGACGAAGCGCTTGGGACCCGGGAGATGCTGGGTCGAAGCATAGGCGCCGCAGATCGGAACGATATGGTCCTCGCGCGAACCGTAGAGATAGACCGGGATATCGACCTTGGAGAAGTCGATCTTCTCGCCGCAGACGGTGGCGGCACCCGGCTTGACCAGACGGTTTTCCAGGTAGGTGTTGCGCAGGTACCAGGCGTAATAGGGGCCGGGCAGGTTGGTGCTGTCGCTGTTCCAGTACAACAGGTCGAAGGGCGGCGGGGTCTCACCCTTGAGGTAGTTGCCAACGACGTAGTTCCAGACCAGGTCGTTCGGGCGCAGGAAGCTGAAGGTGGTCGCCAGGTCGCGGCCCGGCATCAGCCCGCCCTGGGCGAACTGCAGCTCGCGCAGCTTGACCATGGCCTCGTCGATGAAGATATCGAGCACGCCGGTGTCGCTGAAGTCGAGCATCGTGGTCAGGAAGGTCGCACTGTGCACCGGCTTCTCGCCGCGCGCGGCCAGCACCGCCAGCGCCGTGCCGAGCATGGTGCCGCCGACGCAGAAACCCAGCGCGTTGACTTCCTTGGCGCCCGTGATCTCGCAAGTGACATGGATCGCCTTGATCACGGCCTGCTCGATGTAGTCGTCCCAGGTCTGCTGCGCGCAGGACTGATCGGGATTGCGCCAGCTGACGACGAAGGTGCGCATGCCCTGCTCGACGCAGTAGCGGATCAGCGAGTTGTCGGGCTGCAGGTCGAGGATGTAATACTTGTTGATCGAGGGCGGCACGAACAGGAAGGGACGCTCGTGCACCTTGGGGGTGAGCGGCTTGTATTCGAGCAACTGGAAGAACTCGTTCTCGAACACCACGGCGCCTTCGCTGGTGGCGACGTTCCTGCCGACCTCGAACGCGCTCTCGTCGGTCATCGAGACATGGCCTTGCTGCATGTCCTTGAGCAGGTTCTGGATGCCCTTGGCGATGCTCTCGCCCTTGGTCTCGATCGCCTTGCGCTGCGCATCGGCATTGAGCGCCAGGAAGTTGCTCGGCGCGCTGGCATCGATCCACTGCTGGACCGCGAAGCTGATGCGCGCCCTGGTCTTGGCGTCGGCATCGACCGCCTCGGCCATCGACATCAGCGTGCGCGCGTTGAGCAGGTAGAGCGCAGCACTGAAAGCTGCCATCGGGTTGCTGGCCCAGGCCTCGCCCGCAAAGCGCCTGTCCTTGGGCAGCTTGACTTCGAGGCCCGAGTTCCATAGCTGCGCCAGGTCCTTGAGGTATTCTTGCTGGATGGTCGTCAGCTTGTCCTGGTCGATCTTGACCGGGGTTTCGGTCTGCCCGGCAATCTTGGAAAACAGTTCAGCCAGATGCGAGGAGGTCGGCAATTGGGGCAAACCCGCGAATTGCGGCATTGCAGCACCGAAAACCGGTGCGACTGCAGCCTGACCCGATTGCAGCATGCGCGCCCATTGCTGCATGGCAGATTGCTGGAGTTCTTGCGATGAAGTCAGCCAAGGATTGCTAGAAATCATAAATCTATCTCCTGTTTATATGCAATTCTTGCATTGCAGCAATTTTCAGAGCCACTGTTGTCATGCAAGACATGGCTACTAGCATATCTCATTTCACAGCCCGTTTTCATTTGGAATCTGAGTCACATGTATATCCTTGCGATTGGATGGCTTTACGTTGCGCTGATGGCCTCGCTGGCGCAGGCCGGAAACCCGGATGGTTCCATCCTGGGAGCCATGATGACGTTCCTGGCTTACGGGCTGCTGCCGGTCGGTTTGCTGCTCTACATCCTGGGACGCCCTGCCCGGCGGCGCGAGCAGCAGGCCGCGCCAGTGCCCTTCCAGCCTTCAGACGCGCCAGATGCTGGCCGCCATGCGACCGGTGCTGCCGCACCGGACGGCGTCGCGCCGGTGCGAAAAGAAGACTGATTCGTTACCGACGCTGCACCACGCCGGGCTGCCGTCGTTGCCCGCCATCTGAATGATGCCCAGCCTGGCCAGCCGCAGCCTGGCCAGCGCTGCCAGATCGGCCAGGTATTTCTCTCCCGTCCGGCCCGGCAGCGGCCGGAAGGCAGACGCCGCGCTGGCCTCATCGGCCACGAAGGCGGCCCTGACTTCGGCGCCGACCTCGAAGGCCTGCGCGCCTATGCAGGGACCGAGCCAGACGCGCAACTGCGCGCGCTGCGCTGCGGTGCGGGCCGCCGGCCAGGATGCGCACAGCGCTTCGAGCACGCCTTGCCCGCCACAGCCGAGCAGGCCACGCCAACCCGCGTGCACCGCCGCCACGCTCGAGCCGTCGGATGCGCACAGCAGCAGCGGCAGGCAGTCGGCGACCATGACGGTGCAGGCCAGGCCACGCGCTGCAGTCCAGCAGGCGTCGGCCTCCAGGCCGTCCGGGCTGGCAGCCCCGAGCTCGACCACGCGGCTGCCATGCACCTGGCGCAGGAAGACGGCATGCGCACCGATGCGCTGGCGCAACAGTTCGCGGTTGCGCGCGACTGCGGCCGGTTCGTCGCCGACATGATCGCCCAGGTTCCAGCTGTCGAAGGGCGGCTGCGAGACGCCATGCTGACGCGTCGTCATGCAGGCTTGTACGCCTGGTGGCCAGTCACCCGCCGGCAACAGGCCGGCAGCGGCGGGCAGGAACGGTGCGCCGGTAACGGATGGCAGGGCCGGCAGGGACTGATGATGGAGGTTCATGTGGCGGCTGGAAACGGGACAAGGGATGATTGTGCGAGAATGATTGCGTCATTTTCCTCAACCAGTCCGGGTGAACTTCCATACCATCCATCACTGCCGCCAGTGCGGCACTTCGGTCGAACACCGCGTGCCTGACGACGGTGACACCAAGACGCGGGCCGTCTGTCCCGCCTGCGGCACCATCCACTACCAGAATCCGCTCAACGTGGTCGGCACCGTCCCCCATCGTGACGACCGCGTGCTGCTGTGCAAGCGCAACATCGAGCCGCGCCGCGGCTTCTGGACGCTGCCGGCCGGATTCATGGAACTCGGTGAATCGACTGCCGAGGGTGCCATGCGGGAAACACGGGAGGAAGCCGGCGCCGAGATCGAGCTCGAAGGCCTGTTCACGCTGCTCAACGTCGTGCGCGTGGGACAGGTCCATTTCTACTACCGCGCGCGCATGCTCAGCGAGCGCCTGGACCCCGGACCCGAGACGATGGAGGCCAGGCTGTTCAGCGAGGACGAGATTCCCTGGGACGAGATCGCCTTCCGCACCGTCAGGGAAACGCTGGAGCGCTTCTTCGATGACCGCCGCCGTGGAGCGTTCGGCATCCACGCCGGCGACCTGGACTGATCAGTTGAACAGGCGGCGCGCGAGCATCGATCCGGCCGAGAGTTCGCGGCTGTCGAGCTTGTCGTAGAGGCCTTCGAGCTGTGCACCCACCTGGTCGAGCGTGGTTTCGACCAGGGGTACGCCGCGGTCGTCGGTCAACCTGCCTTCCATTGCGCTGGCGAGCTGCTGCGCCGCTTGCCGCAGCTTGGCGTAGGGCTGTTCGGAGCGCGCCGCCTGTGGCACGTCGAACAGCAGGGTGAACTCGAACAGCGCGTTGTGGTCGGGGTCTTCTTCGAGCGCGGCACGGGTCTCGAACTGCAGCACCGCCAGCGGCCCGGACGCCGGATCGGTTGCCGGCAGCACCATGCGCCCCGGTATCGCGCCAGGCAGGAAGCCGGCCAGTTCGGCCTGCTGCATGATGTAGCCCGGACTCCAGGCCGCGCGCGTGGCGCACAGCTTGAACGCGATCTGGGCGTCATGGACGCTGGCGAACTGGTCGAGCTCGCGTGCGCGCGCCACCTCGGCCATCATGTCGGGAAACTCGACATGCGCGGCGAGCTGATCGGCCAGGGCCTGCGTCTTGCTGACGAACTCGGAGAACTCGATCTCGTTGAGCGCTCCGGTGCGCGTGGCCAGCTGCACACCGGCTTGCAGCACCTGGTACTGGCGGCCGGGCCGGGGTGGCTCCCAGCTGCTGCTGGCGCGATGATAGCCCTCGACCGCGAAGGGCTTGCTGCCAATGCGGCGCGAGCGCGGCAGCACCGCCAGCACGGCTTCGCCGGTGACGGGAGGCTGATCGGGCGTCAGCGTCACGAGCACGTCGATCAGTGAATCGAGCCGGCCGCGAGTCCCCGCCAGCCCGACCGCGAAGGCATGACCCAGCGGCGCGGACGGATCGAAGTCGCCCAGCACGGGCTCGATGCGGGCATTGGCGCCGCCATCATCCGGCGCGGCATTGCCTGGCCCGGATGGCGCGTCGTGCAGCGAGCGCCGCGGCAGGTTGCGCCGCGTCACGAAATGGTTGTAGGCCACAACGGCCAGGACGACTGCACCCCCGATGGCAGCCAGTCCGAACTGTAGATCCGTCATATCAAGCGGTTTCCATCATGCCGGCGGCCGTTTCCATGTCGACCGCCACGATGCGCGAGACGCCTTGTTCCTGCATCGTCACGCCTATGAGTTGCTGTGCCATCTCCATCGCAATCTTATTGTGGCTGATGAAGAGGAACTGGGTTTCGCCGCTCATGCGCGCCACCAGCCTGGCGTAGCGCTCGGTGTTGGCGTCGTCGAGCGGCGCATCGACCTCGTCGAGCAGGCAGAACGGTGCCGGGTTGAGCTGGAAGATCGCGAACACCAGTGCTATCGCGGTCAGCGCCTTCTCGCCACCCGAGAGCAGGTGGATGGTCTGGTTCTTCTTGCCCGGCGGCTGCGCCATCACCTGCACGCCGGCGTCGAGGATCTCGTCGCCGGTCATGATCAGCCTGGCCTGGCCGCCGCCGAACAGGTCAGGGAACATGCGGCTGAAGTGGGAATTGACGGTCTCGAAAGTGCCGCCGAGCAGCTCGCGCGTCTCGCCATCGATCTTGCGGATCGCGTCCTCCAGCGTCTGCATGGCCTCGTTGAGGTCGGCCGACTGCGAGTCGAGGAAGGTCTTGCGCTCGCGCGCGCTGCTCAGCTCGTCGAGCGCGGCGAGGTTGACCGCGCCGAGCGCGGCGATCTCGCGCTGGCCGCGTTCGATCTCGGACTGCAGGCCATGCAGGCGGATGCCATCCTGCTCGATGCTGGTGGACAGCGCGTCGAGGTCGGCTTGCGCCTCGGCCAGCGACTGGCTGAACTGGTCATGGCCGAGCTGCGCCGCCTGCTCCTTGAGCTGGAACTCGGTGATGCGCGCGCGCAAGGGTTCGAGCTCGCGCTCGACCTGCTGGCGCCGTTCGTCGCTGGCGCGCAGGCGTGCAGTGAGCTCGTCGTACTGGCTGCGCTGTGCGGCCAGTGCCTGCTCGCGGCGCAGGCGCTCGTCGAGCGCGTCCTGCAGCCCGCCCTGTGCGGCGGCGTCAGACAGTCGGGCGAGCTCGTCGCGGGCACGCTGCAACTCGTCGGTCAGCGCCCTGCCCTGCTGGCGCGCGGTCTCGATGCCGCGCTGCAGCTCGGAGCGGCGCGCCTGCAGGCTGCGCTCGGAAAAGCTCGCCTCCTGCGCCTGGCGCTCGAGCGAGCGCAGCTGCTCGCGCGCCTGCGCCAGCCGGCGCTCGGCGTCGAGCGCGGCGTCTTCGATCCCGACCTGGCGCTCCTGGCCGTCGGCGAGCTGCAGGTCGAGCTCCTCGAAGCGGCCTTGCGCCGTGATGCGGCGCTCCTGCAGATCCTCGAGCTGGCCGTCGAGCTCAGCCAGGTCATGACCGATCTGCTCGCGGCGCGCGCGCGCCTGCTCGGCCTGCTGCGACAACCGCAGCAGCTCGACCTCGAGCTCGTGCAGGCGCGCCTGCGACTCCTGCGCTTCGCGCCGGCTCTGGCCCAGGCGCTGGCTGGCATCGGCACAGTCTGCCTCGGCACGCGCGAGCGCATGGCGCGCCTCGTCGTGGATCAGCGTCTGAGCGCGCAACTGGCGATCCAGGTTCTCGATCTCCTGCGCGCGTGCCAGCAGTCCGGCCTGCTCGCTGTCGGGCGCGTAGAAGGCCAGGTG
>JACCEE011190685.1_pt1 | contig 13441 bp, 8 predicted proteins | sample 7449931 | NCBI WGS metagenome assembly JACCEE01 (sample SAMN15323457, study PRJNA562643) | freshwater metagenome | isolation source: river surface water | place: USA:Blue River Watershed | collected 2017-08-19 | reverse complement strand
TGGCCAAGAGGACCACTCGTGTTTTCAATCATTCGCTCTCTATCAAGCTCAGGATGACCGGGCGTTGGGCTACCCCACTGTCTGAAGCTCTTCAACTCATCCATTGAAAAGAAGCCACATAATGCCAGCTGCGAGTAAAGCATTGGAGACATGTGACCAGGATCAAGGAAGAACCTGTCACGCAGATGCCAATTGGGTCGCAATGGATCGAATCTTAAGAATTCAGAAAATAATACATGAATAAAATCAGCACCACCCATTGATCCCCCCGGGTGACCTGAGGCTGCTTTTTCTACCATTGCAACTGATAATACTCTGATGTTATCAGCTGAACGCTTTGAAAGATCGCTCATATCTTTTAAAAGTTTTGTTTCGTAAATTATTCACAAAGTTACCAAAAACCCACAATGAGACCGAGTAAAATCGATTGCTGAACAAGTTTACAAGTCGAAGTAACAATCGTCGATAAAAGAAATGACATAATTTATCGTTTTTTGATGGATGCATAGGTTGCAGCCTCTTGAAAAACATTTTCTTTGCATCACTAATCATGGATGAATGAATCAATGAATATTTACGCACGAAAAGAGCGTTGGAAATGGGGACTTTTGATCGCAGCCCTAATTATCTTCGGTGGCACATTTTATTTCACCGACCATTTAGTCAAAAAGGTCGCCAGTGAAGAGAGAAGAAATGTTAAACTTTGGGCTGAAGCCGTGAATAGGAAAGCTTCCTTAGTCAGATATACAGAAAAGTTCTTTCTTCAACTTCAAGAAGAGGAGCGCCGAAGAGTGTTACTTTTAGCTAAAGCCTACGATCGATTAGTTAATAGTTCGATTGATGAAGATGTCTCTTTCTATCTGGATATTATTTCAAACAACACCACTATTCCTGTCATCCTTACTGATCAAAAAGGAGTGGTTAACAATTCCCGTAACGTCGCAGGAAACCTTGAAAACGGCAAGCATCTTCCTGATTCACTCAAAACAGCCTATTCGCAGTTTGATCCCATTGTGGTAAAAATGGAGAATGGAGAAAAAAACTATGTATACTACAAAGAATCCATCCCCTTCACTGAGCTAAAGAGTGTACTGAATGACCTAACTAAGTCTTTCCTAGATGAGGTGGTAACAAACAGTGCCTCCGTTCCTGTTGTAATCACCGACAGCTTGAAAAACATCGTTGCCTCAGGCAATATTGAGCCCATTTATCTCAGTGATTCAATCAAAACAGATAGTCTTCTCATCAGTATGAAAGAAGAAAATGGAGTGATGAGAGTTGATTTGGGTGACCAAGGACCTGTATTTATCTATTACAAGAGCTCTCCATTACTCTACCAGATAAGATACTATCCATTGGTACAGTTAGGCATTGTTGGACTATTTCTACTGATAGCCTACCTGCTCTTCAGCAGTGCAAGGCGATCTGAACAGAACCAAGTGTGGGTTGGTATGTCAAAAGAGACAGCCCATCAGCTTGGCACTCCGCTTTCATCCATGCTAGCATGGATAGAGTTGCTAAGGTTATCAGAGGTGAATCATGAGGCTGTCGACGAGCTAGAAAAAGATGTTAAGAGATTAGAGATTATAACTGAACGATTTTCTAAAATTGGATCAACACCCCAACTTGAGACCATTAATCTGGTGGAGGTTATATACCAAGTGATCACCTACCTCAAGGTAAGAACCTCCAAGAAAATAGAATATAGCATCAACTTACCCCCTGAAGCTACGGTGATGGTCTCTTTAAATCGTCATCTATTTGAATGGGTTATTGAGAACCTCACCAGAAATGCCGTAGATGCTATGTCAGGAATAGGGACTTTCCACATCGACATCACAGAGAATGAAGGAAAAGTAATGATCGACTTCACTGATTCAGGCAAAGGAATACCTCGAAGAAAGTTTAAAACGGTATTCCAACCGGGCTATTCCACCAAACTGCGGGGTTGGGGTCTCGGTCTGACTCTGGCTCGAAGAATTATTAGGTCTTATCATAAGGGGAAAATTTTCGTAAAATCTTCTACCATTGACAAAGGCACTACCTTTCGAATCGTTTTAAACAAGTAGCTTATCTTAATTTCTTACAAAAGTTACAAAATCACCCTTTATTGAAAACTAAATAATGGCAGGAATATATATCCATATCCCCTTTTGCACTTCAAAATGCAACTACTGCAATTTTTTCTCTGTTAGGATGCCTTCAAAGATCGAAGACGTAGTAGAAGCTATAGGGAAAGAGCTTATTGAGCGCCGAGACTATATTACCGAGCCTATTAGCACCATTTACTTTGGAGGAGGAACACCCTCGTTGCTTTCAAAAGAACAACTAAATAGGATCTTAAGTATTATATGGGAGGCGTTTTCTATCCATGATGATCCTGAAATAACCCTAGAAGCCAATCCCGATGACATTAACCGCATTCAGCTTGAAAACTGGAGGTGCTTAGGCATTAACCGGCTTAGCATAGGTTTCCAATCCTCTCACGACAGCCTGCTTCAATACCTTTCGCGGAGACATAGTGCTTCAATTGCAATAAATGCCATCAAACAAGCCAAAGAGGAAGGATTCAACAACCTCAGTGCAGACCTAATTTTTGGTATCCCAGGCCAGACAACCGAGATGCTCATCGACTCAGCATCACTACTAATGGAGTTAGGGGTCAGTCATATTTCAGCCTATGCTTTGACGGTAGAATCAAAGACAACCCTTGAATATATGATTCGTACTGGGAAAGTTCCAACACCCGACGATGAGAGTTCATTTAACCATTTTCATGCTTTAAGATCTTTTTTAACTACTAGAGGTTATGAGCATTATGAGTTATCGAATTACTGTATACCAGGGAATCGTTCCCAACATAACTCATCCTACTGGAAAGGAGCCCCTTATTTGGGAGTTGGACCATCAGCTCACTCATACAATAAAACCAATCGACATTGGAACGTATCCTCTATTAGTGGATATCTGGATCAAAGTCGACAGAAATTTTCACCTAATGGAGAGATTTTAAGCAATATCGATCAGTGCAATGAATGGCTCATGACGGGATTACGAACCTCCGAAGGGATCATGGTAGATGAAGCCTTACAATTTGGTGAAGATAAAGTGAAACAGATCATTAAAAATTCAGAATTAAAAGAGGTAGCTCCTCATCTTATAAAAAAGGGGGGGCATTGGACCATCAAGCCGGAGAGTCTATTTTTATCGGATGGCATTATTGCTTGTCTGATGATAGAAGGTAATGAAACATGAGATAAAATGAAAGAGCGGCTAACAATTGGGGAAATGTGAAAAAATGTAATTTTGCAGAAATCTTTTACCTATGCATGTTTACCGTTTTAGAATAGTTGGAGATACCCCTGATGAATTTCTTAGAGAGATTGAAGTCGGTACATCACAGACTTTTCTTGATTTATTAAATGGCTTCTTCGATACGGTTGATTTACCCAGAGATGCAAATGCTAACTTCTTTGTTTCGAACAACCGTTGGTTGAAAGTTAAACATATAGGCCAGGTCTCTATTGCTCAAAATGAGAGAGACATGGATGATGAGGATCTTAGGGCAGATGAACGCGTAAAACGGATGCCCTATTTTGAGATGAGTCAGGCTCGCATGCGCGATTTCATTGAAGACCCTCATCAAAGGATTCTTCTGGAATATGATCATCCTCGGTTACGTGTGACCTATTTCATTGAACTGATGAGAGCTCTTCCAGGAGACGACAAACTCACCTATCCCAGATGTCATAATAAAAGAGGAGAGGCGACTCTACCTGTAATACATACAATGCCCAAGGGTCTTGTGCCTGATGATGAACCGGAGGAAAAGATTCTACCTGACCTCGCACGTTTAGCCGCTCTAGATGAAGTGAGTGAAGATAAAATTGAATCTGACATCAATGAAATGATGGAAGACCAAACCTTCTCTAAGATATTAACTGGAAAGGTCGTCGAGCCCTCTCCCTCCAGAGGCCGTCCGAAAAAGGAGAAACCTTCTAAACAGGAACCCTCTTCCGATGAATTCTCCTTTGGAATGGACGAAGACGAAGATGAAGAGTTTTTTGATGATGAGTCATCTGAAGGAGAGGATGATTATTTTGGAACCGACGAAGAGGACTTCTCTAGTGGGTTCGAAATTTCGGGTGGAAGGAACGATGATGATGACTTTTAGTAAACGAATATACCCCGCCGACTCATCGACGGGGTTTATGTTTATTAGTAAAAACCTTTGCGAACACTCTAAATGCATCGAAAAAGACCCTTACTGGTTGTAATAACAGGGCCTACCGCCAGTGGAAAAACGGCACTCGCTGTTGAAATGGCTTTAAATTTCAACACTGAGATTTTCTCGTCTGATTCGCGACAGTTCTACAAAGAGATTCCTATTGGAACTGCCGCCCCTACCATTGAAGAACAGCGTGGAATTAAACACCATTTTATTGGCCATTTAAGCATTCAAGAGGATTACAATGTAAGTCGATATGAAGTTGATGCCCTCAAGGCCTTAGACTCGTTCTTTGCTCTTAAAGACATCGCAATTATGGCAGGGGGGGCAGGTCTTTACATTGATGCTGTAACCAAAGGAATGGATGAGATGCCCGATCCTGACCCTGAAATTAGAACTGAATTAGAACAACTCTTAGCAAATGAAGGTATAATTAGCCTTCAACAAAAACTCAAACTTTTAGATGAGTCTTATTACAATGAAGTCGACCTCCAAAATCCTAAGCGATTACTTAGAGCCATTGAGGTCTGCCTCATTACTGGTACCCCATATAGCGAATTAAGAAAAGCTACCATCAAGAGACGTCCCTTTGATGTGATTTATATTGGAGCGTTACGTAACAAGGAGGAGCTATCTCAAAGAATTGCACAAAGAGTAAATCTAATGATCGAGACCGGCCTTGAAAAGGAGGCGAGAGAAGTCTACCCATTCAGAGACTGTAATGCACTCCAAACAGTTGGTTATAAAGAGATTTTCGCTTACTTTGATGGTTCTATCAGTAAACAAGAGGCTATTGAACAAATCATAGTCAATACGCGACGTTATGCAAAAAGACAAATGACCTGGTTTAAGCGAAATCAAGACATTTTATGGTTCGATCCAAACGATACTACCGCCATCTATAATCAAATTCTCAAAGCTTACTCTGAAGATTGATTAAGCTGGTTCTACACCCATACATCAACTTAAGTAAGCTGAAGCTCATTTAATCCTTTAACACTAAAACACGGTGATCAGAAACTCCAGATACAAATACAACGGATTAGGACGAGCCTTTAAGCAGATGCTTTTACAATTCTTGTTCTGGCTATTGCTCTTTGCCTTCTTCAGAGCTTTCTTTTTAGTCTATTATGCCAGCCTTGTGAAATTTGAACATCCTAGCATTCCGCATATTCTTTACTCATTTCTTGCAGGAATGCATTTAGATATTGCAACTGCAGCCTATTTCCTGATGATTCCATTTTTACTCCTCTTTTTAGCACTGCTCTTTGGAGAAAGACTTCTGCGCTCTTCCCTCTCTATCTACACATTTTTCATTACCCTCTTTTATGTATTAATATCTGCAGGTGAAATAGGTATTTTCAAAGAGTGGCAAACCAAATTAAACTATAAAGCAATAGCCTATCTAAGCCGTCCATCAGAAGTATTTAATTCAGCAACTACCTCCGATTTTATTTCTTTAATTGCTGTTGTAACAATTGGGGTCACTCTATTTATTTGGCTGTACAAGCGACTTTTCCTACTCAAAGGGAACTGGAAAAGACAATGGTGGTACGCAATCATCTGGCTTATTATCTGGCCTCCTGTACTAATTATCACAGCAAGAGGAGGATTTCAGCAAATCCCGATTAACCAAAGTGAATCATTCTATTCCAAACACAATATCCTAAATGTAGCGGCCGTCAATAATGCATTTAACCTTTACATTAGCCTCTTCGAAAACAAAGAGTTTCTCGACAAAAACCCGTTTGAGGTCATGCCAAAAGCCGATGCACTAAAGACCATTACCCCAATCTTTAAAGCCACCTGCGATTCAACTACACCAATCCTCTCCTCCTCAAAACCCAATATAGTAATTCTCATCATGGAGAGCTGGTCTGCCGATCTTATCGCATCACTGGGTGGAAAACCAGGAATCACACCCGAGTTTAATGCTTTAGAAACAGAAGGACTGCTCTTTAAAAGCTGCTATGCCAGTGGTTCAAGATCTGAACAAGGAATGGCCTGTATCTTCAGCGGTTTTCCAGCTCATCCATATACATCAATAACCGTTCAACCCGATAAATACAAGAAACTACCCACCATCACTTCATTATTAAAAAAGACGGGGTACTCTACCTCATTCATGTTTGGAGGTCAACTAATATACGGGAATATCAAAAGCTATATCATGTATAATGGCTTTGATCGTATTACAGAATTAGCTGATTTTAAAAACCGATTTCCTGAAGGTAAACTGGGTATTCATGACCAATATACACTTGGAGCCCTGTTAGAAAACCTTGACAAAGAGAAACAACCTTTCTTTGCTTCACTTTTTACTTTAAGCACTCACTCCCCATACGATCAACCAATGGAAGAGAAACTAAAGTGGGATATTCATGAAAGAGAGTACCTAAACTCAGCCTATTACACCGACTGGTGCCTTGGAGAGTTCTTTAGAAAAGCTAAGACAAAAGAATGGTATAAGAACACCGTATTCATCATAGTTGCTGATCACAGTCATAATTCATATAAAAACTGGGATCCAAAATCATTTAATTACCATCACATTCCTATGTTATGGCTGGGAGGGGCTCTAAAGAAAGAATGGCAAGGTAAGACCTATGATGAAATATGCAGTCAAACAGATATTGCAGGAACACTTTTACCCCAATTAGGCGTTAACGCCACCCCATTTCATTGGAGTAGGAATATTTTCAATCCTTGCACTACCCCTGTTGCTAATCACTGTACTGAACAAGTAGTTGGTTGGAAAAGATCACAAGGAGAATACATCTGGGATTTTACTCAGAACAAACCCTTCTCAACGGATGCCAAAGCTCCACTTGCTGATTCTCTGAAAAACGAAAGTCGAGCATTCCTACAAATTCTTTTTCAAGAGTATATTGACTACTAAACAGCAAAGACCTCTTTTCATTTCAAGGGTATCAAAGATAAAGACAAAAAGGCAACGGGTTAAAAAAGAGACTTGACCTTAAACCCAGCTCTTTTTAAAAGCTTACGTTGTCGAATAGTGCCATTTTTTAATCGAATGGTATAAGCCGACCATTCTCTTCTATAGGTATAATTTTTCCTAAGCTCTTCAAAATCTGCTGGATCATGCCTAAGAAGGATATCATCACGAGTAATATCGTAAACGTGACTAAAGGCAGCGAAAAGCACCTCATTATCAGTTAGATTTTCGCAATCAATGAAGAAAGAGTGCTGATCAGGTGCTGGGAAATCAGGGAAGGTGAATGAGTTTAGACCGAGATTAAAGTATTGACTTATGCTTCTAATTATGGCTTGTGTCCCATTTGCTTTTCCCTCACGAGAATAGCCAGCGATATGCGGAGTAGCAATAGCGGCTAATTGGTGCAGTTCAAAATCAGGATCGGGTTCATTCTCCCAGACATCAAAGACGCCTATCGCCTGCTGTCGTTGCAACCACTGTTTTAAGGCCGCTGTTTCAACAACCTCACCGCGTGAAGTATTAATAATTACCTGACACCTATTTATGCGGGAAAGAAGCTCCTCATTTAACATATGAAAAGTCGGCCATGGCTCTTCCAATGTTAAAGGGACATGTAAGGTTATAACATCCGCATTCTCTAAAATCTCATCCAATTCACAGAACCGATCGTCTTGCTCAATACTCTTTCGAGGCGGATCATATAACAAAACGTCCATTCCTAAAAGCGTAGCTAAACTAGCAACCTTTGAGCCAACATGCCCCACCCCTATGATCCCCATTGTTTTTCCAGTCGGATCAAAACCAAAACGCTGATTTAGTAACGCTAAAGCAGAACCCACATACTGTTGTACGGCACTAGAATTACATCCAGGAGCATTCTTCCAAACGATTCCATTCTCATCACACCAGATAGTATCAATATGATCATACCCAATTGTCGGAGAACCAATATATTTAACCTTGCTATTCTCAAGAAGAGAACGATCACATCTAGTACGAGTCCTTACTAATAGGGCATCCGCTTCAGTAAGATCTTCAGCCGAGATCTCCTCCCCCGGCTTATAGAGAATTTGAGCTTTTGAATCTAAGACCCCTCGCAAAAAAGGTATTTTATCGTCAGCAACAATATACATGTGATCTTTATTTTTAGAAACCTTCAGACCTATTGAATTAAATAAAAGAGTTACGCTATTTACAAAATTATCTTGTGAGCTTCCTGATGGTTTTTAATACTAACTCTAATGATGTATACACCGGTAGAAAGGGACTGAGGAAGAGGCAATATTTGAGTACCTTGGGAAATATTCATAACTCCCTTAAAAGTTAGAGATCCGAAAGCAGAATAGACCTCAATAGAAACCGTTCCTATATCAGCAGAAGAAATAAGAGTCAATTGAGTTGACGAGCTTCTATAAATAGAGAGAACCTTCTGGGTAATCTCTGGACTCGATATTCCACTAGTTGTTAAGGCAAGTTTAAAATCAGGAACCCCATACCCTAAGGTATCATTTGGATTCAGTGCATAGGAAGAGACAGAACGTATGAGTTTGATTAATTTCATAGGAGAATAGGAAGGCAGAGCTTGCATCAAGCATGCCATTGAACCAGCTATCAAAGGAGAAGAGAAGGAAGTGCCATTACCACCTTGGGCAGTTCCAGAAGTCATTAATAACCAAGTTCCACTTCCTTGAGCTGATACATCTGGTTTAATACGACCATCGAAGGTAGGACCCCAAGACGAAAACGCAGCGTGAAAGCCCTTATAATCGGTAGCACCAACGGTTAAAACACTATCCCCATCTGCCGGAGCACCGATGTATTTCCAGGTACTGGTTCCCTCGTTTCCAGCTGAATTAACAACAAGAATACCTTTGGCGGCGGCAATATCAGCGGCTCTTGTTACAATAGCCGTATTACCATCCATCATCTCATAAGAGTAGTTATATAGCGTGTTATCAAAGACTGTATACCCAAGAGATGAATTAATAACATCTACCCCAACTGAATCAGCAAAGGCAGCACCAATACTCCATTGGTACTCCTCAATCCTACTCTCCTGTCCGGTGACTTCAGTACGAATAAGCCAATAATTTGCATGAGGTGCAGATCCAACAATTAAACCGGGTTTGTTTGCTCCCATAACAGAAAGAACAGAGGTCCCATGACCGTTCATGGTTGAAGCATACACATCATTTCCTTTAACGGCTGCATCAAAAGTTCCAAGTATCCTATTTTGCATAAAAAGAGAATCAAAGCCCGAGATGACATTCGTATTGGCGAACCCGCCATCGAGAACTCCAATGGTAATTCCTCTTCCCGTAAAGCCAAGATTATGGAGTTCATCCATTTTAATCATGGCTATTTGATTATAAGCATTACCATAATCAAAAAGACCTGTTTGAGCTTTATATCTAGGATAATATTCATTATTTACGCTAAAAGAGTATGGTGGAATACCATCAGAATCTAAGGTTCCTAATGTATTTTCAGATCCTTTTGAAGTTTTAGGCAGACCCGGTAAAACCTCTTTCACAAAAGAGAGAGCAGAGACATCAGCCAAGACAGTCTCAGATGGATTTCTAAGTATAACCCCATTAAACCATTTAAGAACTCCAACAACTTCGCCTCCCACCTGTTTTACCTGGTTGATATAGGCAGGGTTTACAGGCAGATCATGTAAATCTAGAGAAATACCCCATTTTGCTCTTCTGTCTAAGGCTTTTTGAGAGAGAAACTCCAGCGGTTTATCATAAGTATAGGGACTGTTGTTCTTATCCGTAAAAAGCACAACATAGCGAGTGCCTTCCAATTGAGCCATCGCAGAAAAAGTGACAACGAGAAACAGTAGTATTAACCTGAATTTCATATCAAAAAGCTTTTAATTTTTCCAATTACACCAAGTCTATAAATAAAATAACTATACCGTAATACTTAATCATATTGAATCAGCATGAGTCATTTGAAGTAGCTCAGCCAGAGAAATTATGGATACACCCAAGGCCATGGCTTTTTTCTCTTTTTCTGGGCCCATATTATCGCCAGCGACAATGAAGTTAGTTTTAGAGGAGACCGAAGAAACCAATACTCCTCCATAGGATGTGATAAAATTCTGAATGATAGACCGAGCAATTGGTTTACCATTCCATTCAAAAGTGCCTGATACAACAAATTTTTTATCTAAGAGTTCATCTCCCTTTCTTTCAGAAGGCTCTTCAGCAGAGAAGGATAATCCTGCTGCTTTAAGTCTTATTATGATCTCTTTATGTTCCTCTTTAGAGAACCACGCAACGATACTATCTGCAATTCTATCGCCCACCTCATCCACTGAAATAAGCTGCTCACGGGAAGCCGAAGCCAAGGCATCGATTGACTTAAAGTAACCGGCCAATTTTTTCGCAGTAGTTTCACCTACAAATCGAATTCCTAAAGCAAAGAGGACTCTTTCAAAAGGAACCTTTTTTGATTCCTCAATTGAGGATATGAGGTTCTTAATCGTTTTATCGCGAAAGCGGACTTCACGGCGTTTGAGGCCATCGTCATAAACTTTCACAACATTGAGTAGCTGTTCAGGCTTTAGATCGTAGAAATCTGCTATATTACTTACCAAGCCATGATCAAAGAGGGCTTCTGTTTTCCCCTCGCCCAGCGAATCGATATTCATTGCTTTTCTACTGATGAAATGCTCTAGTTTCCCTTTTATCTGCGGGGGGCAGGTATCTTCGGCAGGGCAATACCATGCGGCTTCACCAGGTTCTCGTACCAGGGTGGTTCCACACTCAGGACAATTGGAAAGAAATTTTACGGGAGAGGAATGAATGTCTCTATTTTCCAAATCAACTCCAATAATTTTAGGAATTATCTCTCCTCCTTTTTCAACGAATACACGATCGCCTATTCGCACATCAAGTTGGGAAATTATATCAGCATTATGGAGAGAGGCCCTTTTTACCGTGGTTCCAGCAAGGGGGACAGGTTCTAAGACGGCTACAGGCGTTATGGCGCCGGTTCTGCCTACCTGGTAGACAATATCCAACAATATGGTTGATACTCTTTCCGCTTTAAACTTATAGGAGATTGCCCATCTGGGAGATTTAGCGGTATAACCAAGTTGCTCTTGCTCGGCAAAGCTATTCACCTTGATCACCACCCCATCAATATCAAATGGGAGATTATTCCTTTCGACATTCCAGAAATCAATAAACTCATAGATATCAGCTAACGAATGCGCCTTAATGGTGTACATAGGAACCTTAAAGCCCCAGGTTCTAGCAGCAGCAAGACTATCGTAATGATTAGTAAAGCCAAGAGATTCACCTAAGACGAAATAGAGCATACAGTCGAGGCCACGTCGTGATACCTCTTTAGAATCCTGAAGCTTTATACTACCAGCCGCTGCATTTCGGGGATTAGCGAAGGGAAGATCCCCATCAATTTCTCGCTGATTATTCAAGGCATTAAATGCAGAATGAGGCAAAATCACCTCCCCTCTAATCTCAAACGAGAGAGGAAAGTCGCCTATCAATCGTAATGGAACGCTCTTAATAGTTTTCACATTTGCGGTCACATCATCGCCTCTAAGTCCATCGCCTCGAGTAACCGCCCTTACTAATTTACCATCCTCATAATGCAAACTAATAGCAAGACCATCATATTTAAGCTCACAGACATAAACAGGTCGATGCCCAAGTTGTCTAACCACTCTATTATCCCAATCAGCCAATTCTTCTTGAGAATAGGTATTACCTAATGAGAGCATCGGCCTGATATGAGTGAAAGTCTCAAACTCCTTGGTGATCTCGCCCCCAATACGTTGAGTTGGAGAGAGAGGATCAGCTAAGTCAGGGTAACATTTCTCAAGATTCATCAACTCCTCCAAGAGCATATCAAAGTCATAATCGCTAATCTCAGGGGAGGCCAATTGGTAATATTGCCTATTATGATAATCGATTAAATCGGTGAGTTCCCTAATTCTCAGTTTTGCATCGGCGTTAGTCATTCAATTTTGCATTTCGAAGTGAAACTGGATAAATCTTGGTATTTCGGAAGATTACGATGGTTTCATTTGCGTTATATGGATTAAGCCAATGCATAAACTTATCGACAAATCCGGGTTGAATTACCACCTCATATTCCAGATGCGGCAAACTATGACGAAGATAAGCGAGGCGTTCAGGCATCTTATCATTGGCAAAGAACATAACAAAAGCAGGTTCACTCCATGGTGATCGAGTAAGAAAGGAGTTTAAAGAGTCTATAGAATAACTATTTTCTAACTCTAACTGATTAGGCCATTGCCTGGAATAAAAAGCAGGTAAGATCTTGGCATCACTTCCGCCACGACCGTCAAGAATAATGGTTTTAACTCCCGGGTAAATACTAATATACTCCATAGCTTCCACTTTAGCCTTCTTAGAGTACATCATGGTTACAACGGGTAACAAAAGTATATTAAGCACCCAAAAGGCTACCCATATGTTTTTATGGAGTCTCTTATGCTTAAGCCACCATGAATTATTATCTGAATAGGAGAACCAACCGATAACACCGGCTATAATAACAAAAGGAATTATGGGGAAGATAAAACGTTCCTGTTTATTAGGAAACCAACTATGAAATGCTAAAAAAAGCAACGTAGGAAGTACAACAATAATCTGTCTCTTAAACCGAGTAAAGAGACCAAAAAGAATAAGCAAACTTGCCGGTGGGATAAGCACACCAGAAATCAATAGTATATAATTATACCACTCACCGGTAAAGTAGCTATTGGCATTTTCAATATTGTATCTAACATATTCCATAAACTCTGCAAAAGGCCGCCCCCATACAAACCAATCGATCCCGCCTTGAATTAATCCTAATGAAACCCAATAGGAGATACCATATAAGATAGCTGCCTTCCATTGCCGATTGAAAAGTAGGGCTAAACCCACACCTAAAGCAAAAAAGATAGTTTGAAATCTAACACTAAAAGCTAAACCAATGAGAAGCCCCGCATAAATAGCGTGTTTATCTTTAACAATATCATTCTTTGACAGAAGCCAGATACCCCATACTAAAAATGGGATACAGGCCATCTCCACTAAGTTCCGAACTGAAGCCCATGGAAAAAACCAAAGTCCGGCAAGAATAAGTCCGGCTAAAGCAGCAGCTTTTTTTTGTCCATAATGTAAAGCGATCTTATACCCTAAAACAACTGTTACCATCGACCAAAGAGCATGAATCAGCCTAACAAGAAACATTTTCAAGTCTGGGTTAAC
>JACCEE010872499.1_pt1 | contig 13444 bp, 9 predicted proteins | sample 7449931 | NCBI WGS metagenome assembly JACCEE01 (sample SAMN15323457, study PRJNA562643) | freshwater metagenome | isolation source: river surface water | place: USA:Blue River Watershed | collected 2017-08-19 | reverse complement strand
GATCTACGCCGTGCACCTCAATGAAAAGGGCGCGAGCTATGCCGGCACCAAGGAGGACTTCATCCTCGGCGCCCCGCTGCCTGTCACCGACCTCGTCATCCACCCCGGTGACGGCGCCATGTACTTCGCCATCGGCGGCCGCAAGGTCCAGTCGGGCCTCTACCGCGTGACCTACGCCGGAAACGAGTCCACCGCCCCCGCCCGCCTCGAGGCGCCGGCCGCGACCCCCGAGACGCTCGCCCGCCGTGCGCTGGAGAAGTTCCACGGCAAGCCCGACCCCAAGGCCGCGGACGCCGCCTGGCCGCACCTCGCCTCCGGCGACCGCTGGCTGCGATCCGCCGCCCGCGTCGTCCTCGAACATCAGCCCGCCGCCGGCTGGGCGGAGCGGGCCTTCGCCGAGCCGGACGCCACCGCCCGCCTCGAAGCGCTGCTCGCCCTGGCGCGCCAAGCGGCCCCCTGCCCTTACCACACCGAGAAGGCCGCCAAGCCCGACCCGCGCACCGGCGTCGCACCGACCACCGCCGAACCCACGCCCGCCCAAGCCGCCCTGCGCGACCGCCTGCTCGCCGCGCTCCGCGGGATGGACTTCGCGAAGCTCACCAAGGAGCAGAAACTCGCCCACGCCCGCCTCGCCCAGATCGTCCTGCACCGCTACGGGAAGCCGGACGCCGCCGGCCTCGCCGCGCTGACGGCCCAGTATGACGCGGCCTATCCCGCGGCCGACTTCGAGCTCAACTGGATCCTGACCGAGACGCTCGCCTTCCTGCAGTCGCCGACGCTCGCCGCCAAGGGCATGGCCCTCGTCGCCGCCGCCGGCAGCCAGGAGCCGGAGATGGAGTTCATGCGCAGCCTACGCATGCTCAAGGCCGGCTGGACCCCGGCGCTGCGGGAACAGCAGCTCAACTGGTTCATCAAGGCGGCCAGCTACCGCGGCGGCTCCAGCTTCGTGAAGTTCATCGAGTTCATCCGCAACGACTCGCTCAACACGTTCACCGCGGAGGAGACGGCGCGCCACGCGACCCTGATCGCCACCGCCAAGAACCCGCCCGTGAAGTCCGCCTACGAGAACGTCGGCGCGATCTTCGCCGGCCGGACCCCGACGAACTGGACCCTCGACGAGCTGGCGACGGCCGCGGAGACCGGCCTCAAGGGACGCGACTTCGAGACCGGCCGCAGGATGTTCGGCGCCGCCGCCTGCTTCGCCTGCCACCGCTACGGCAACGCCGGCGGGATGAACGGCCCCGACCTCACGGGCGCGGGCGGCCGCTACAGCCCGCGCGACCTGCTCGACCAGATCATCCACCCGAGCAAGGAGATCAACGAGCAGTTCGCCCCGGTGGTGGTGACCCGCCAGGATGGCTCGACCGTCAGCGGCGTCATCGTGAACCTCAACGGGGACACCGTGCAGATCAACACCGACCTCTCCGACCCCGACCAGCGGGTCGGCGTCGACCGCAAGCAGGTCCGGAGCATCGAGGTCTCCAAGGTTTCGCCCATGCCGCCCATGCTGCTGAACATGCTGACGAAGGAGGAGGTCCTGGACCTCGTGGCCTTCGTCCTGAGCGGCGGGGACAAGGAGCATCGCTTCTTCAAGAAGTAGGCTCAGGGTCGTTTTTTGCGGTAGCCAGCGGGCGGGGAACGGCAATCTTGGGGATACCCTATGAGCGCCCGCCCCGCCCTCACCCTCCTCTGCGCCGCCGTCGCCGCGTTGCCGGCCGCGGAGCCCGTGGAATTCAACCGCGACATCCGCCCGATCCTCTCGGACAACTGCTTCGCCTGCCACGGCCACGACGCCAGCCACCGCAAGGCCAAGCTGCGGCTCGACGTGCGCGAAGCCGCCCTGGCCAAGGAGGCCTTCGTACCCGGCAAGCCCGAAGCGAGCGAACTCGTGAAGCGCCTCTTCCTGACGGACCCGGACGAGGTGATGCCGCCGCCCGATTCGCATAAGACCCTCACCGCGGAACAGAAGGAGCTGCTGCGCCGCTGGGTCGCCGAAGGCGCGAAGTACCAGAACCACTGGTCCTACGACGCCCCGGTCAAGCCGGCCGCGGGCGCGCCCACCGCAGCCATCGACGCGCTCGTCGAAGCGCGCCTGCGGACGAAGGGCCTGCGGCCGGTCGCCGAGGCGGACCGCCGCACGCTCGCCCGCCGCCTGCACCTCGACCTCCTCGGCCTCCCGCCGACGCCGGAGGAAGTCGACGCCTTCGTCGCCGACAAGTCGCCCGACGCCTACGCGCGGCTGGTGGAACGGCTGCTCGCCAGCCCGCACTACGGCGAGCGCATGGCCCAGGGCTGGCTCGACGTGGTCCGCTACGCCGACACGATCGGCTACCACAGCGACACCCCGCGCAACGTCTGGCCTTACCGCGACTACGTCATCCGGAGCTTCAACCAGAACAAGCGCTTCGACCGCTTCACGCTGGAGCAGGTCGCGGGCGACCTCCTGCCGGACGCCGACATCGAGGCGAAGGTGGGCTCGGGCTTCAACCGCCTGCTGCTGACGACCGAGGAAGGCGGGGCGCAGGCCAAGGACTACCAGCAACGGATGCTGAACGACCGCGTCCGCGCCGTCGGGGCCGCCTGGCTGGGCCAGACGACCGGGTGCGCTCAGTGCCACGACCATAAGTTCGACCCGTTCACGCAGCGCGACTTCTTCTCGCTGGGCGCGTTCTTCGCCGACATCCACGAACCCGACATCGGGCGGCGCGAGGAGGGCATGCTGGTGGTGACGCCCGCGGACGAACGTCGCCTCGCCGAACTGGCCGCCGCGGTGACCCTCGCCAAGCAGACGCTGGAACAGGCCGTCGGCGGCCTCAGCGCCCAACTCGACGCCTGGGAGAAGGAAGCGGCCGAAGACCTCGCCGCCACCCCGGCGACCGCCGCGAAGGGGAAGGCCAAGGCGAAGGCGAAGTCGCCCGACGCCGCGCTGGCCGCCAAGGCCCCCGCGATCCTCCAGAAGCCGGCGGCCAAGCGCACCGCGGCGGAGAAGACGCTGTTGCGCGACTTCCTGCTCTCGCTGCACCCCGAAGCGCTGAAGGCCGAGCGGGCCGCCGTGGCCGCGACGCAACGCGAGCACGACGCCTTCCGGGCGGGGCTACCGAAATCGCTGGTGACCACCAAGGCCGCCACCGTCCGCACCGTCCGCATCCTTCCGCGGGGCAACTGGATGGACGAATCAGGCGAGATCGTGAAGGCGGCGTTCCCGCATTACCTCCCGCAGCCGAAGCTCGACGGACGCACGCCCAACCGGCTCGACCTCGCCCGCTGGCTCGTGTCGCGCGAGAACCCGCTGACGGCCCGCGTCACGATGAACCGCCTCTGGATGCAGTTCTTCGGCACCGCCCTCAGCAAGAACCCCGGCGACCTCGGGGCCCAGGGCGAACTGCCGCCCAACCAGGCCTTGCTGGATTGGCTGGCGATGGAGTTCATGGACTCGGGTTGGGACGTGAAGCACATGGTCCGCCTGATGGTCACGAGCCGCGCCTACCGCCGCGCGTCGGCCGCCCCGGCCGAACTGACCGCGGCCGACCCCTACAACCGCGAGCTGGCCCGGCAAAGCCCTGCCCGCCTGGACGCCGAGCTGGTGCGCGACAACGCCCTGGCGATCGCGGGCCTGCTCGTGCCCAAGGTCGGCGGACCCAGCGTGAAGCCCTACCAGCCCGACCGCTACTGGGAGAACCTCAACTTCCCCGTCCGCGACTACGTCGCCGACAAGGGCGAGTCGCAGTACCGCCGCGGCCTGTACGTGTGGTGGCAACGCACGTTCCTCCACCCCAGCCTGCTCGCCTTCGACGCGCCCAGCCGGGAGGAAGCCTGCACCGACCGCACCCGCTCCAACATCCCGCAGCAGGCGCTCGTGCTGCTGAACGACCCGACCTACGTCGAGGCCGCCCGGGCCTTCGCGGCCCGCGCGCTCGCGGAGCCCGGCGACGACGACCGCCGCCTGACCTGGGCTTGGCGTCGCGCCCTGCAACGCACCCCGGAAGCCGCCGAACTGGCCACGCTCCGGCAGGTGCTGACGGAGCGCCGCAAAACCTACCAGGGCGACCCCGCCGCCGCGCAGGCCTTCCTGAAGGTCGGGCTGACGCCCCCGCCCGCCGGGCTCGCACCCGCGGAACTGGCCGCCTGGACGCACGTGACCCGCGTCCTGCTCAACCTCCACGAGACCATCACCCGCGAATGAGCCCCCTCCCTCCCGAACTACAGGCCGCCCTCACGCGCCGCGCCTTCCTCGGCCGCACGACGCAGGGCGTCGGCGGACTCGCCCTCGCCTCCCTCCTCGGCCCTTCCGCGCTCGCCGCGTCGGGCGCGACCGGAGCCCTCTCGCGGCTCCCCCTGCCCCAGAAGGCCAAGCGCGTCATCTGGCTGAGCATGGCGGGCGGCCCCTCGCACCTCGAGACCTTCGACCCCAAGCCGAAACTCACGGCGATGCACGGCCAACCGATGCCGGAGAGCTTCACGAAGGGCCAGCAGCTCGCCCAGCTGCAGGGCCAGAAACTCACGTGCTTCGGCCCGCAGCACCGGTTCGCCAAGTTCGGCCGCAACCAGACCGAGATCTGCGAGCTCTTCCCGCAGATCGGCTCGGTGCTGGACGACATCTGCCTGATCCGCTCGATGACGACGGACGCCATCAACCACGACCCCGCGCACATGTTCATGAACACCGGCTCGCAGATCGCCGGCCGGCCGAGCATGGGCTCCTGGGTGACCTACGGGCTCGGCACCGAGGCCACGGACCTGCCGGGCTTCGTCGTGCTCACCTCGTTGGGCAAGGGCGGCCAGAACCAGCCGATCGCCGCCCGCCAATGGAGCAGCGGCTTCCTGCCCTCCAAGCACCAGGGTGTGCAGCTCCGCTCCAAGGGCGACCCGGTCCTCTACCTCTCGAACCCGCCCGGCGTCTCCCGCGACGCCCAGGGCGGCGACGTCGACGCCATCGCCAAGCTCAACCTGCACCGCGAGCGCTTCGTGGCCGACCCCGAGGTCGCCACGCGGGTCGCGCAGTACGAAATGGCCTTCAAGATGCAGGCCAGCGTACCGCAGCTGATGGACGTCAAGGGTGAGGACCCGAAGACGCTCGAACTCTACGGCTGCCAGCCGGGCGACGGCTCCTTCGCGTCGAACTGCCTGCTCGCGCGCCGCCTGGCGGAACGCGGGGTGCGCTTCATCCAGCTCTACCACAAGGACTGGGACCACCATGGCGGCGTCAAGGACGGCGTGGCGTTCAAGGCCGCCGAGATCGACCGCGCCTGCATGGCGCTCATCACCGACCTCAAGCGCCGCGGGATGCTCGATTCGACGCTCATCGTCTGGGCGGGCGAATTCGGCCGCACCCCGATATCGCAGGGCAACGGCCGCGACCACCACAACAAGGCCATGACCGTCTGGATGGCGGGCGGCGGCATCCGCGGCGGCCACGTCCATGGTTCGACCGACGAGCTCGGCTACGCCGCGGTGGACAAGGTGGCCACGGTGCACGACCTGCACGCCACGATGCTGCACCAGCTGGGCATCGCGCACGACGCCTTTTCGGTGAAGTTCCAGGGCCTCGACGCCAAGCTGACCGGGGTCGAGCCCTGCAAGCCGATCAAGGAAATCATCGCGTGATCGCCGACCTGCGAGCGCTGCAACGTCGCGCCTTCCTCGGCACCGCGGGACGCGGCGTCGGGGCCGTGGCGTTGGCTTCGCTGCTCGGCCGGACGGACGCGGTGGCGGCCGGCGGCGCCCTGACGCGGCTCCCCCTGCCCCGCCGGGCGAAGCGGGTCATCTGGCTCACCATGGCGGGCGGACCGTCCCAGTTGGAGCTTCTGGACCACAAGCCGCGGCTCGCGGCGATGGACGGCCAACCGATGCCGGAGAGCTTCACGAAGGGCCAGCAGCTCGCCCAGCTGCAGGGCCAGAAGCTCATCTGCCAAGGGCCGCAGTTCCGGTTCCGGCGCCACGGGCGCAACGGCACCGAGCTCTCCGAACTCCTGCCGCACCTGGGCGCGGTGGCGGACGACCTCTGCGTCATCCGCTCGATGACGACGGACGCGATCAACCACGACCCGGCGCACATGTTCATGAACACCGGCTCGCAGATCGCCGGCCGGCCGAGCATGGGAGCCTGGGTGACCTACGGGCTCGGCAGCGAGGCGGCCGACCTGCCGGGCTTCGTGGTGCTGGTCTCGACCGGCAAAGGACGCTCACCACAGCCGATCGCCGCCCGCCAGTGGAGCAGCGGCTTCCTGCCATCGCGGCATCAGGGCGTGCAGCTCCGCTCCAAGGGCGACCCGGTGCTCTACCTGACGAACCCGCCCGGCGTCAGCCGCGCGGCCCAGGGCGGCGACGTCGCCGCGATCAACGCCCTCAACCAAGCCCACGCCGGGACCGCGGCTGACCCCGAGATCGCCACGCGCATCGCCCAGTACGAGATGGCCTTCCAGATGCAGGCCAGCGTGCCCGGCCTGATGGACGTCTCCGGCGAGACCGCCGAGACCTTGGCGCTCTACGGCTGCGAACCGGGCGACGGGTCCTTCGCCGCCAACTGCCTCCTCGCCCGCCGGCTGGCCGAGCGCGGCAGCCGCTTCATCCAGCTCTACCACCGCGACTGGGACCACCATAGCCTGCTGCGGGAGGAATTGCCGCTCCGGGCCCGGGAGGTCGACCGCGCCTGCATGGCGCTCCTGACCGACCTGAAGCGCCGGGGCCTCTTCGAGGACACCCTGGTCGTCTGGGGCGGGGAATTCGGCCGGACCCCGATGAAGCAGGGCGACAAAGGGCCGGTGGGGCGCGACCACCACAACAAGGCGATGTCGCTCTGGCTGGCCGGCGCCGGCGTGCGCGGAGGCCTGACCTATGGGGCGACCGACGAGCTCGGCTACGCCGCCGTGGACAAGGCCTGCACGGTCCACGACCTGCACGCCACGATGCTGCACCAATTGGGTATCGACCACGACGCCTTCCGCTTTAAGTTCCAGGGCCTCGACGCCAAACTCACCGGCGTCGAACCCTGCAAGGTGATCACGGACATCCTCACCTGACTTTACCCATGAAAACGCTGCTCCCCTCCCTCCTCCTCGCGCTTGGCCTCGCCGCCCCCCGCCTGGCCGCCGCCGACCAAGCCGCCGACCTGTCCAAGCCCGTGCAGGTCTTCATCCTCCTCGGGCAATCCAACATGGTGGGCCTCGGCAAGGTCACCGGTCCCGACGGCTCCCTGGATTTCGCGGTCAAGAACAAGAAGAAGTACCCGCACCTCGTCGACGCCGCCGGCAACTGGTCCGAGCGCGCCGACGTGCGCAACGTCCGCGTGATGGTCGGCCGCAGCGGCGGCATGCAGCTCTTCAACAACGAATTCCTCAAGGTGACCGGCAAGACGATGGGCCCGGAATACGGGATCGGCCACCCGCTCGGCGACGCCGTCGAGGCGCCGGTGATGCTGCTCAAGAGCTGCATCGGCAACCGCAGCCTCGGCTGGGACCTCCTGCCGCCCGGCAGCGAACGCTACGTCTTCGAGGGCAAGGTCTACGCCGGCTACAAGGACCGTCCGGACACCTGGCCGGCGGACGCGGCCAAGGGCACGGGCACGACGCCTCCGCCGTGGGTCGACAAGGCCGGCAAGCCGATCGAGTGGTACGCGGGCAAGCAGTACGACGACGACACCGCCAACGCCAAGAAGGTGCTCGCCGACCTCGGCAAGTACTACCCGGGCGCCAAGGCCTACGAGGTCGCGGGCTTCTTCTTCTGGCAGGGCGAGAAGGACGGCGGCAACGCCGGTCACGCCGCCAAGTACGAGGAGAACCTCGTGCGCTTCATCAAGCAGCTCCGCAAGGACTTCGCGGCCCCGGACGCCAAGTTCGTCCTGGCGACGCTGGGCGAGGCGACGAAGGGTTCGACCGGCAACGGCGGCAAGATCCTCGAGGCCCAGCTGGCCGTCGATGGCGCCACCGGCAAGTATCCCGAATTCAAGGGCAACGTGGCCACGGTCTACGCCAACCCGCTTTCGAAGGGCGGCAGCGGCAACAGCCACTACAACGGCAACGCCGAAACCTACATGGACGTCGGCGAAGCCATGGGCAAGGCGATGGTCGAGCTCCTGAAGCGCAAGTGACCGCCATGCGCCCCCTGGCCGCCCTGCTGCTCGCGTGCACCCTCCCGGGCGACGCGAGGGCGGCGGAGGGGCCGCCGCGCTGGACGATCGAAGCCAAGGGTCCGATCGTCGCCGACCCCAAGGTCGCGTGCACGGTACGCCTTCCTGCGGAGACGTCGGGCGGGGACGCCGCGGTGCTGGCTGCGCTGATCAAGGTCCGGGGCTCCTCCTCGCAGGCCTACGCCAAGAAATCCTTCGCGCTGACTTTCGAACGGCCCCTCGCCGCGGCCGGCTTGCCCGCGGATCCGGAATGGATCCTGAACGCGGCCTTCGTCGACTGCTCGCTGATGCGGCACAAGCTGTCCTACGACCTCTTCCGCGCCCTCGCGACGCCGGAACAGCCGCGCTTCGCCGCGCAGAGCCGCTTCGTGGAACTCGACCTCGCCGGCCGCTACCACGGGGCCTACCTGCTCATGCAGCCGGTGACCGGAAGGCTCCTGGGGTTCGCCGCGCCGCAGCCGGCGGACCTGACCCCGGCGGTACTCTACAAGGCCGTCGACCACGCGGCCAACTTCGGCCAGCCCGGCCACGCGGGCTTCGACCCGCGGGAACCGGACCCCGCGAAGGGCCCGGCCTGGGCGCCGCTCGATGAACTCAACGGCTTCGTAAGCCAAGCGCCGGACCAGGCGTTCCGGGATCCGGTGGACGGGCTCGCCCGCCGCCTCGACCTGGCCAACGCGATCGACTTCCACCTGCTCGTCCTGCTCACCTGCAACCTCGACGGGATCACGAAGAACTACTACCTCGCCCGCCCCGCCGCCACCGCCGCGAACCCGCGGCCGAAGTTCTTCTTCGTGCCTTGGGACTACGATGGCACGTTCGGGCGCAACTGGGATGGCTCGCGCGTCGGTCCTAAGGAATGGCTCTCGAACCGGCTCTTCGACCGGCTCTGGTCCGACCCGGCGATGCGGGCCGCCTTCCTGCGGCGCTGGCGGGAGCTCCGCGCCGGTCCGTTCCAGGCCGAGGCGATCGCCCGGCGGATCGACGATAACGCCCTCGCCTTGGGTCCGGCCATCCGCCGCAACGAGCAGCGCTGGAAGCGGATCGACTACGCCGCGCCGCGCGAACTGACCTTCGAGGAGGACGTCCGGCAGATGAAGGCTTGGACGACCGAACGCCTCGCCTGGCTCGACGCCGAGATCGCCCGTCGGACCCGCTGAATTCACATGCGCCCCCTCACCTACCTCCTGTTCGCCCTCGGCGGACTCACCGCCTCGGCCCAGGACAAGGCCGCGCCGAAGAAGGCCGGCGGTTACCCGCCGGTCATCGCCGGAACCAAGGTCGAGACCTACCGCAAGGTCGGCTCGACCGAGCTCAAGGTCTGGATCTTCGAGCCGGCCGACAAGGGATCCAAGCCCCTGCCGGCGATCGTCTTCTTCTTCGGCGGCGGCTGGACCAGCGGTACGCCCGCCCAGTTCGAGCCGCAGAGCCGGCACCTGGCCGCCCGCGGCATGGTCGCCGTGGTGGCCGATTACCGGGTGAAGAGCCGCCAGGATGCGAAGCCCGCGGACTGCGTCGCGGACGCCAAAGCCTGCGTGCGCTGGGTACGCGCCAACGCCGCCCGGCTCGGCATCGACCCCGGCCGCATCGCGGTCGGCGGCGGTTCGGCCGGCGGACATCTCGCCGCGGCCACGGCGACCCTGCCGGGGCTCGACACCGCGACCGACGACAAGGCCATCTCCTGCCGTCCGGACGCGCTGGTGCTCTTCAACCCCGGCACGGTGATGGCCCCCTTCCCCGGACTCGACCTCAAGGGCTTCGGCGCCGGCCTCGACAAGGCCCGCTTCGGCTGCGAACCGACCGAGATTTCCCCGCTCCACCACGTCGCCAAGGGCGCGCCGCCCACGATCGTCTTCCACGGCAAGGCCGACACGACCGTGCCCTATGCGACCGTCGAGAAGTTCGCCGCGGTGATGAAGGCCGCGGGTAACCGCTGCGAGTTGGTCGGGTACGAGGGCGAGAAGCACGGCTTCTTCAACCAGTCCAAGTACGCCGAGACGCTCGCCGCGACCGACGACTTCCTGGTGTCGCTGGGCTACCTGCCCAAGAAGTAAGATGCGTCCGCTGCTCGCCCTGCTGCTCGCGGCCTGCGCCGCCGCGGCGGACCGTCCCAACGTGGTCATCCTGTTGGCGGACGACGCGGGCTGGGGCGACTACGGCTGCAACGGCAACCGGCAACTGGCCACCCCGCACATCGACTCGCTCGCCCGCGACGGCGCGCGCTTCGACCGGTTCTTCGTCCAACCCGTCTGCTCCCCGACCCGCGCCGAGCTCCTCACCGGCCGCTACCATCGCCGGCTCGGCGTGACCGGCGTCTCCACGGGCCAGGAGCGGCTGAACCTGGAGGAACGGACGTTCGCCGAGTCCTTCCGGGCCGCCGGCTACGCGACGGGGCTCTTCGGCAAATGGCACAACGGCAGCCAGTGGCCCTACCACCCGCTGGCCCGCGGTTTCGAGACCTTCTGGGGCTACACTTCCGGACACTGGGGCGAGTATGTCGACGCCCCGCTCGAGCATGACGGCGTGATGCAGCGCTCGCGGGGCTACATCGTCGACGTGCTCACGGACAAGGCGCTGGAGTTCATCGAGCGGAGCCAGGGCCGTCCGTTCCTCTGCTTCGTCCCCTTCACCACCCCGCATTCCCCCTTCTCACCGCCGCCCGCCGACTGGGCCCGCTTCAAGGATCGACCGTTGACGCAGACCGCGACGAACCCCCGCGAGGAGCAGGCCGACGCCACCCGCTGCGCCCTCGCGATGGTCGAAAACCAGGACCGGAACGTCGGCCGCATCCTCGCCAAGCTGAAGGAGCTGAAGCTGGAGGAGAACACGATCGTGCTCTATTTCTCCGACAACGGACCGAACACCGCACGCTGGAACGGCGGGATGAAGGGCCGCAAGGGAGGGACCGACGAGGGCGGCGTGCGCTCCGTCCTGTGCATCCGCTGGCCGGCCCGCATCGCCGCCGGCACGCTCGTCAAGCCGATCGCCGGCGCCATCGACCTCCACCCCACGCTCCATGCCCTCGCGGGCGTCTCCCGCGTCGGCGACCGCCCGCTCGACGGGCGCGACCTCTCGCCGCTCCTGCTGAAGGGAATCGACGCCGATTGGGCCCCGCGGCGGCTCTTCCAGACCTGGTCCGGGCAAGTCAGCGTCCGGACCGAGACCCATCGGCTGGACGCCGCCGGCAACCTCTTCGACCTGACCGCGGATCCGGGCCAGACCACGCCGCTGCAATCCAAGCAACCGGAACTGGCGCGGGAACTGGCCGCGGCGGTCGCCGGTTGGCGTCAGGAGATGGGCGCGTCGGCCGGAGGCAAGGGCAAGGCCACCACCGGCGTCGTCGGCGTCGATCCGCGGCCGATCGGCGTGGGCTACCGCGAGTTCCCCGTCACGATGCTGCCCGCCCGCGACGGCACGCCCCTCGGCGAGCTGCGGCGCAGCGCCAAGGCCCCCAATTCCTCCTACTTCGTCCACTGGACCAAGCCCACCGACTCCGCCCGCTGGAACATCGAAGTCATGACCGCCGGCGCTTACGTCGTAACCCTCGACTACACCTGCCCCGCGGCCGACGTCGGCTCGACCGTCGAACTCAGCGTCGGCGAGCGGCGCCTGCGCGGCAAGGTCACGGAGGCCTGGGACCCCGCCCTGCTCACCGACCAGGACGTGGTCCCGCGGACCACGCATGGCGAATCGTTGATGAAGCCTTTTCGCACGATGACGCTGGGCGAAATCGCCCTCGAGCCCGGACTCGCCACCCTGGAGCTCCGGGCGGTCGACATCCCCGGACGCGGGGTGATGGACCTGCGTCGCGTGACCCTCACGCTGAAGTAACCGGCTCCGCCGACCAGCGAAGCGGGCACAAAAAAGCCCCCGAGGCCGGGGGCTGATGGAAGGTTATAGGCGGGCTTACTTGCCGCCGCAGCAGCCGCCGGAGGTCTCGGACTTCTGCGTGGAGCAGCAGGACCCGCCGTCCTTGGTGCAGCAACCGCAGGTGCCGAGGCACTCGCCGGAGCCACAGCAGGCCAGGCAGCAGAAACCCTTGCGGCCAACCCAGGCGAGATAGGGGCCGGCGAAGGCCATGGCGATGACGACCGGGTTCCAGAGGTTCATGATCAGCACGTTCACGAAGAAGATGTTGAACAGGATGGCGCCCGAAAGCACGACACCCCAGCCGCGCGTGCACTTCACGATGAGCAGGACACCGGCGAGGATTTCGAGGCCCTTGATGACGGTGAGGTAGCCGGAGCCGGCCAAACCAGCAAAGAAGGCCTGCGTAAGCTTGCCGGCTTCTTCGCCATTGGGCGGGGTCGGCGCCGGAAGGAGGGACTTCACGGCGGGCACGAAATAGGCGACGCCGAAGAGGATGAACGCCACACCGAGAAGGAGGGCGACGATGCAGGGGAGTTTTTTCATAGCCCCCATAGGTTAACCTAATCGAGGGCTTATGAAAGGGCTAACTTCAGAGGCCCTTGTGGGCTCCGTCGCACAGGGCACCCTTCTTCGAGTGCTTGCAGGCGCAGAAGTAGACCATGCCAGCGGCTTCGGCCTTGTAAGGCACCGGCGTGAAGGCGCTGCCCTTGTGGGCACCGTCGCAGAAGGGCTGGGTCTTGCTGTGTCCGCAGGAGCACCAGTAGTAGGTCTTACCGGCTTCAACGAGGACGGGGATCGGAGACTTCTGGGGGATGTGGGGGGTGGGCATGAGTTAAAAGTGCAGGGATTACGGAGTACTGATTACGGAGTGCCGATGAAAAAGAGCAACAATCAGGGATTGAGCAGCAGGTGAAAGGAAAAAGGTCAGGCGAGGTCGAAGAGGAGGGCTTCGACGGGGCCGGCGGACTTGAACTCGAAGTCGCCGGCTTCCTCGGAGCTCACCGCATCGCCCGGGGCGAGCTTCACGCCGCCGACCTGCACGTCGCCTTCGATTAACTGAAACCAGAGGCCGCGCCCGGCCGCGAGGGTGTGGGCGACGGTGGTCGCGGCCGCCGCCTTCACCCGATAGACGGAGGCGTCCTGACTGATGTGCGCGGAGCCTTCGCGGCCATCCTGCGAGACGATCAGGACCTTGGCCGCGGAGCTTTGCGCCACCGTGGGCGTCCACTCCGCATAGCGGGGCTTCAGGCCGGCGCGGTCCGGCAGGATCCAAACCTGCAGCAGATGGAGAGGCTCGGTGGCCGAAGGATTGACCTCGCTGTGGCGGACGCCGGTGCCGGCGCTCATGACCTGGATCTGCCCGGGCCGGACCTGCGCATGGTTGCCGAGGCTGTCGCGATGCTCGATCGCCCCCTGCAGCACATAGCTGAAGATTTCCATGTCCCGGTG
>JACCEE012628276.1_pt1 | contig 13445 bp, 7 predicted proteins | sample 7449931 | NCBI WGS metagenome assembly JACCEE01 (sample SAMN15323457, study PRJNA562643) | freshwater metagenome | isolation source: river surface water | place: USA:Blue River Watershed | collected 2017-08-19 | reverse complement strand
GACGAGTTCTTAATTCTGGCAAGGGGTCTTGCAAACGTAGTTTAAGCGAAACGAAGAAGAAGTATGTCGCTGCGCAACAAGGATGGAAATGTGGAGACTGTCAACGTCAACTGCCCGCTTGGTTTGAAGTTGATCACGTGATAGCTTTAGAACACGGTGGATCTAACCATGTAGATAATTTAGTGGCGTTATGTCGGGACTGTCATGGAAAAAAGACGGCGATGTCGTTCTTATAATTCAGCGTAGTCGTATTCGCATTATTATATCTTATAATTATAACTAGATAGTTGTTATCATTATAAATGGATGTTCCAACTTCATCCGTATCAAAGTTAATAGATTTACTACCATTAATTATTATTTCTGTAATTGTTTTGGTTGGATTTTTTACATGGGAAATCTTCACCAAACATCTTGAAACATTTATATTATTGATAACAAGTGTTCTATTTGCAATATGGGTGTATTCTGGTGATATTTATTCATATTTGGGCTGGAAAGATGCAAGTGAAAAAAGCGGTGACCCATTTTTTCCCGCTCCAACAGAGAATCCACCCGAAATATCAACATGGATCATGACAATTATTATTGTTGGTGTTGTGTTGGTATTAGGTATTGGTTTAACTCTAGGTATAACGAGTTATCAAATAGGCAATAAAATCGGTTCTGCATCAAAACATGATAATATTTTGAGTTATATTGGATATGGATTTCTTGGTGTTGGTGGTATTACACTATTATCTCTTTTATGGAAAGCATTTCAAGGAGAATCATCAGACACAACGAATACAAGTACATTTGGTTCGACTACATTCAAGATTATTGGCGGTTTAGTTTTATCTGTCGTTGGTATTTATTTACTTGCAAGATTTTCTATAATAGGGGCTAGCATTGGTCTAAAGTCAGTAGCGAAGGAGGAGGTAAATGATTCATCGTCCGAAGCAAATACATTATCAATTGCAAATACAGTATTAAATGCTGGTTTAATATTTCAAGTTGTCGCACTGCTGGCTGCAGTGTATTTGATGTATCGATACAAATGGTTTCATCCTGATTTAAAGAATAGCACAAGTCCTATAATTGCCAATGTTGGTAAATTTGCTCCATTCGTATTTCTTCTTGCTGCAGGAATGATTTTTATCGCAGTACAACAGAAATGGATTAAATCAGATGACGGTATTGGAAGTGGCGATGATAAAAATAATATGTATGCCGCCCATGGAATAGTATACATGACCCTTGCAGGAATTACCTTACTTATTGCATTAGGTAAGATGAGCACATTCAAAATATTCAAAATAACCGGTTGGGTATCTGCATTAGGCTTTATTGGTGTTGTTATTTGGAATTTTGTAACATTGAATCAACAACCCAATTTTAATCTAGCAGAAGATGATGCAAATAATAATAATTCCTACTACCTACAAGTGAAAGATGAAGTGACGAAAGAATTGAAAAAATCAGGTAATCCTGATGATGTGACAGAGGATAAGATCCGTGAAAGAATGAACGAACGAATCGGTGAACTTAATAACACAAATGATAACGCTGTCAAAACTGTAAATAATACGTTACTCAGTTTTGCAGTATTAATTATAATTATGATCGGAATATTGTATGCTGCAAAAATGAAAATTGTAGAATGTATGGCATTACCCAAGAAGATAAAGAATATTTTTGTTGGTGATTGCGAGAAAGATTTCTATGATAACGAAGTATTGGAAGGTAAATTGCAGGGCAATCCGGCGAATATCGAGAAGATGATTGCCGACGATTGGGAAAAGGTGCTGAAAACATATAATGATGATTCAACTGAAGATCCGAGTAACTTCAGTGCGTTTGCCGTGCATTTTGCGAAATGGTCCCGTTGGATACCATTCTGGACAATTATTCTAGTCATTATTTGCGTCTCGATATTATTCACAAAAGTAACCACATCGGAAGCGACGATGGATTGGATTGCAAAGTCGTTTCGCGGAGACATGTTTCCGAAAGTAAAAGAACTTCTTGATACATTTTTCATTGTTTTTATTGTTGGGTTATTGTTGTGTGCAATATTACTATTGCCAATGGCTCGTGAGCAAAATGTCGGTGGACTCGATGTAATCACGAAATTTATTGATTCGATTCAGGTATGGCAATACAAAGAACGAGAAAAAACGGATTGGAAGAATTATGCGGCAGCGATCGTTGGTTGTCTTGCAGTTGCCGCAATCGGATTATCGTGGTGGTGGAAATATCTGAATGAAACCCGTAAGGGTGATTCGTCGTTGCCGGTCGTTCCGAAAGACTGGGAATGGGCTATCGCTGCCGTCTGTCTTTTCGCGGTTTGTTGTATTCCTGCATTTTACCACGCCGTAGGAGGAAGCGTGCATCAACAGTTCGAAGGTGATCATTGGATAATACGCGGTCTACGACTGTTATTTACATCGGCATACTTGGTTCCGTTATTATTGTTTTCTGTTTTTAAACTCGTCTTGTACTTCATTCCATATTTTATTGGAAATCTATTCAATAAGCCTGAATGGGGAAATTCATTTAATACCGAGAAGTCAAAATGGGATTTTACAAAGTGGCATGCGGAAAACGGCGACGGTGATAAAGGAACAGATCTTCGTTTGTTTGGTCTAGGTAAAATTCTGACACCAAAAGATGTTGTATCTAGTAGTAAAGGTGCAGAAGCCGGAGCGGCGGCAGCATCAGCAACTCAAGCATCAGCATCAGCAACTCCAGCTTCAGCATCAGCATCAGCATCAGCATCATCCGCAACTGACTCATTAGAGTCACCCGATCAAACCAAAGTGAATGCAGTCGGTAAGCTCATTAAAGTAATTTTCATTGTGATTGCGTTTGTCGTGATGATTCTAGGAGTCATTTATACCGTTTACAAATTCGGTTCAGAGAATAAGTCACCTGCAGATGCAACAAATTACGAAGATGTAACACAAAGCTTTACTCACAATCTTACAACCCCAACAGCATACGCGATATATACCATAATTGGAATTGTCGGTATTGCCGGTCTTGTCGCATTTCTCCGAGAGAAATTCAAAGCCACGAATTCAAAGAACCCAGAAGACTACGTGTTCAATGATTTAAAACCAGAAGACTCAAATAGTCCGATGCGCCAGCTCACTTTCGGAATGACACACATTATCTATATTGTATTGATAGTGATCGTGTTGATCTACGACACTGAAAAAGACGATAAAGATCGTATGTCTGTTACTGGAATGACTGCATTAGCGGGTTTGATACTTTTGTTTCATTACATATTAGAAATTGCTGATAACAAGTTACCACCAATACCTGGTGCAACACCAGATGAAAAACCAACGATCGTCATGGCACCAATGGTAAATTTACTATCAAATATTCGATTCATTGTCAACACCGTATTTTTCATCATACTATGTGTTCTTTCGTATTACAAGCAACACTCACTTATGATCGCATTGATTGTAGTCATGTTCTTATTTCATCTTACCAAATCAATCCTTGGTATAAAATTTCTGAAATTCTTATGGGCATGTATTATTTATATTCCATGTCTCTTCTTGGATCTTGTGCAAAGCTTTCAAGGATCCATCGGCGACACGACGCGTACAATCTGGATCATTGTGGCAATTGAATTAGTCCTTATTGCAATATTATACGGCGGACCTTATTTAATCAATTATATCGGCGCGTCAGCATCACAGATCGTGGCTGCCCCTAAGAGCCTGAAACAAAAATACGACACAAAACTTACTACACAAAGCAAGGAAATTTTCATATTCCACAATACAGCAGTTGATCGTTCTGAAGAAGACAAATTAGCGGATTGCCCTCCTGAAGAGAAAAAGAGGTATCAATACTCTATTTCTGGTTGGTTTTTCTTGAACAACAACGTAACCACAAAATCAACTGATTTAGAAATATTTAACTTTGGAGATGTCCCGAGAATGACATACAATGTATCAAAGAATGAGCTGAAACTCTACTGTAACACATTGAACACAGCCGATAAGGGATCCAAAACAGAGGTTATTTATAACTCCAGGATGAATTACAATGCAATTGTGAAAGCAGAAGCCGGTTCAGAAGAGAAGAAAGCGAAAGTGCAAATGTCATTAGAAGATGAAGAATTAGACGCGGATATTCCTCTGCAACGTTGGAACTACTTTGTCATAAATTATGATGGAAAAAATATGGACTTCTTCCTCAATAACAAACTCATATTCAAGAGTAATTTCATCATGCCAGATATTCTATTAAAACCAATTACAGTGGGTGACACCAAGGATAATAAAGGACTGAATGGCTCTATTTGCAATTTCGCGTTTCACAAGATTCCTCTTACAAAAGAACAAATCCGTTGGACGTATACGATGTTGCGATCACAAAACCCTCCGATGATTGGAATGGATACGATAGAAGACAAAGCAAAAGCAGCTGGTTCAACAACATTATATTCACAGTAAATCATAGAAACATGAACATTAGTCGCTAGTTATTATTATATCTACAATATTTATACGAATAATTATTATAGATATAATGAATTCCAAACTCGTTCTCGCAGTGATTGTAATTCTTCTTTTGTTGTATGTCATTTTTAAGGCATTAACAACAACTTACACAAGTTTAGGAGCCATGCAAAAATGGGTCAATGAAACTACATTACAAGGATCAAATTTACCGAGTAGTTTCAAAGCAAATAGTGCAATTTCCATTTGGTTTTATATTAAGAAGTGGGTGAATGGCACAAAAGTCGTTTCATTTAAAAAGGCGAATGGCGCTGAGGTGATTTTCCAAATTCAATTCAAAGATAATACAAACACCATTCAGATTATACCCCGATCGAATTCGGTAAGTGATGATGGTTTGTGTGAAGTGTCGGAATTCCCTCTTCAAAAGTGGGTAAATCTCATTGTTAGTTTCAATGGTTCCGCCATGGATGTCTATGTTGACGGTAAATTAGTGAAATCGTGCGTTGTAAATTTAGGATCTAAATTGAACGAGACAGATACAATTGTTTTAGGCGATGCAAGCAAGAAAACCGATGATGTTGGCTTTATTACCAATGTCAAGCTGAAGGCTGCACCCATTGCACCTCAAGAAGCTTGGGACATTTACTCACAAGGATTCGGCGGAAGCCCTTGGAGTGATCTTCTCAACAAGTATAAGGTCAAGTTGAGTTTCATCGTAGATAACCAAGAACAAGCTAGCGTGAGTACATAAATGTTATTAAGTTTACGAGTTATTTCTTAAACGAAATAATCATAATTATCATAAATGATTTGAGGTTGTTTTTTTATTACATATATATAGTAATATATACGCAATAAGTATTTATAAATGACTGATAATGGAGGTAATGGTGGAGGTGGAGGATTTTTAGGTGGAATCACCTCTAGTTTTTCAAAACCGGGCGATGCAGGTCTTTCTTCGTCTGGAGGAGGAGGATTCGGTTTAAAAGAATTTATGGAATCCAACAGTCTTGTCGCAAAATTCGCATTTATTTTGATGGTTTTTATCGTGTTGTCTGTCGCAATCAAACTTGCAATCATCGGGGTATCTTACCTATTGCTTCCATCCATGTCACCTTATGTATTGAATGGCACAGCAAATACAGAAGATATGGCGATTACAGTAAGCCAAAACCCAGCAAAGAAGGATTCTATTTTCATATCTAGATCTATGAATGAAGATGGTGGTTTAGAATATACTTGGTCAGCTTGGTTTTATGTGAATCAGGTTCCAACGGACAAGGGTAAATACTCGCGTATCTTTAGCAAAGGAGGAGAAGGAACAAAGTCGAATGCAAATGGTATTTATTACCCGAATAACGCACCAGGAATGTACATTCGGTTTTCTGACGAAATCACTACTACAAATCCGGATAGAAAAGACAAAGGTGTTAATATTTCATTGTTGGCTGTTGTGGATGTAAGTGGTAAGAACAGTGCATCTGCTGATAAAAAGAATAACCTGCATGAACAACTTATCGCAACTGATATTCCTATGAAGAATTGGGTGAATGCAGTTATTCGTGTTACGAACAATGTGATTGATCTGTATATCAACGGAAGACTTGCCCAACGTAAGAAAACGGCCGGTGTTCCTATTCAAAATTACGGAAATGTTAATATTGGTGAAGAGCAATCGAAGAACCGTTTTAGTGGATATATTTCTACGATTCAATACTTCAATTATTCAATTGGATCAAACAAGATCAAGAGCATTTTAGATGAAGGACCTAATATGAAGATGATCAGCAATACTGGTGCAGAAACATCTGGAAAGAATTTGAACTATCTCTCGAATAGTTGGTATATGCGATAATATTTTTTTACATTTACATATCAGCAATAGCGCGATATACGTGTAAAAAAATATAATAAATGGCACTACAACCAAGATGGACCCCCCATTTGGAACAATCGAGCACTACTGATATCAATGGGCAACCTATTTATGGTGATGTATATTTCAATAATACATTCGAAGGAGCTACTACTCGATACAATGTGTATTCGTTGAATTATACGACAACATTTACAATGATCAATGGGACATTTACAATACCGGATGTCCCGCCTGGTGTTGGATATAGAGATACTGATGTGCCAATCGAACTTGTAAATATGCGTAAAACACTCATCGGTGTAATACCATTGATCAATTTAGACTCCACGAATAAAAAAACCGATATTATTTTTTCATTCCCGACAAATAATTACGCGATTTCTGTTGTAAGATTTGATCAAGTATATAAAGTAATTCCGCAGCCATCAGGTTCATCCGATAATGCACCAGAAACTGCTGTAAATGTTGGCGGCTCTTTGATTCGTCTGCCATATCAGAATGCGCTAGTTATTAATGGTATTTATGATGCATCTGGCGGTTTCGTATTTGGACAATCAAAAGCAACTTTCCGAATGGAAATGAGACAAGCTGCGTATCAAGCGTCAGGGGTTGGCGATGATACAATTTCATATGTTGAAAAAAAAATAGTCGTTCCGATTACGATATCGAAAACCCCGACATCACTAGCAATAAAACCATTTGATGGTATCGGAAAATATACAATAACAAACGCGGATATCAATGGCGTTATTACGCGGGAATATTTGGATGGTGTGTTTGAGCTCAATTTTTCTGAGTTTGCGACAACTACACGTAAAAACGTGAATACTGGAACAACTGATATGGCTGATATCATTTACTATCTGAACCTAACCGGCGATCGTACATTTCAGTTCAATAATGATAATCTAACGATAACCGGTAATCGTATCATATTTAAAAAGGTTACATTACTGGCAGATGGCACATACGACCCGATTCGAATCAAATTTCTCCAAGAAGAGACTGCGATTTATGAACGCTCAAGCCAAAGAATCGGTGATTCGAATGGATTTATGACAACAATCAAAATGAATATCATTCGGTCGACTCCAACATTTGTAGGACAAACTCCATCTGTTAACACTAGACTCTCGAATACAATCTATCGGTTGGCTGATATGAATAAAATGACATCTGATCGTTCTTTCGTTATTACTCCACCAAAATCAAACAATTCTGATCCAGATGCAACATTTGTCATGACTTCATCAGATGAATCGATGTTAAAGGTTGTTCTTGTTGGGTCATCCTACACGGCATATATTTATGGTCCAGGCGTTGTTACCGTAACAATTACACAACCAGTAACAACAAATTTCAATGAAAAATCTGCAAGCTTCAATGTCAATATTTTTAATATAGCTCCACCGATTATCAATTGTAACATCAATCTTTTTTACACCAATCCATACAATCGTGACTTTTGGACACGTTTTAAACCAGAATGTCGCTCTTCTAATTTAGTCAACGCAGAAACAGGTATACCACTTACAGTAAACGAAGTAGACGATGTCTATGATATGCGTCGAAAAGCCGAAATTTTGAAATACAGCAAAAATGTTGGCGGTCTGACAAAGAGTCAGAAATACGCAAAGGCTGCTCGAGGTGAATTAATGCGAAAAATTGGGAATGAAAGAAATTATTTGAGCGAAACAGTAGGAGGTGTAACTACGTTAGTATGTCCACCGAGTGCAGCAAATAGCCGAATATTGTGTGGTCTCACGAGTGCATGTGGAGTTCCTGGAAAAGAACGGTTATTATGTTATGATCAATCTATCAATTTGTATAACTTTAAACGAACCTATCAATACCAAGCTGGTAGCCAGGTTCCTTCAAATATAACAAAAACAATATTGACCGAACCGAAGAATTTGAGAATTCAAGACTACGATAGAATCAATAATAGAATTACGTTAATATGGGATGCACCTGACTCGAACGGTGGTTTACCAATTGTAGGTTATGTAATAACATATTCAGAAGATAATAATACATGGGCTCCGTATAAAAGCGTTTTTCCTGTCAAACCTACAAGTGCCGAATCGGCATCATACAACCCTATATCTGGAGAAATTAACGGCAATACTATTGTATTTGAGAGAATACCAAATGCTGTTGAAATTAAAACAAATACAGTCTATTATATTTCGGTATTTTCTGGAAACGAACGTGGATTATCAAGTGTTCCTGCTACAATTACTATAAAAACATCAGGAACACCGGCGATTATTAGTGATTTTGGATTTACAAATGTGACAGATGAGCGTCAAAATTTGATGGTTGACTTGAAATGGACCGATCCATTAAATACAGGTAATGCACCTGGAACATTTAATGGTCCTCCAATTCGACAATATAACTTATATTATCGTAAGGTGCCATCTACATTATGGACTACTGAATTATTAGATATTAGTAATATTATTATTGAAACCCCTGGGTCCCAACAGCGTCGATACATTTTACGCAACTTAGAAAATGAAAATAAATACAATATTAAGTTAGAACCGATCAACCAGATTGGAACTGGTCCAGAGTCTGCAATTATTACTGCGCGAACATTGATGAAACCAACTGTTCCTGCAAATGTAGTAGTAACAGCCAAATATGGACTATTGGCTTCAGTAATTACGGATATTTCAAGAAATTATATTAATATTACTTGGAATAAGTCAGATTCAGGGGGTAGTCCTGTTACGATTTATTATATAACAATCACACCACCAACACCTCTTCAACCTCTTACTATATTGTATAATGTTGCTAGCACAGACACTCGAACTTCTTTTAGTTCTGATATCGGTCGCTTTGGACAAAACGATTTGATAACTGGTGCGTATTCGGTTGTTTTACAAGGATATAATGGATATTTAACAAGCGCTGAAACTACCCCAGTGAATGTTACGGTACGACCAACTACCACAAAGGCAAGCATTATAAGTATTATCGGAACTTATAGTGCTAGCGGATTGGAATATGCAGATTTGACGTTTACGATCAATACTGCATGGGTAGATACAAATAAAATATCAACAGTAAAGGTGAATGGTTTTAATGTCGCTTTTCAGACAAATCTAAATATTTTTAATCAAGAAATCGCTGGAACAGGTGAACATAAAATTCGTATTCCTTCAATAAAATCTGGATCAGATGTGATTGTTGTTGGAACCGCTTACTCAATTACAATTACATTAGTATTTAGTGTAACAAATGAAGAACAAACAAGCGAAACATTCTCGTATACACCAGAAATTAAATACGGTTCTTCGTAGTTCAATAACGCAGATTAGGGTTTACACAACTTTCATGACTTGAATATACTTGCCCTGACATACATTGATCCCCTGTCTCAACTTTCAAACAACTTCGATATCCGCGATCTTCGCCTACATAACAATACCCAGCTTTACCTGAATTTTGTTTTTGTCGGACATTTGTAGCAGTATCATTTGCTCGTGGCGCTGGGCCCGTATAGTTACGTTTTGCTTTATCTAAAAATGTATATTTTGATTCATCATTTATAAAACCAGGCTGTTTATTAGCACTGTTCGACATTTCAGGTGGAATTGGTGGGCGATGTGCTTCGGGATTCAAACCTTTTCTATGTGGCGGTCTCGGAACAGGCACAACCGGTATCTTGGGCGGAACTCCCTGTCCTTTATTGTTCATTTGTGTAACATCGGATTCATCGTCGCTGTCACTCTCACTACTACTGTCGCTGCTGCTGTCATCCATCAGCGGCTGATTCGTTATACGAGAGACGACTTCACGTCCTTTCTTCTCCATCGACTTAAAAAAGGACTTCATTGATTTTCCAAACTCACCCATCCCTAAATAAAAGTCGTTATTTTTCGAGAGACTACTCCACATAAACCATAAAATAAAAAGAATCAAAATTACCTTTATCAAGGTAACAAATGAAAAGAAACCGTCGTCTGACCCAGAATCGCCATCTCTGCTGCTCATCATATCGCCAGTATCAAGAGAAATATCCGGCATTTTAACATCTTTAAATGTGCTTTGGGCTTTTTCAGTAATACTCGATAATATTCCTGATTTTTCCATTTTTGAACTAGATGATAAACCACTATTTACGCGTTCATTGGCGGTTGGTGCGCCGATATTCGTGAACTTAAAACTCGGAAGTGACATTATACTATATATAACATACATTATTCATTATTCGTATGGGCTATATTTGCGTGGTTGTTGCGGTTGTTGTGTCTGTTGTGGTGGATTGGTAGGTTCATCATTGCTCGTGTTCCTTACAATCGTGTTCATTGAATTCAATGCCTCAAGTCGTTTAATTGTTCGTTCTAAATCACCATTCTTATCACCCTTATATCCTGCTGATGAAAAGAGATAATCCGTATCTGGGCTAATTTCATGTTGTTTGATTTGCTTGTATACCGAATTAATATTCTCTATCGCAGTTTCAATCACCAGTCGATCGTTAATCATTTCGATTTTACTATCATATTCCGTAGTAAGAAGTGATATTGCAAAGTAGATAAGGTAACGTCTCTTTTTACGGACACCCGGAGTGAACCTCACACAATATAACCGTAATAGACTATTCACGATTTTCTGTGTAAGTGGTGAATAATCATCGGTATCTTTACTTCGTGCAATAATCATATCCCATATCATCCAAATCGGGTCAAATTGCAGCTTATCATCAACTGGTATGTGTTCTCTACGTTCACATCGACACGTCTCCTTCTTTGCTTTACAAATGGTTTCAAACTCCACAATCCATTCTACCCAATAACACGCCAAGAGTGTATTTTTAGAGTCGCGAGAGATATGATATGCGAATTCATTCATTGCGATAAATATCTCTTTGGGGTCTCTCTCTCGAAAAAACTCTTGCGCATAATCCACGCGAGGCGCTTTCAAGCGTTGCGACATTGTTGCAATGTCATATTCTTCCTTCTTCTTAATTTTCACACTATCGTATTTATGCTGACGCTTAGAGTTTGCAAGGACGCATACGATTTCTGCAAAAAGTGTTCTCATCTTTGGGTGATTCCGAAGACGGAGTTCATTTCCAGCATATCCGTTCGATATGATCGATTTGAAGCTTTCGTACCTCATTTCGATATAAAGTGGTAGTTTAGGGTTGGCTAAATGAATGTATTTACTGATGAATGTAATAATAATATCCCATAACTCTAAATAATGGCCAGAACATACAAGTTCTGCGCTCCAATAGCAAGCTGGTTCTATTTTAGAACTAGAAAGACTATTCAATAGCTCTTTTCGAACATCAGTTTTTTTATAACACGAAAACGTGATCCCGCGAAATTCGCTTTCACTTCGAATATCATTGATTTCATTTGGATCAGACATTGATTGATCGTTGCAAATATGAGAAATATGGTTCGTTATTATGTCGTTGGTTTTTTTTCGTGCGAGATTAACGATTAGAATATTTTATAATGAAATACTAGTAGAAGTCCGATAAATTCATTATAAAATATTCTAATGTACAAGTCATTTACAAGTTACATTCAATCATTCACTCGATGGGAAATTTTAACAATTATGTTGATTCTGTTAATGCTGCTCTGTTTTATTAAGAAAGATTTATCTATTCATACAGAGGGGTTTGAGCAACAAGATAAATATAAAGTCTATGAAAACGACGATATCTACAACAGTTTTTATGCAGATATTTATGATGAGCTTTTTATTCAACCGAATAAAATAGAGGCGGAAGTAGATGAAATTATTCACATTACAGGTGCATTAAATGGTAATGAAAAGGATAAAAAGAATTTCAAGGTATGCGATCTTGGATGTGGTCGCGGACACCACGTAGACCAATTGAAGCATAAAGGCGTAAAATCTGTTATTGGTTGTGATAAATCAGATGCAATGTTGAAGAACGCGAGAGATTTATATCCGTCATCTAAATTCATCAAGGGTGATTTCATGAAACCAATGTTATTTAGTGAAGAGGAATTCAACGTGCTTACATGTTTCTATTTTACAGTGTATTATGTCAAGGATAAGCGTGCATTTTTCCGAAATTGTTACAATTGGCTTAAACCCGAAGGTTACCTTATAATTCATTTGGTAGATCGCAATCATTTTGACCCCATTGTTCCTGGTGGTAAACCACTATTTCTTGTTTCTCCTCAGAAATACGCAAAGGAACGTATTACAAATTCATTAGTGAAGTTTCGCAGTTTTCAGTATAAATCAGATTTTATTCCACCACCCCCAACGAAGGGACGGAGCAATGCGAAGAAAACCACGGATGAAAAGAACATTGGCAAATTTGTTGAAAAAATAACAGATGACAAAACTGGAAATGTTCGAGAGAATATTCATACGTATTATATGCCAACAAACCGAGAGATGTTGGATATTGCAAAAGAAGTGGGGTTTACGGTAACAGGACAGGTCGATTTAGTTCATGTTTTGAATGAATACCAATATTTGTATATTTTGAAGAAGGTTGCGTAAGAGCGATCAAGTGCTTTATATGAATTTAATATAATGAATACTGAATGAATACGGCGAATGAAGTGATTCGTTTGTTTGACCAAGTATCGATTCCGACGATCGAATGGCCGCCGTTCTTTTTTCATTATATTATTGTTGCAATATGTGTGTGTTTTATTACGTGTGTTTGTGTATTAAAATTTAATTACTTGTATTGGTATACTCAACCCATCACATTTTGGTTTACATTTCGAAGATTTTCTCGGGGTGAGTCGGCTGCTGGTTCTAGATGGAATACAACGATTATGAATCCATTATCTCTCGGAGCACGTTGTAACAACGCGGTTGTTTACCCCTTTTTACGTTTTGTAAGTCACGACAACGTAACTGTTTATGGAGGACGCGACCATCCAGTTAGTGATGCACCGTATGAAAAACTTGCTTCGTTTTTGTCGCGTCGAGAGAAAGAGCTTGTCATGCTTGGTCGAAGACGATGTTTGCAGGACGGAGGTGATATTATGCATGTAACGAGTGATCGATTAGAATACACTCTCTCGCAAGGCACACATGGTCTCTCGGTATTCATAGGTATACTGGCT
>JACCEE010444239.1_pt1 | contig 13446 bp, 10 predicted proteins | sample 7449931 | NCBI WGS metagenome assembly JACCEE01 (sample SAMN15323457, study PRJNA562643) | freshwater metagenome | isolation source: river surface water | place: USA:Blue River Watershed | collected 2017-08-19 | reverse complement strand
CGTTGCGATACACCATCGTCCATAACCATTCGCCTATCGCCCGAAAGCAGTAACGCTTCCTTACCATTGACCCACCACATCGAAGCAGAATTTGAGCCAACGGCCATGCGCACATTCTTCATTTCCTCGGGACAGTTAACAACAGTTACAGCCCAAAACACCACGCCGTAAATTGGTTTGTTCAGACCATAAGCGAAACGAAATAATTTTACATTCCAAAGTTTGCTGTCGAGGGTGTGCCAGGCAAGTTCCTGATTGCCCACTTTCACTTTCTCGCCATGTTTTGGAAGAATTGTAAACTGATTTTGGAAATACAGAGAGTCGAATGCGTGCCTCAGGTAGCTGTCTGTAAAAACAGTATTGCCACGGTTTGGTTTGATAATTGGTTCTAAAAGAGACCAACGTTGAATAAATCCGTCGACATTCGGTGCCTTCGGTGCTTTTGTGGCCTTGGTAAAGTATCCATCGATACTTCTTCCTACTGTATCACTTAAAGCTGGATCGTCCATTTGACGCCCCGGAGTAACGGTTTGAGCCTGCAATCCCAGTCCAGCCAAAATTACGAAGCTTGCCGCTAATAAGAATGTTCTGCTTTTAATGTTCATAATAAGTCTATGGTTGTTGTTAATAAAATTGTGTATTTTCATTATTTAGTGAGTAAGACTGTTTTCAAATATGAAAGTTTAAAGGGCATGAAACATTTAGGTAAGCAAATTCAAAAATAACAACGGAAATAAAAAAATATGAAATATGAATCTGACATTTGATATTCAACACAACAGTATTAATGGGGAAATTAAATTGCTGGTCAATAACGTAAATGCGGGAAAAGTTTCGTTCAAATTTTTGCAAAACAGTGTTATTGAAATTGACCATACCGAGGTTTTTTCCTCTTTTGCAGGTTTGGGGTATGGTAAAATTTTAATTGAAGAGGCTGTAGGTTTTGCAAGGAGGAATAAACTGAAAATTTTACCTACTTGTGAATTTGCAAAGAAAGTATTAAGCAGGCAGGAATATTTTGATGATGTGGTAGAGTGAAATGGGTGTGAATACACATCAACGTTCGGAACAGAATAGAGATAGGGGATAGGCTTGGTTGAATTTTGAAATTCATTTGAGCGTTTAGAAGCCTTGATGCATTGTCGATGTTGTTATGTGTTTATTATCAGTTTGTTGTGAAATATTGCAAGCTTGTAGTAAACTCATTTTAAGTCAATATTTTTTCAACTTATTTCCATGTAATATCAGCAGGTTTTCGTCTGGGAATGGAAGTTACTTTATATGCTGAATATCCGAACAACAACGGACATGCAGCTTTGCGATCTTCGGGTACCGATAATAAATCTTTCAATGGTTTGTAATTATCTATAGCCATTTTGACAAATCCAGCCCAGCAAGTACCGATGCCAAAAGAAGGTGCGGCAATATCTACGTGAGTTAATGCAATAATTGCTTCAGTGGGGTCGTCAATTGGTTCAATAGGAACATGTGCGAAGAGTAAATGTGGAGCATTATGGCAAATTAAATCAAATCCATTATCCCAAGTCGAAATTATTGCGGGTACATAATCGGCAAGTGGGTGTGAAGTGTTTTGAATTGTTCGCATCCAATCGATTGTTAGACCTGCAATAAGTTTTACCTCTGAAGGGTTATGTACAACAAGCCATTTGACTGGCTGGCTATTTCCTCCTGAGGCTGCATAGCGAGCAGTATCAATTACTCTGGTAATTAATTCTTTATCAACCTGTTTAGAAGTAAAATGTCGAACAGAACGGCGTTTTTTAATATACAAAGATAAATCCTGAGGTTCTATATGACCTTCAGCCGCTGTTGTAACAATCTTTTCATCAAGAAGATAATTCAGAGTGAGTGCTTTATGTGTACAAAAAGACTCACAATGTCCACATTTGATACAATAATCTTCTTTCTCTTTTGGTATTATTGGATAATTTGCTTCAGAAGGGTTATCAATAATTCCCATTACACATACAGTTGCACAAGTATTGCATTTAGTGCATAATTCTTTATCAATAATAATTTGCGACATTTTATTTTCCAATTAGAAAAATTCATAAATATTTTTAATTCAATTTCTTATTTGAGATCAAGTTTTTTATCATTAATTGGGGAATGCTGAAACTGTTCAGGGGCATCTACCTGCAACTTGCAAAACAAGTAACCAATGTGTGGCTGAAGATCAAGAAGTCTGTTTGTTCTGTTCAAGAATATTTCTCTCTGTCATTGATATTCCGTCGAAACCCCAACTGTCAGGATTTAATTCATTTATAACAAAATAATTTGTCTCATCACTTTTGCCCAATACGTTATTCATTAATTCTTTGCCTGCTTTAATAACCTCTAACATTTGTTTCGGGTTACTAGTTCCTTTTGATATTTTTATTTCAACATAGATAAGGTTTCCATGTGTTTGACCAGTTTTGGATATAGGTTGACCTCCTATAAACCAATTAGAAGAATCTAACTCGTCTAATGTTATTACCGTAAAATTTCGGTCTCGCCCCATTATTTTTACGATGATGTCCATTATTCCATCAATTAACAATTGCTTAGATTCATTATCGACTTGTTGTTTAACCAATTTAATATTTACAAATGGCATAATTTTATTGTTTTTGAGTTACATCTTTGTTTCTTAGTTTCTGAAAAGTCTTTTTAAAAGATTGCCTACGATGAGCAAATTGCCAATTGCAGATTGTGAGAACTTCCTTGTTTGTTTATCCAGCCCCAGATGCGATTATGAATGCTCTAATAAGGTACAAGCCCCGACATTGAAGCTATTCGATGTCGGGACTTTATATGTTTTAATCATTATTGAATAAGACTACTCATCAAGTGGTTTAATGAAGTGCATCAGCTCGCGGTCGTGATTATTTACAATTCTGCATTCATTGTCAAAATACATGGTAGCACCGTTTTCAGCAGTATAAGGTTCCCACATAGGAAGTACGCCTTCTACATTTGGATTTCCTGTTTTCACAAAGTTTAGCCATGCCGAGCTCATTTTGTCGGCTAATTTCCAGGCTTCTTCTGTATTGCCGGTCCAGTCTGGTCTCAAATCAACCGTATTGAATGCCAACGGAATGTCCAGGCCATGAAATGAACCTTTTGATGCATTGTCAACCTGACTTTTCCACGCTAAAAAGTAAACATAGATGGGTGCATTTCCTTGCACGCCCCTTGCATCTGCTGTCCTTATAGTGAAAGGCCTGAAAGTGTTATCGATAGAAAGGAGATCCTGAGGTGTATAATCGGGATATGCCTTTGCGAATAACTCAACGTATTGATTGGTTTTGTCGCCATATACTTTTGCCAATCGTTCTTTTGCCTGTTCCAGAGTCAGCTCTTTTTCGCCATACACTGTTGGCATTAGTTCGTTGAGTGTGCTACCCATCATAAGCGGTATATCTTTTGAAATGTCGGCAAAACCTGGACTGAAAGGTTGCTGTAGCAAATCAACACCGTCGGGCGAAGGTGCAAAGCCAAACATTGTTGGCGATCCTGGTTTTCTAGGGCCTGAAATTTTTGCAATAGCATCGTTCCCTGCTTTTACAAGGGTCTGGTATGAAATAGTATCCAGCTTTTCGACATCGTTTGCTGTAAGGCCTAAATTTTCGAGTACGGCCAGACCAAGGGCTTGCGATTTTTCTTTGGTCATTACATTGATTAGCGTTCCACTTTGAATAATTGCCTTGCGAAACAAGCCTTTAGCTGCGGGCATACACATAAGCGTGCCAACTTTTCCGCCACCGCCCGATTCTCCCAAAATGGTTACATCTGCAGGGTTGCCGCCAAAATTCTCAATGTTTTTATTCACCCACTCCAGCGCTTTCACAATGTCGAGCATACCAACATTTGCCGATTGTGCATAGTTTGAACCACATGCCGACAAATCGAGAAAGCCGAGAATATTCAAGCGGTGATTTATTGATACGAACACCACATCGCCTTTTTTGGCCATGGCTTTTCCGTATGTCATTGGGTCGTTGCTGGCACCAATGTGAAATCCGCCGCCATGCAACCAAACCATTACCGGACGCTTTTTGCCATCGTTAATTCCCTGTGTCCATACATTGGCGCTGAAAAGTTCTTTTTCGTTTTGAACGGAATCGGGGTACCAGGGTGCTACTTGCCTGGCTACCGGACCAAATTCTTTACATTCCCGAACTCCGTCCCATGCATCGGGATTTTGCGGAGCCATGAACCGTTCGGCCTTTGCATAAGGAATGCCCTTGAAGGTAAAAATACTATCGTCGATAGTGCCCAAAACTGTGCCATAGGTAGTTTTTACAACTGCTTTCTGGGTTTTGTCGATTTTTGGATTACATCCGGTAAAACCTAATACGACGATGATTAAGAAGAATAAAATAGAGTTAGTTAGTTGTTTCATTCGTGTGAAATTATTAGAATTAATTAGTCAAGTTCTGAATTTGACTTCAGCAACGATATAAAGTTTATCGGAGCTTATTGAAAATTTTGTAGAGCCAACCACTAAAAGGCAATGCGAGTTCAACGGAGCTAATTGATATCATTTTTTTTGTTGGCAACAGGTGTTCTGTTTTAATAAATATTTTCAACTCCTAAATTTTTATAAGTTTCAATTAGAGCATCATGGTCGTCTGTAATTATTAAAATTTTGTCTTTTTCCTTCAACGTTGTTTTTCCTGTTGGAACAAAATATTTTTCATCACGTTTCACCATAATAACAATTGTATGATCAGGTAAGGTGAGATCCATGAGTTGATTTCCATTGCTAAGAATTTGTGAAGTAACCTCAATTTCGGAGGTGACAGATTTAATATCATTTGAAAAATCGATATCAAAATTTTTAAGTTTTTTCATCTGCCTTGGTTTATCTGCAAGTTCAAGCCACCTCGCAATTAGTGGGAGAGATGTTCCTTGAACTATTAATGAAACTAATGTGCAGAAAAAGACAATATTGAATATGATTCTTGCATTTGGAACGTTTTCAACAAGTGGAATTATGGCAAAAATAATTGGGACAGCACCCCTCAATCCAACCCACGAAACGTAGGTTTTATCCTTAAACGGCATTTTTCGAAAAGGAAGCAAACATAAAAAAACAGTTAATGGGCGTGAGAAAAATATCATCAAAAAACTAATTATCAACCCAGGTATAATTATTGGTATCAATTCATGGGGATTTACAAGAAGCCCTAGGGTTAAGAACATGATTAACTGAAACATCCATGCCAACCCGTCGAAAAAATTAAGCGCCGAACGTTTATGTACAAACTTTGAATTTCCAATAACCAATCCACCAATGTAGACAGCAAGAAACCCATTTCCTTTGATAAAATAGGTGGCAGAAAAAATGAAAATGCAGAAAGTGAAAACTAAAATTGGATATAATGAGTCGTTGCCAATTTTAAGTCGATTAATGACTTTAACCGCTAATTTTCCCAGCAAAAAACCCACAATGGCACCAATTGCAAGTTGAAGTATTAACGTGCCTCCTGCAATCCAATAGTTTGGTGTGCTATCCAGCTTTATTATACTAATTATCGAAATTACTAAAACATAAGCCATTGGGTCATTACTACCACTCTCAAGCTCGAGTAAAGGGCGAAGGTTATTTTTTAAGTGTAGGCCTTTTGAACGTAGAATAGAGAAAACTGAAGCCGAATCTGTTGATGCCATTGTTGATGCTAACAACAAAGAAGTTAAAAACCCAATGCCTGCAGATTGCATTGTCATGCCTAAAACCGACCAAATAATTACTCCGGTGATGAGTGCCGTAACGAATACGCCAAGGGTAGCAAGTACAACTCCTTGTGCAATTATGGGACGAATTTCAGATATTTTTGTGTCTAATCCGCCCGAGAAAAGGATGATACATAAAGCAATTGTACCAATATTTTGTGCTATATGATTGTCTTCGAATTGAATTCCTAACCCATCGCTACCGCATAACATTCCAACACCCAAAAAAAGCAACAAAGCAGGAACTCCAAATCGAGAACTTGCTTTTCCTGCCAATATGCTCAGAAAAAACAGGACTGAAACGACTAATAAAACAAGCTCAATTTGAAGACTCATAATTTAAAATTATAGGGTTATGGTAAAACTATTAAAGGTGTTTGACCTTCGAAGACCAATTCATTAATCAAAAATTTTCTAAAAAGTTGGTCTGTGAGTAGGCGCGAACCTTTTTGGATAATCAGAATTTCTTCAATCTTATTGTTTATTACTTTCTTTATTTCGGCAAATGTGTTGTTTCCTTCATAAATCGCTAAATCTGTATCAAATCTGTCGGCATACATTTCAGTCAAATCTGTAAGATATTTTTCAATTTTCTTTGTTTTTTCATTGGGTTTTGCCAAATAAAAAAAAGTAATATTTGCATTTTCGCTTTTAATAAAATTAAAAAGGTTGTTTAATGCCAAAAGGTTCAATGGGTATTTTTCTGTAACTGCTACAAATATTTTTTTGTGCGACCAAGTGCTTATTTCTTTTGGCATAGCAACAATAATATTTTTTGTGCTATCGATAACTTCAATAGCCACACTACCCAGAAAAATTTTCTTAAGTAAACCGGTGCCTTTTATTCCAGTAAAAATTAAATTATTAAAAGGTTCTTCTAACAGTTTAGTCAAGGTTACCTGTAAATGATTTTCTGAAACCGAGAATGAAACTTTTACTGTTGGTGGAATTAGTACCTTTGCAAGACTTTCTAATCTATGAAATGCTTCATCATTAGTGTGTTGGGTTATTTGGTCTTTACTTTCTTTTTCAGCTAGTGTAGGTGCTAAAACAATGGTTTGATGAACCAAAAGCAATTCAGCATTTACATGTTGAGCCCAATCGCAAGCGTATCGTATCAAGTTGCTCGAATACTCTGAAAAGTCAATTAGTATGATAAATCTTTTTTCCATTCTTTTATGATTTAGTTCAGTAAGTATGTTGACATAAACAATTATTGATGTTGTGAACTTCAAGTCTTTTCTTTAATTCCCGATTGCTGATTGAAATTATTTCAGTGCAAATTGCTTATCGTTAATGGTTTAAATCAAAAATGAATTATATAGTCAACTGTAAGCTAAAATAAAGTAATCAATTCTTTTTTGAACCATGCTCGTTTAAAACCCTTCTAATCATTGGAGAAAGATTCTGGTTTTAACGGTATTGTAAATTTGAATACGCTTCCCATTCCCAACTTACTCTCAGCCCAAATTATTCCGCCATGTTTTTCAACAAACATTTTACAAAGCAATAACCCTAAGCCAGTCCCTTTTTCGTTGGCTGTTCCTTTTGATGAATGTTTTTGCTTATTATCAAAGAGCCTTGATAGTTTATCAGCAGAAACTCCTATTCCATTGTCGGAGACAGAGATTATAATTGCTGAGTTATTTTCCTCTGAAAAAATGTTGATATTTCCACCATTACCCGTGAATTTAATTGCATTCGAAATTAAGTTTCGTAAAATGGTGTTCAACATATTTGTGTCTGCAAAAACCATAAATTCTTCAGATTCAATACTATTAATGGTTATATTTTTGCTGTCGGCATTTGGTTTTAATATTTCAACAATCTTATCACAACTGTGCTTTAAGTTAAATTTTTTTGGTTCAAACGGAAGTTTGCCCGATTGTGAAAGTGCCCATACTAAAATGTCTTCCAGTAAGTTATATGCACAAATTGCTGAATTGTTGACAATTGTTAGTTGCCTTTCAATCTCGTTGATATCGCTCGTGTAAATTTTTCTTAACAATAAATCAAGAAAGCCAAGTATCGAGTTGAAAGGGCTCTTTAAATCGTGAGCAAGTATTGATATAAAGAAATCCTTGTCGTCATTTAATCGTTGAAGTTCGTCATTTTTTAATCTTATATCTTCTTCTGTTTGTTTTCGCAGGGTGATATCATCTAATGTGCCAGTCCAAATAACATCTTTATTATCAAGTATCCGAGGGATGGATTTAAAGCTAACCCACATTAGTTTGTTGTTAATCAATAATCGACCCTCCCACATAAATGGTATGATGAGCAAATTCGATTCTACATTTCTTTTGGCAAATTCAGTTTTATCTTCATCAAAAATTAAGTCTTGAATAATGCCAGGATTCTTAAAATAGACATTCCTGTCAATGTGCAGTATTTCAAAGAAACGATCGTTTGCAAACTCAACAACATAAGGAGCTTCATCGGGATTTAACCACTTGTCTTCTCTTAGTGATATGCCATGAAAAACGTGTAAGCGATATATTCCCGATGGCAATGCATTTGCTAAATCTGTATATAGTTCATTGCTTAAATCCATCGTTTTAGTTATTGTAATTTGTTTCTGATTCGCATTTTGTTGTTCTGTTTGTATTTCTTGTATCTGCATTTTAAACGGGTTTATTGCTCGACATGCAATTTAAATAAATCTTATTTAAAGATTTACTTGTAATTCAAAAAACTACTTGATTCAACAAAAATGGCTTGATTGAGTTCAATAAAGTTTGAATTGATAAATAACCATTTTTATAGTCTTTTAGAATTCTTATTTATTTCATTTTTCGTGCTTTTTCGCTTTCTTTAAAAATAGATTTCCTACTTTGGAATTTACTTTGGAAATAAACCTAAAAAGAACAAGTATTTATGCAAACAGACATTCACAAAGTCCTGGTACTAGGGTCAGGTGCGCTTAAAATTGGACAAGCGGGCGAATTTGACTATTCAGGTTCCCAGGCACTAAAAGCCTTACGCGAAGAAGGCATTTGTTCGGTTCTTATCAACCCCAACATTGCAACCATTCAAACCTCGGAAGGAATAGCCGACACAGTTTATTTTTTGCCCATCACCTCCTATTTTGTGGAAGAAGTAATTAAAAAGGAGAAGCCCGATGGAATTTTGCTAGCGTTTGGTGGACAGACAGCACTGAACTGTGGCACCGAGCTTTACCTGAAAGGTGTGCTTCAGAAATACGGAGTTAAGGTATTGGGCACATCGGTAGAAGCGATCATGTACACCGAAGACCGTGACCTTTTTGTAAAAAAATTAACTGAAGCCGATATAAAAACTCCGGTTAGTCAAGCCGTTACTACTGTTGAAGATGCAGTTAAGGCCGCCAATACCATTGGTTTCCCTGTTATGGTACGATCGGCCTACGTATTAGGTGGTATGGGAAGTGGCATTGCCGATAACCTTGAACAATTTCTTAAACTGGCAAAGAACTCACTCTCATTTGCACCTCAAATTCTTGTCGAAGAATCTCTTAAAGGGTGGAAAGAAATTGAATTTGAAGTGATTCGCGACAAAAACGATCACTGTTTCACCGTTGCCAACATGGAAAATGTCGACCCATTGGGCATCCACACCGGCGAATCGATTGTTGTGGCTCCAACCTGCTCGCTCAACCAATCGCAAATCGACCTGCTTGTCAACCTGTCTATTAAATGTATCCGTCATTTGGGTATTGTTGGCGAGTGCAACATTCAATATGCTTTTAATGCCGAAACCAATGACTACCGTGTCATTGAAGTTAACGCGCGACTAAGCCGTTCATCGGCACTGGCATCAAAGGCAACCGGTTACCCGCTAGCTTTTGTGGCAGCCAAGCTTGCTTTGGGTTTTGGGCTTGACGAAATAGGAGAGATGGGCACCCCTAACTCGGCCTATCTTGCTCCACAACTCGACTATATAATTTGTAAGATTCCGCGATGGGACTTATCCAAGTTTGTAGGTGTTTCCCGAGAAATTGGCTCGTCGATGAAATCTGTTGGCGAAATCATGTCAATCGGAAAATCGTTCGAAGAAATTATTCAGAAAGGTCTTCGCATGATTGGCCAGGGAATGCACGGTTTCGTTGGAAACGATGGATTGGAATTCAATGATCTGGACACAGAATTGTCAAAACCTACCGACCTGCGCATGTTTGCCATTGCCGAAGCCTTAGAGGCAGGCTATACTATAGACCGTATTTACGAGCTGACCAAAATAGACCCTTGGTTCCTTGGTAAACTTAAGAATATTAACGACTACACCAAGGTGCTTGGTCAATACAAACATATCGAAGAGTTGCCAGCCGACGTTGTGAAAGAAGCCAAGCGATTGGGTTTCTCCGATTTCCAGATTGCCCGTTACGTTGAAAGACCTACCGGAAATATGGAAAAGGAGCTTCTGCGTGCACGTGCCCATCGTAAAAAATTAGGTATCTTACCAACTGTGAAGCGCATTAACACTGTGGCGTCAGAAAACCCCGACCTAACCAACTACCTCTACCTAACTTACGACGGAACAGACCACGACGTTCCTTATTACAAGAACGAGAAATCTGTTATCGTGCTGGGTTCAGGAGCTTACCGCATCGGAAGTTCTGTGGAATTTGACTGGTGCTCGGTGAATGCAGTACAAACAGCCCGCAAACTTGGCTACAAATCGATCATGATTAATTATAACCCCGAAACAGTTTCGACCGATTATGATATGTGCGACCGTCTCTATTTCGACGAACTCTCGTTTGAACGGGTACTCGATGTGGTTGATTTGGAGCAGGCTAGGGGAGTGATTGTCTCGATGGGTGGACAGATTCCTAATAATCTGGCTATGAAGCTTCACCGGCAAGCTGTGCCAATTTTGGGAACATCGCCTCTTTCTATCGATAGGGCAGAGAATCGTCACAAGTTTTCTAGTATGCTCGATGTTTTGGGCATTGACCAACCCGAATGGAGGGAACTGACCAGCATGAGCGACATCCAGTCCTTTGTAAACGTCGTAGGTTATCCGGTGCTAGTGCGTCCTTCGTACGTACTGTCAGGTGCTGCCATGAATGTTTGTTACAACGACGACGAATTGGAAGAGTTCCTCAGAAAAGCCAAAAATGTTTCGAAGGAATTTCCTGTTGTTGTTTCTCGATTCCTACAAAACGCCAAAGAAATAGAGTTTGATGCTGTGGCTCATAATGGCGAGGTGGTTGAATACGCTATTTCGGAACACATCGAATTTGCCGGCGTACACTCGGGAGATGCTACTCTGGTCTTTCCTGTTCAGAAAATTTACTTCGAGACTGCTCGCCGTATCAAAAAAATAAGCCGCAAAATTGCTAAGGAACTCAACATTAGTGGCCCCTTCAACATTCAATTTTTGGCTAAAAATAACGAGGTTAAGGTTATTGAATGTAACTTAAGGGCATCGCGTAGTTTTCCTTTTGTTTCAAAAGTACTTAAGCGTAATTTTATTGAAACAGCTACCCGCATTATGCTCGACGCTCCTTACCAAAAAGTAGATGGCTCGGCTTTCGACATTGAACACATTGGGGTAAAAGCTTCTCAGTTTTCGTTCTCCCGCCTCCATTTGGCCGATCCAGTTTTGGGGGTTGATATGGCTTCGACCGGTGAAGTTGGCTGTATTGGCGATGACTTCAACGAAGCACTACTTTCGGCTATGATTGCTACCGGGTTTAATATTCCGAGTCTCGACAAAGGTGTGATGATTTCTTCGGGAGCAGCAAAATCGAAAGTTGATTTGCTCGATAGTGCCCGTCTGCTTCAGGATAAAGGCTATAAACTTTATGCTACCTCTGGTACTTGTGCCTTCTTGGCCGAGAATGGAGTAAAAGCTGCCGAGGTATCGTGGCCCGATGGAATAGGACAAGGCGAAAACATAATGGATTTGGTTGCCAAGCATTGTTTCGACCTGATAATAAATATACCTAAGAACCTGTCGAAACGAGAGCTTACAAACGGCTACAAGATTCGTCGGGCAGCCATCGATCACAATATCCCGCTGATCACCAATTCGCGGTTGGCCAGTGCCTTTATCGAAGCTTTCTGTAACATGGCCGAAACCGATATTCAAATTAAGAGCTGGCAGGAGTACTAGTCAGAAATATCTCTAAATACTTCATACAGCCGCTCTTTTCATAATGAATGGGGCGGCTGATTTTTTGCCTCGTTACCGTCATTGTTTATTTCGTTTGAATTGCAATCTTTCTATTTCTACAAATTCTTTTTAAGATAGATCATATCAACAAGTTGTATGTCGCCGTCGAACATGGGGTGGTCATAGTTGTCGGTAAAAAAGTTCTTTATCCGATGTGACTGTTCAAATCCGCAACTTTCATAATACGATAATATCCACGGCACTTCTCCTGTACCCAGAAGCATTGTTTTGTAGTTGTTTTTGTAGTAATTGGAGATGAAATTGATCAATGCCCTACCGTAGCCTTTACCTTGATATTTCTCGTAGGTGGCTATGTTTTTCAACTCGCAGGTTTCGCTATTTATTGGCGCTACAACGCAAACACTTTTCAAGTCGTCGTCGTACAATGCAAACAAGTCTCCAGTTGGTAAATAGTTGTCGATCATGTCTTCCTGCTCGTCGGCCAATAGTAACAAATCAAGGAACTGTTTCTTGTTGTCGTTTATTTTTTCTATTCTCACCATTTCTCTGTTTTTAAGTTTCATTTTTTGTTGTATCGTTCATTATTATCAATTTGAATACTCTGTAAAATAAAATATTCCCTTCTTCGCATTAATCATTTACCATTAACAATTAATCATTTTTTCTCGTCAATGCTTTAACCGCTTTGTCAAAATCGGATTCAATTTTTTGTGTTTTGTTGAATTTGTCGTATTCAGCAAACGCTTTTTCTTCGGCTTGTTTTGCCGATATCGTTCCTTTGCCTTCCAATACTTTGTATTCATTGAATTCAAGAAATTTGTTCACGCTCAGGGCAAATTGTTCCATTGTAAACGTGTTTCGGGTTTCAATAATCCGTTCAATGTAATCGAAAAAAGCGCCAATGGTGCGTTCTAAACTTTTAATTTCCTGTTCGCTCAGGTAGTTTTTTGCTACGGTTGTATCCGATTTTAAAACTCTTCCTTCGGGTGCGTTTTTCCATGTGCTCAACCCCATAAACTCTTTTTCGGCATCGGCGGTTTTATAGATTGTTTCGGCAGCCGTTTGCCCGTTTATGGCAAAATGGAATTTATTTTGAACCGAGGCATAGAAATCTTTGGTGGTTTCCGATTTTGGGTCGTAGTCGATGCTGCATTCGGCAAAAATGTCGGTTATCTGCTGATAAATTCGGCGTTCGCTTGCACGTATGGAACGCACCCGTTCCAACAACTCACGAAAATAATCTTTGCCAAAATACCTGCCGTTTTTCAGGCGGTCGTCGTCGATTATAAAGCCTTTAATGATGAACTCTTTCAGCATGTTGGTTGCCCAAATCCGAAACCGTGTTGCTTGTGCCGAATTTACCCGATAGCCTACCGAAATTATGGCATCGAGGTTGTAATATTCTACGTTTCGCTTTACCTCACGACGGCCTTCGGTTTGAACTGTTTCCAAAATGGAAATAGTTGCCTCCTTGGTTAATTCTCCGCTTTGGTAAATATTTTCTAAATGTTTGCTTATGGCAGGAACTTTGACCCCAAACAATTGGGCAATTGCTTTTTGAGTTAGCCAAACGGTTTCTTTATT
>JACCEE012224848.1_pt1 | contig 13451 bp, 16 predicted proteins | sample 7449931 | NCBI WGS metagenome assembly JACCEE01 (sample SAMN15323457, study PRJNA562643) | freshwater metagenome | isolation source: river surface water | place: USA:Blue River Watershed | collected 2017-08-19 | reverse complement strand
CGTTTATTGAGCCCTGAATTTTTGATTCTCTGCTGCAATAAGCGCTGTTGTAGTTCATCTTCATAAGCTGCATGTGAGCGGTGGACAGTTTCTTTAGCACACAATTTACAAAGTCTGTGACCAGCAAGTTCCATCAGGGGGATATGATGGGTAGGGCATAGCATTTCAGTTGCTTCTGCGTGAATTTGGAGCGTTTTAAGCATGGTATTCATGGTCGTTCTCCTAAATCCATTTTGAATTTTTTAAAAAATTCTCATTTTTTTCTTCAAAATTTGAAGATGAAGATGAAGATGAAGATGAAGATGAAGATGAAGATGAAGATGAAGATGAAGGGCATTGCTTGAGCTTGGTTGGAGTAATACTTGGGGTATCCTCGGAGAATGCTTGAGCATTTTTTTGCACTTGCTTATTAGATGCTTGAGCATTACTTGCGGATTTATTCCAGCGTGCTTGTGCTGCATTTTTGGCTTTATCAGATTTTATCTGCTGATTTTGTAAAGCCTGGCTTTTTAAACTGGTTAAAAAATTTGAATGAATCTGTTCAGATTCGATTTCAAACAATTCCAATGTGATCAGTGTATTCAACAAAGTTTTAACCTTTGTCTGCTGCGGTAATTTCGTGATACTGCATACCGTTGCTAGATCATGAGGAATAGCACCATTTTTCCAGAAATCCATCATTAACAGCAGTGCTGCACCAATTTGTTCTGTGGTCATTCGTGCGAATTTTGCCTGTAAGTCACCAATATAGAGTGGCATCCAAATTGAAATATCTTTATGCATGGGTTTACCTTTTTATGGGTATAGAGGGGCTAAGGTCATCGATTAGATGACCTTGTATGTTTGTCTTATTGGTGAGTTAGACTCATTAACCGGAGGCGGGCTTGTTGGGCTAGATCATCGTAATGGGCTTGTCCCTCATCCAGTAGTCGTTGTAGCCATAGTCTTAATGCTTGGTGATCATCGAAACATTTATTGATCTCCAGCAAAAAGGCCAGATTGTGAAGTTTGGGAATGTGTAACTCATAGATCAGTTCACGAGCGACCATATCTGCTTCCGGACTAACTACTACGCCGCCAAAGAAAGCTTTATTGTTCATGGGCAACCTCCTCTGTATTTAGTCTCTCTAGCATGGCTTCAAAAGCACTGCCATCGCGTCGCGTAACATTCGGAATGTAGCGGCTATAGACTCGGAACAGCATTTCAGTCGTTGAGTGCCCCAGTTGGCGTGCAATCCATTCTGGATTCTCACCTGCCGACAGCCAGAGTGTTGCAGCTGTATGGCGTGTTTGATAAGCACGACGACTGGGTAGACGCAGTAGGCGTAAGAGAGGATGCCAAACCCGTTTATTGACTAAACGATAATCTAAAGGGCCACCTTCTCGATTACAGAAGACAAATTCTGAACGTCCATTGTTCAGACTTTTTTGTTGTATGAGTGCATCATAAACACATTCACTCATTTGAATCGTACGATCGGAGCCATAAGTTTTGGTACCCCCAAGTTCTCCATTAACTAAAGCTTCTCGAATGTGAATTTCATGACGTTGGAAATCGATATTTTTCCAGCGCAGTCCATCAATCTCACTGGTGCGCATTCCTGTGAAGAAGCGCACTGTATAGTACGGTTTAAAGTCCTCCCTGACATGCTGCAAAATGAGCGAGACTTCTTGTAGCGTAAAAGGCATAACTTCAGTTTTTTGTGTTTTTAGATTTTTGATATTTTTATAAGGACTATCAAAATCATATCGTTCAGCTGCGCTATCGAGTATCATACGTAACACTGTCATAATCTGGTTGATTCGTGATGGTGATAGACATTCTTGGGCAACTCCGTAAGTCACTTTGGCGAGGGATGTGCGGAATCCTAGAATGTCTGACTTTTTGACGTTAATAATTGGTAAGCTACCAAAATAAGGGATCAAATATTTCCTTAGAACTATTTGGATTTTTCCACGATAACTTGTTCGCCATTCAATTTCTTTTTCTATAAACCAAGTCTTACAATATTCTGAAAACATGGGTGTTTTTGAACTAATTGCATTGACTCTATTTTCAGCTTCTTTGATTTCCTTTAAGCGAGCACTTTTGGGAAAATATTTGGCATAGTCAAAAATGCCCAGCAGAATTTCTGCTTCCATGCGTTCAATTACTTTTTCAAGTTTTTTCCTGTTTTGACTATTGTCTTCTAAAGCTGTGGTTTCGCGACAACGCATGTTGAGATATCGAAAGTCGACCCCCAACTTGCCATATCGCGATCGAATTGCTGCCATAAAATTATCTCCTTATTGCAATTGAAGGGTATGTAAATTACCTAACGTTGTTTTCGTCATGTCTTCTTCAATACGTTCCCACACATACAGAATTTTTCGCCCACCAAAAGGGCGAATGTAATGAATGCCCTCGATAAGAACGCTGTCTTTTAACTGGTTGCGAATAGTTCTCTCGTTATAATGGATTCGTTGGGATAACTCTTTTGTAGTAAGATAGGTCAAGTTCATAAGCATTTCCTTTTAAAAAGTACCACAATGGTGTTATTAAATGACTCAATGCAATAATATATGCATCAATAACACCATGCAAGTACTTTATTACACAATGGTGGTAATTAATGATAGTTTGCAATTTGCCAGTACTTTTGGCAGAACGCCGGATGAAGGTTGCAGATGTTGCTAGAGCAACTGGGATGAGCAAGACTACTCTGCATAAACTTTATAATGGCCAGTCAACAAGGATTGACTTTGAAACACTTGAAAAACTTTGCATGCTGTTACAAGTGCAAGTCGGAGATTTATTACAATTTAAGCAAAATGATTCCGGAGAGCAGGGCATTAGCTGAAAATGTCTATGAGTCTTTAAGTGAAGAAAAAAATTGAAAAGCTATAACAGCTATAATTACTAAAGATTTTTGTGCTTAAAATTGGTGACCAAATTTGGTCACCGTATCACAATCATGGTAAAAAATATTAGTTAAATTTTTCTCGGCGTAATCTGGGATATTGTTAAAAAGCCAGCCCTAGAATTGGGGAATTCTTAAAGATTTATGATTTAAAGTACGGTGAGATCATAATAAAAACATTGCTGAAGGCGTAAAAAAGTCACTTTTGGTCACCAAATGGCATTAGATCCCTTGGTTTATTAGAATGAATCCTAGAATGTTGGATATAGATTGCTGAGATTCTTTTCAAATATTCTTTTTAAATCAACAATAAAAAAGCCCCAGTCTTTCGACTAGGGCTTTTTGAATTTGGAGCGGGAAACGAGACTCGAACTCGCGACCCCAACCTTGGCAAGGTTGTGCTCTACCAACTGAGCTATTCCCGCAGATTGAGCAGTTTTACTATAAAAACTTACACTTAAAAGATTTTGGAGCGGGAAACGAGACTCGAACTCGCGACCCCAACCTTGGCAAGGTTGTGCTCTACCAACTGAGCTATTCCCGCGTGCCAGCTATAATACCTGATGTAAAAAACTGGTCAACAACTTTATGCAGAATATTGTATCAATTGCATAAAATAAAATCAGTCACTTATCCCTGTGGATCATTATTTCACCCTGGAGGGATGAAAATTCTCTGTGTTGGCCAAAATCTGATTTTGTAATTGTCTCTAGGACGGATTCGGCTGCCTCAGTATGTGCAGATCATGGTATAACAAGGTGATTTTCTCGAAATAATCGACGGATGGAGAAGTAAAAATGAGCCTGGAACAACAATTGATTGAGCGCTTACAGGATTTACAGCCGAGTCACTTGCAGGTGGTAAATGAATCTTCAGGTCATGGTGGCTATTTCCCAGGCAAAGAATCACATTTTAAGGTCGTGATCGTCTCTGAAGCATTTGAGGGATTACGTTTAGTGCAACGCCATCAGAAAGTCTATGCTGCGGCCGGAGATTTGTTGGCACCGAACCGAATTCATGCACTCGCCATCCATGCCTATTTACCACAGGAATGGCAGGGGCAGGCACCTGACAGTCCAGAATGTGCTCATGCACCGAAGTCAGAATAAGCCAGGTTGTAAGTATGGATAGTCATTTATTGATTAAAATCGTGCATATGAGTGCTGCAACTCTGGCTTTACTGGTGTTTGTAGTACGTGCAACGACCCTGTTTGTTGGGGTGCAGGAACAGCAGCCGAATCCGGTTGCACGCAAATTGTTGGTTGGTAGTCAGCATCTGGCTTTTAGCCTGATTGCACTGACGGGCATCATTTTGCTGGTGATGAACCAGTTTCAGGTACAGCCGTGGTTCTATGCCAAAATTATTCTGTTTTTGGTGTTGTTGTCTTCCTTAATTAAAGCTTTTAAACGCGATGATTCAATTTTGCTGGTGCAACGCCGTGCGGGACTCATTCTGGGGGCAGTGGCTTTTGTGGCCATTATTATCTTGATTCTGCTCAAACCGACTTTCGGTTAATTCTTCACATTTTCCCTCAGTGCTTCTGTACACTAGGTTAAACTAGCGTACAGAAAGCCAACAAGAACAAGATGAGGGAACGGAATGCGGACACGTGTGATCTTTAACCAGAAAGGTGGTGTTGGAAAATCCAGTATTGCCGTCAATTTGGCGGCCATCAGTGCGGCTCAGCAACTCAAAACCCTGGTCATTGATCTCGACCCACAGGCCAATGCCAGTCAGTATCTGTTAGGGGACGCTGCCAGTCATACGGCGGATCAACCCATATTAGCACCGAATATTGAGCAGTTTTTTCAGGAAGTGCTGGATACCACCCAGACCCGCAGCCTGTTGGGGAATGCATTGGGATCAATTTTGGGCAGCCGTAGTCATGGCTTACACAGTTATGTGCATCACACCCCCTTTGAACATCTGCACGTCATTCCTGCAAGTCCTACCTTAGGTGCTTTACAACATGCACTAGAGGCCAAACACAAAATTTATAAATTGCGTGATGCCTTACGTGCGCTAGAAACTCAATATGACCGAATCTATATTGATACCCCTCCGGCATTTAACTTTTTTACCCTTTCTGCCCTGATTGCAGCGGATCGGGTGCTGATTCCGTTTGATTGCGATGTATTTTCCAAACGTGCCTTGCACAGTCTGATTGCTAATGTGATTGAAACTCAGGACGATCATAATAACCGTCTGGAAATTGAAGGGATTGTGGTAAATCAGTTTCAGGCACAGGCCAAGCTGCCTCGCGAAGTGGTACAAGAGTTACAGGATGAAGGGTTGCCGGTATTACAGAGTAAACTGCCACCTTCTGTGTTGATGAAGGAATCTCATCATCGCAATCTGCCACTGATCCATCTGGCAGCTGATCATAAATTGACGCAGGCCTATCAGACATTGTTCAATGAAATTGAACAAAAATAAGCAAGAGTCCTGTATGAACAAATTTTCTTTCGCAATGACTACGATCACAGCGGTTCTTCTCAGTGCTTGCGCCACAACAGTCAAGCCACTCTATGTGTCGCCGACGCACTATCAGGCCTTTAACTGTCAGCAGCTGCAAAGTGAATATAACCGGATACAGGCTTATATTGATGCGGGTGTCGAGCCGGAAAAAAGTACGGGTGTCGGCGTCGGTATTGGCATTGGCGGCGGCTGGGGGAGTGGAGGTGACTGGGGTGTTGGTCCGAGTATTTCGGTCAATATGGGTCAATCCTCTGCTACCAAACGGACGGAGCTGGCGCGTGTACTTGGGGAACAAGAAGCAATTGTACAGGCCGCTAAATTTAAAAACTGTCCGCTTCTGATCCGTAGCAAGACAACGCAATCTTCGAACTAAACGGCTCACCCTTCGCAAGCAAGAGGTCATCGCCTTGGCACTTGTTTTATAAGTGTTTGCAGGGCTTGCATTGGCTGCGTGTACTTGGCGTTTTAGAGGTCGAATCGTCTATGCTGTTGCGCTGATTGCAACACTTTCAATCATGGCACTGAATGCTTCAAAATAAAAAGCCGATCCTGACGATTCAGGATCGGCTGATCTTCAGCCTCGAATGATCAACTTAATGTTGGCTACCGAGCTGTTTATTTGGGTTGTTTTAAGGCATTGCGTTCTTGCCAGCGTTGACGGATAAAACCGATAACCCCTGGTAGAATGCTCAGAATAATAATGCCGAAAATCAGGTGGGTGAAATTGTCTTTCACAATCGGCATATTGCCAAACAGATAGCCCAAAGTCACAAAAGACGCGATCCAGCAGAATGCACCAATCACGTTATAGGTGAGGAAATATTTGTAATTCATGCTGCCTGTACCTGCAACAAATGGCGCAAAAGTACGGGCAAAAGGAATAAAACGGGCAAAAATAATGGTTTTACCGCCATGGCGGGCGAAGAACTGCTGGGTTTTCAATAAATGCTCTTTGTTGATCAAGCGGGTATTCAGCTCAAACACACGAGGTCCGATCCAGCGGCCAATATGATAATTCAATGTATCGCCCAATACCGCAGCAGTAAACAGCAATACACCGAGTAACCAGGGATTGAGTGCACCAGTAGAGGCAGCTAAGGCACCTGCAGCAAACAGTAAGCTGTCGCCAGGCAGGAAGGGCATCACTACCAGTCCCGTTTCAACAAAAATAATTAAAAATAAAATGCCGTAAATCCACACCCCATAGTTGGTAATAAACTCAAGCAGGTGTTGGTCAACATGTAAGATAAAATCGATGGGGTTCATGGGGCCAAGATAAAGGAAGATGTGAGGAAATCCTAGCAGTGATAGGGGGTAAAGTCAGTATCAAAAACTTAAATTCTGTCTCTGAATCCTGTTCTATTATTGCAACGGTCAGTCCGATATATGGTTATTCTGTTTGTATAATTTAGGGCGTAACATAATCGGATTGATTAAATAATATACAAACAGGTGGTTCCTATGTTCAATCCCAATGTTACGGTTAAAAATATGGTGACCGCTCCGACAGCCCATGCACTGATTGCCCTGTTAGCCCGAGTATTTATGGCATATATCTTTCTGATTGCGGGCTGGGGAAAAATAAATGCGTATGCTGGCACAGCGGGTTATATGGAAATGATGGGAATACCAGGGAGCCTGTTGCCTTTGGTGATTCTGATTGAGATCGGTGGTGGTTTGGCTTTGCTGGCGGGCTTCCAAACACGGATCGTCGCCTTGGGATTGGCAATTTTTACCCTAGTGGCAGGCATAATTTTTCATGCCGGTGGTGCTACGCCGGAACAAATCACCAATAATTCTATTCACCTCATGAAAAACATCGCTATCACGGGCGGATTCTTGTTCGTGATGTTGCAGGGCGCTGGCAAGTTCAGTATTGACAACGCTATTGAAAAATAAACGGTTGGTGATGTTTAAGAAACCGGGTCGATCAGACCCGGTTTTTTATAATTTGTACAGACTAAAACGACAAATATCCGGCTTGTGCGAAGAATGTGCGTAATGCCAGGAAAAATGGTAGAATCACGGGCTTACTTCGTTTGCCTTGCATAGTTGTTTGTCATGACTACCAATACCCAAATTACTGAAGACCGCATCCTGATTCTGGATTTCGGTTCTCAATATAGTCAGCTGATTGCGCGTCGTGTACGTGAAGCTGGCGTATATTCTGAAATGTATGCCTATGACATGTCTGAAGAAGACATTCGTGCCTTTAATCCAAACGGGATTATCTTGTCAGGTGGCCCTGAAAGTGTTCACGTTGAAGGCAGCCCGCGTGCACCACAAGTGGTGTTCGAGTTAGGCGTGCCAGTATTGGGGATCTGCTATGGTTTGCAAACTATGTCAGAACAATTGGGCGGCAAGGTTGAGCCGGGTACGGTACACGAATTCGGTTATGCCGAAGTGGATATCTTGGTTCGCGACCAGCTGATTGGCAATTTGCAAGACCGTGAAAACCAGCTGCATGTGTGGATGAGTCACGGTGACAAAGTGAGTGCGATTCCAGAAGGATTCCAGGTCACTGCCAGCACAGCAAGCTGTCCGTTTGCAGCCGTGAGTGATGAAAAACGCCGTTTCTATGGCGTACAGTTCCATCCAGAAGTAACGCACACCTCTAAGGGTGCCGAACTGCTTTCTAACTTCGTGCATAAAATTTGTGGTTGCCGTGGTCTTTGGACACCAGAGCACATTATCGATTTGCGCGTAGAACAATTGCGTAAACAAATTGGTGATGAAAAAGTACTGCTAGGTCTTTCCGGTGGTGTGGATTCATCTGTGGTTGCTGCTTTGTTGCATAAAGCGATTGGCGACCAGCTCACTTGCGTATTTGTAGACAACGGTTTACTTCGTTTGAACGAAGGCGATCAAGTGATGCAAATGTTTGCAGATAACATGGGTATCCGTGTGATTCGTGCCGATGCAGAAGCACGTTTCTTGGGTGCGCTTGCAGGCGAAACTGATCCTGAGAAAAAACGTAAGATCATTGGCCGTGAATTTATTGAAGTGTTTGCGGAAGAAGCACGTAAACTCGATGGCGTGAAATTCTTGGCACAAGGTACGATTTATCCAGACGTGATTGAATCAGCTGCCAGCAAACAAGGCAAAGCGCATGTAATCAAATCTCACCATAACGTGGGTGGTTTGCCGGAAGATTTAGCCTTTGAACTGGTTGAGCCATTACGTGACCTGTTTAAAGATGAAGTGCGTAAACTGGGTACAACTTTAGGTCTGCCACACAGCATGATTTACCGTCATCCATTCCCTGGTCCAGGTTTGGGCGTGCGTATCTTGGGTGAAGTGAAAAAAGAATATGCGGATATCCTTCGTCTTGCGGATGACATCTTCATGCAAGAGTTGCGTGACAGCGGTTGGTATGACAAAACGGCACAAGCTTTTGCGGTGTTCCAGCCAGTGAAATCTGTCGGTGTGGTGGGTGATGGTCGCCGTTATGCCTGGGTGATCGCATTACGTGCTGTAGAAACGGTTGACTTTATGACGGCGCGTTTTGCGCACTTGCCATACGAGTTGGTGGATAAAATCTCGACCCGTATCATGAACGAAATTGCTGATGTGTCACGTGTGGTGTATGACGTGTCATCTAAGCCGCCAGCAACGATTGAATGGGAATAATTTTTCCAAATAGTTGTGAATGAAAAGGACGCGTAAGCGTCCTTTTTTTATTTATAATCATGAAAAATAAAGTGTTAATGAGTAAAAAATGAGTTTGCCTACGTACGATCAATTAATGTTGCCATTACTGAAGCTACTTTCAGAACAAACAGAGGCAATTAAATTAGCTGAGGCGGCAAAATTATTAGCTGAGCGCTCAGGTCTTAGTGCAGAAGAATTGAGTTTGAGACTATCAAGTGGAACAAAGACTGTTTTTTACGATAGGGTCGGATGGGCAAAAACCTATTTAGTTAAAGCAGGGTTAATTAATCAGCCAAAACGAGGATTTTGTGAGTTAAGTATGATAGGACGTCAATTAGATTTAACAAAATTGACGAGTATTACAAATGAATACTTAATGCAATTTGAAAGTTTTGCAAATTATAAATTAGGAATATCTAAAGATAATCAAGAGAATGGATGTATAGAAGATGCTGTTACAGCATCATTAGTAATGCAAGCTGATGATACAAGAACCCCAGATGAAATTATTATAGAAGCAACTGAATTATTAAAAGATTCATTAAAAAGTGACTTATTGAAATTAGTCAAAGAAAATAGTCCGGCATTTTTTGAAAGGTTAGTGGTCGATTTATTGGTTGCGATGGGCTACGGTGGTTCACACCAAGATGCTGCTCAAGCCATTGGTAAAACCAGTGATGGTGGAATTGACGGAATTATCAGTGAAGATCGTTTGGGGTTGGATAAAATCTATATTCAAGCCAAACGCTGGGAAAATACGGTAGGTCGTCCTGATATTCAGCAATTTAAAGGCGCTTTAGCTGATCAGGTTGCCAAGAAAGGCGTTTTCATTACAACTTCATCTTTTAGTAAAGAGGCAATTGAGTCTGCGAAAAAATCTGGAATTGTACTGATTGATGGCGATAAGCTGACGTCATTAATGATCGAATTTGGTTTGGGTGTCCAAATTGAACGCAGTTTTCATATTTATAAAATTGACCAAGACCGCTTTGATGAGGAAAGTTTTTAAGGACGCAGAAGCGTCCTTTTTTATTTCTGATAAAAACAAAATTCTTATTGTCCTATGCATGACATTCAGCGTATTAACTAAGGCATAGGTCAAGAAAAGGTAAATAGCTAACATCATGTTTACAATCAATTTGAATCAGATGCATGAATAAAAATGGCAGGAGAATGACATGAGTAATAATAAAACTGAAATCTCCAAATCAGCAGATGCAGAAACAGATCACTCTCAATCGATACAGACATTTCCTATACGCTCGGCTCTGCTAGGGAAAGGCACGGTAATTAAACGTGCACTGCCGAGTCGGCATAAACGCATGATTGGGGCTTGGTGCTTTCTGGATCATGCGGGTCCGGTCACCTTCCCGGCAGGTCAGGGTATGGATGTAGGCCCTCATCCACATATGGGATTGCAAACCTTTACCTGGATGATCGATGGGACGGTCATGCATAGCGACAGTCTGGGATCAAAACAGTTGATCCGTCCCCAACAGGTCAATTTGATGACAGCCGGTTTTGGGATCTCGCATACGGAGGTCTCTCCTTCGACAGAAACGCAGTTACATGCTGCCCAACTGTGGATTGCCCTACCGGACGACCAGCGTAATATGCCTGCCAAATTTGAGCATTATCCGGAACTGCCTGTCGTGGAGCATGATCAGGTAACCTGTACCATACTGGTCGGTGAATTCTTGTCTACCCGCTCCCCGGTAGAAGTATATAGCCCGTTACTCGCTGTGGATCTCAACGCTCAAGCAGATACCAAGATCTGTCTTCCGCTCAATCCATCATTTGAATATGGACTGCTGGCCTTGGAAGGCACAGCACAAGTCGAGGGACATGAACTGAATCTGGATAATCTGCTGGTGGTCGATACTGGTTTAACTCAACTGGAGCTTGAGCTGAAAGCCGGACAACGAGTATTACTGATAGGAGGGGAACCCTTTGCAACTCCGATTTTATTGTGGTGGAATTTTGTCGCACGGAACCGTGCCGAATTAGAACAAGCACGTGAACAGTGGATTCAGCATGATCGCCGTTTTGGCGAGATTCCGGATTATGTCGGTGACCGTTTAGAAGCCCCAGTTTTGCCAGATCAGATGAGAGCATCAAAATGAATAAAATAGCCAGCAGTGTGGTCAAACCTTTAGCAGGACAATGGAAATGCCAGGTGGTTAGTAGCGGGCAGCATCATTATTTAACCGATGAACCTCTGCGGCTTGACGGGCAGGATCAGGGGCCATCCCCTTATGATTTACTGACGGGAAGTTTGGCCGCCTGTACCATGATTACCCTACGGATGTATGCCAAGCATAAAGGAATCGATTTGGGTGATTTTGCAGTAGAAGCCGACTTTCACTGTGATCGGGATAATCAGGAATGGATTGAGCGTCGGATTGTGTTTGCTAACTTGCCGGATGCTGCCTTACAGGAGCGTATCTTGAACGTTTGCGGAAAAACGCCCGTGACCAAAACTTTATTGCGTAGCCTGTCGATTACGACCCACATCGTGTCGAAATAATCGCTTTAGTAAAAAGTGGTGAGGGGGCAAATCATACCGGATCTAAAGGTGCGGTTTGTGTTGCTAATCTGATGCAATTACGGCCGCTTTCTTTGGCCAGATAAAGAGCTTGGTCGGCTGATTTCAATAAGCTGTGCAAATCTTGCACCTTAGGCTCGACCAGGCAAATGCCAATTGAAATGGTATATTCGATTACATCACCAGCGCTGGTAATCACTCTGGACTCCGAAATATGTTGGCGTAAGCGTTCGGCTGCGATTTTGGCTTCATCCAGGTTGGTATTTGGCAGTAAGGCCACAAACTCTTCACCCCCAAAACGAGCCAGCAAATCCTGTGTGCGCATTTCTTCCTGTGCGGTTTGGCTGATAATTTTTAGCACTTCATCGCCCACATCATGTCCATAATGATCATTAATGTCTTTGAAATGATCTACATCAAACATTAACAGACACATCGGTTCATAATGTCGCTGCAAGCGTGCTAATTCGCTGCGTGCTAGCCGTTCGAACTGACGTCGGTTATTCAGATTGGTCAGCATGTCAGTATGTGCTAGCTGATCCAGCGCTTGGTGATTCCACTCCTCAAGCATGTAGCGCAGAAAAATTTGTCGGTTTTTTAGTGTGGCACTCCAGCTGATATACAAGCTGAACAGCAACACCGGAACATACACCAGTGCAAAGCCTAAAATGGCATGTGGATGTCCCAGGCTGGTACGGATCACACCGAAAAAGACCACGGCTGAAATCAGCTGGGAAAGGATGAGCACAGGGGTGAAACGGACCTGTACACTCAAATTGGCCAGCATAATAAAGATTACCGCCGCATATTGAAAAGTCATCACATCTGGACTGGTGGAACGAACCAATAACTCAAACCAAATGATTGCAGCCCCAATAATTGAACTGGGTAATAACAAATCCAGCAACTGAATGTTGCGTGAGTAGCGATAAAGATAAACCAGCAGACCAGCAACGATTGCTACATAAAGTGAACGTAACCCGATCGATAGCGTTCCTACATCATGCAGCATGATCCAGTCTGCAATGCCATAGCACCAGTAAGCTACTTGCCCCAGAATATTAACCTGCAACAAAAAACGACGGCTATGTTCGTGGTGGAAATCCAGAAAAGCTGGGTAGAGCATTTGCGGAATACGAGCCAATGGATCCTGTAGCGCCTGAGTAAGAGTGTCTCGGCTCATCTGTAATGGCATAACAAAATGCGCAGCTTGTGGTTCTGCTGAGTCTTGTTCCCTGACCGTCACCGATGAATTGAAACTGACAGGGTTTTTCTTGTCCTGGAGCATCAGGTCTTCCCCGTTTTATTAGAAATATTTATTCTGTGTTTATGTAAATTATCAGATTAATAATTGAGCAACATGCTAAAGATCTTGCTATAAATCAAAGCACTAATAAAAAGGAGTAAAGATTATGCGATTAGGGTTGGTTTATGTGGAAGGTATCTGCTGGATCAAGTCAAAGAGGAAAATAAGATAAGACGTTGTTTATTCGCAAACGATGCAATCTGAAAAACTAGAATATTCACTCGAGAATTGAAACAAATGAGAGGAGTCTATTGTGCAGGGATTTTTGTAGGTAAAGATGTAACAAAAAATTAAGGACGCCGTGGCGTCCTTAACACAGATGCGGTGACTTAGCGTTTAATCACAATCGAGTCGATACCGCTATGTTGCAGGGTTTGCTGTGCAATCAGGGCAGCTTCTTGTGACTCGTAAGGTCCAGAGATTACCCGATACCAGGTTTTGCCGCCTTCTACTGTTTTGACGATATCCGCTGAGAGACCATTCAAAATAATTTCGGCACGACGTGCATCTGCACTGTCCGGATCCGCATAGCTGCGCACTTGCAGAATATAGGTAGCTGCAACGGGTGCT
>JACCEE012177838.1_pt1 | contig 13452 bp, 11 predicted proteins | sample 7449931 | NCBI WGS metagenome assembly JACCEE01 (sample SAMN15323457, study PRJNA562643) | freshwater metagenome | isolation source: river surface water | place: USA:Blue River Watershed | collected 2017-08-19 | reverse complement strand
TGATTGCACCGTTATCTGATTTGATTGGCCTGTCGCGCCAGACTGCCGTGCTGGCCTTTCAGCTCGGCGATGGCCTGACTAACTGCATCATTCCCACTTCTGCTGCGTTGATTGGTTGCCTCGGTGCTGTGCGGCTCGACTGGACTATCTGGTTGCGATTTGTCTGGCGCCTGCAGCTGTATCTGTTTGGTCTTGCCAGTCTGTTTATGCTGCTCGCCGTGGCCATTCAATATCAGTAAAAGGAATTTTTTGTGAACTCAATTCTTCTGTTTAAAAATGCTGAATTAATGGCGCCTGGCCCGCTGGGCCGGCAGGACCTAGTGGTGGCCGGCAACCGAATTGCCGCTATTGGCAGCGATTTTAATCTGGCGGGCAGCAATCTACCGGTGACGGTGATCGACTGCGCCGACTACTACCTGACGCCAGGTTTTGTCGATTCGTTGGTGCATTTTATCGGTGGCGGCGGTGAAGGTGGTTTTGCTACGCGGACGCCGGAAATGCAGCTGACCGACGCGACGCTTGGCGGCGTCACCACTGCTATTGGCGTGTTGGGCACAGATGCGACGACGCGCACCCTGACCAACCTACTCGCTAAAGCCCATGCGCTTGAGACTGAAGGCATCAGCACGTATTGCCATACCGGTTCTTATGAGATCCCTTGCCGCACGCTGACCGGCAGCATCACCGACGATTTAATCCTGATCGACAAATTTATCGGTGTTGGTGAAATTGCTATCAGTGACCATCGCTCGTCGCAACCCACCACGGACGAAATCCGCAAAGTGGCGGCTGCGGCACGGGTCGGCGGCATGTTGTCTGGCAAAAGCGGCGTCGTCAGTGTGCATGTCGGTGCTGGAGAGCGCATTCTGCAGCCGCTTTATCAGGCGGTCAGTGGCACTGAGCTCAGGCTCAAACAGTTCTATCCAACCCATATGAACCGCAATCGCCGGGTGTTTGAAGCTGGTATTGAGTTTGCCAAAAAAGGCGGTGTGATTGACTTTACCACCAGTACTACCGACTTCGATTTGCAGCATGGTGAAGTCGCTGCTGCTGCAGCATTGGCCGAAGCCCTGTATCTGGGCATTGCACCACTACAGCTGACCTTGAGCTCAGATGGCAATGCCAGCTTGCCGCTTTACAACGACGACGGAGAGCTGCAGGGGCTGCAAGTCGGGCAAGTCCGTAGTTTGTTCCAGAGTATGCGCGATGCGGTGCAACGCCATCATGTGCCGCTGGCGCAGGCATTAACCAGCGTGACGGCGGCGCCTGCTGCGGTGTTAGGTCTGCAACAAAAAGGCCGGTTGGCGCCGGGGCTGGATGCGGATTTGGTGCTGTTGCGCCGTGACGACCTGCAGATCGACTCGGTGATCGCTAAAGGCCGGATGCTGGTGCAGGGCGGTGCGGCGCTGGTCAAGGGTACTTTTGAGCGCTAGTAAATCGCCGATCTGTGGCTCATTGATTGAGATGAAACCTTGATTAAGGCGGGTCTGTGCAGACCCGCCGAACCCTCAGCGCATCGTGACGAATTCCTCGGCAGAGGTAGGGTGGATCGCGACGCAGTTGTCAAAATCGGCTTTGGTGGCGCCCATTTTGATTGCGACAGCAAAACCCTGCAGCATTTCATCCGCGGCATAGCCAATGACATGCAAGCCCACCACTTTTTGTTCGGGACCGGCGCAGACCAGTTTCATCCGCGTTGGTTCGCGGTGCGAGGTCAGCGCGCGGTACATCGCGGTAAATTCGCTGGTGTAGACCTTCACCGCTGCGTCGCCGAATTCAGCGCGCGCCTGCGCTTCTGTCTGACCGACGGTGCCAATCGGCGGGTGGGAAAACACCACAGTCGGGACTAAGTCGTAGTTGAGATGTTCGTCGGTTTTGCCGTTAAACAGCCGTTCTGACAGGCGCCGGCCTGCCGCAACCGCGACCGGCGTCAGCGCCAGCCGGCCGGTATTATCGCCAATGGCATAGATGCCCGGCACATTGGTGTTCTGGTATTTGTCGGTTGGAATAAAACCTTGTGCATCAATCTCAACGCCCGCAGCTGCCAGATTGAGATTTTGTGTATTTGGCGTGCGGCCAATCGCCCAAATCAGGCAATCAACCTGCAGCACGTGGCCACTGTTGAGTTTCAGCAGTAACGAGCCGTCGGCGTCCCGGCTGACGGCAGTGACTTCACTGTGCGAATGCACCTGAATACCGTTGTGTTGCATCAGCTGATGCAGAGTATCTGACAACATGGTATCAAACTGGCGCAAAGCTTTGTCGTGGCGCACCAGTAAATGCGTTTCGCTGCCCAGTGCCTGCAGTACGCCGGCGATTTCGACCGCGATGTACCCGGCACCGACTACCGCGACTCGTTTCGGGCAATGATCTAACGCGAAAAAACCGTCGCTGTCGATGCCAAGCTCAGCACCAGGAATGGCCGGCCAGGATGGTACGCCGCCAGTGGCAATGCTGATATGGTCGGCGCTGTAGCGCTCGCCGTCGACTTCGATGGTATGGGCATCAACAAAGCGGGCAAAGCCTTTGATCACGGTCACCTGATTTTTGCCGAGCACCCGCTCGTAGGAGCCGTGGATCCGTGAAATATAAGCTTCGCGGCTTTCTACCAGTTTGCCCCAGTCGAGCGCTGGCGCGACCACGTTGTAGCCGTAGTCCGGTGCCAGTTTCATCGCATCGGCAATTTGGCCGGCAAACCACATGGCTTTTTTCGGCACACAGCCGACATTGACACAAGTGCCGCCTAATACTTTGGCTTCAACAATTGCACAATTTTTGCCGTAACTAGCTGCTCGGTTGGCGCTGGCGATACCGCCGCTGCCGCCACCAATCGCGATGTAATCAAAATGCCGTGTCATAAAGCTGCCAAAGAAGGGGATAGATTGTTGTCGGTTATAAGGACTGCCGTACGGAAAAACAAGGGGAGCGGTGACTCTGCTAACAGCGGCGCGAAGCTTTTTTCCCAGACGCGGAACTTTCACTGGCTATACAGGTTCTTTATAAATCAACAGGCTGATTGGCATTTCCTTGTGATAGATAGAAAAACAGCTGAGATTGTGCCGCTTTGTGCCAAAAACTTTGTTTGACGAAACGCCTGTCAGCCGTTAAAAAGTCCGCCTTCGCACAGCTGAAACACTGCTGTCTGTATTTGACCGGAACGATGAAAAGTGACAGCCGCAGCGGTATTGCCGGCAGCTGACATCTTCCCAGGTTGACGTCACTGTCAGCCTTCCAGAGGAACCGCAGTAGATGCAAGAAATGCTCATGGCAATCTGGCACCAGAATTTTGATCAGTTGATCCAGCTGGGAAAAGTGGATTTGCTGATTTGGTGTTTAGTGTTGATTTTGTTTCTGGAATCAGCGTTTGTATTTTTACCTTTACCCGGCGATAGCCTGGTGCTGATGGCCGGAGGCTTGTTAGCGGCGGGCGTTGTGCAGCCGGAAGTGGTGTATGTCTATATGCCGCTGGCGGCGGGGCTTGGCAGCTTGCTGGCTTATTGGCAGGGCTATGCGCTGGCACACACCCGATTTATGCATCATATCGGGCGCATAGTGCCCGACAACAGCCTGCCGCGGGCCACCTCGTTGCTGGAGCGACACGGTCTGCTTGCCATGTTTTCGTCGCGGTTTATTCCATTTGTCCGCGTGCTGACGCCGATGATGATGGGGATGACCAAACTGACGTTTTTTCATGTCACAGTGATTAGCCTGGTCAGCGCCTGGTGCTGGGCTGTTGCGTTAAGTCTGGCCAGCGCGACGCTGATGAAATTGCCGTTTTTGATGAAATACCACGAACTGCTGGGGAAAGGGTTGATGTTGATGTCACTGGGACTGTTTGTGCTGGCTGTGTTGGCGATTGTCTACCGTCTGATGCGCAGCCAGAAAACGGCAACAATCGACTAAGCCCGGTTGCAACCGTTTAGTCAGGATACTTCAGGCGTGTTGCTTGTACTGAACCGGCCATCAGCTGCTGTAATACCGGCAGCTGAATATCGCTGAGGCGACGTACCGACAAACAGGCTTTGCCCATTTTATGCCTGCCCAGCTGCGCTAGCAGCTGTTGCTGGTTCTCACCAGATGCGACCAGATAAATACTGATATCAGTTTTGCGGCTGGAAAAACCAATAATACACATATCGCCTTCACGGCCGCTGTCATAGCGATAATGATACTGATCAAAACCGACAATACCTGGGCCCCACATCTTGGCGGCACAACCGGTAATGTCCTGCATCATGGCCTGTAATTGCTCACAATCAATACGACGCTGCGGGTCGGTGATGGCCGCGAGATAAGCCGAAACCGGCTCAGTGGTGGCGATGGTTTTGTTTTCTGGCATGGCAAGCTCCTGTTGGCTGGTGTTCCCGATTCTTTAGCGATTTTGAGTATAAATGGCTCAGTCGCGTTCGGGCAGACTCATTGCAAAATGCTGTTTTAATGCGATTTGGCCTTTGGTTGTCAGGTGTAGTACCCGATCATCCGGCTCCCGCAGCAGCCACTGTTGCGCTAGCATCATTTCAAGTAAGGCTGCACCGAGATAACCCCCTAAATGCGCTTTCCGTTCGCTCCAGTCCAGACAGGCGCAGGCATATTGCCGCCGACTGCGTGGTTTTGGTTGCAGTTCTACGCCCAGTTTTATGAACAGTTGTGCGCCGGTGCTACTGAGCTGATAGTGCCGGGTGCCTGTCTGAGTTTCGTCAGCAGCGCTGACTAACCAGCCTTGCTTTAGCAATTGGTCGTGTAAGGCGACAGCCACTGTACCAGCGAGATGGTCGTAGCAACTGCGCGCATAACGCAGGTGGGTTGGCGTATTTGGGCTAAAGCTGGCTGCAGGTGTTGCCGAGAGCTGCAATAGGGCTTCCAGTGCCGTGGCGACCTGCGTATTGGCCAACTGAAAATAACGGTGTTTGCCCTGTCGAACTACACTCAGAAAACCCAGCTCAGTCAATTTCGCTAAATGCGCACTGGTGGTGGAGCTGCTGACTTCTGCACTGATACTCAGTTCAGTTGCGGTGCGCGCTCTGCCGTCGAGCAATGCACACAGCATGCGGGCGCGTGCCGTATCCGCGATAGCACCAGCGACTTTAGCCAATTGCAGATCTGCAGTCATAGTTCGTTCCAGAGCGAAGCGTTGATGTGAAAGAGCATGCATGATGCCGGCAATTCAGCGTAGGCACAAGAATCGCTGAACTCATAGGAGCCGAGACGAACATGACAAAACCTTTATTCACGATACTACAGGCAGCAGTGCAGCCAGACCCATACCCATATTACTCCGAATTGCGGCAAGGTCCGTTGTTACCCTTTGACACTGAAAGCGGCTGCTATCTGGCCAGTCGAGCCGATGTGATCACCGAGGTGTTGCAGCATCCGGCAGCCAGGGTACGGCCAGTCGGGCAACCGGTGCCAGCGGCGCTACAGGGGCATCGCTGTGGCGAGGTGTTTGCCGCCTTGCTGCGGATGACCGATGGGCCACGCCAACAGCAGCTGAAAGCGATTTTGCAGCGCCAGCTGGCGGCAATAACACCGTCGCAACTGGCAGGCTTATGCCAAGCCGTTTTGCATGAAGCGATGGGGGCGATACTGCCTGGCGCGACGCAGATTAATCAGCTGATTTATCAACTACCGGTGCGGGTCATGGCGCAATTACTCGGCATGCAGCCGGCCGCAGCCTACTTGGCCGCAACGGCGATTGCAGATTTTGTGCGTTGTCTGCCGGCACAGGCTGATGCTGCTGATATCAGTGCCGCCGATACTGCTGCATTAAAGCTACAGGAGTTGATCCAGAACTGCCTGCAGGACACCGGAAGTTGGAGTGCTGCGCTGTCAGATGAATTTGGCACCGCGGGGGTACAGATCGCAGCAGCGAATCTGCTGGGGCTACTGTCGCAAAGTTATGAAGCGACAGCGGGTCTGATCGCGAACAGTTTAATTGGCTGTTACCGGCAGTCAGAGCTGGCACCTAAGGACCAGCTGCAGGCGTTGTCTTTTGTGCGGGAAGTCAGCCGGTTTGACCCACCCGTGCAGAACACCCGGCGCTTTTTAGCGCAAGATGCCGTAATCGCCGGCGAGCATCTGCCTGCGGGTTCAACAATATTGCTGCTATTGGCGGCGGCCGGGCGTGATCCGCTGCTGTGGTCTGCACCAGAACAGTTCAGGCCATATGACCGTTTTTGTTTCAGCGAAGGGAAGACCGATCTCAGTTTCAGTCTCGGCGCGCATCAATGCCCGGGCCGTCAGCTGGCAGAGCAAATTGCTGCGACGGCCCTGTTAGTTGTGTGGCCGCAATTGCGTGCTGTGAGTCAAGGCGCTGAATTGCGCTGGATCTATCAGCCATCAATGAATGGTCGGCTGGCACAGTTTCAACTTAGCCAAGGAGCACAGTGATGCTAGCCGTGATTTTTGAAGTAACCCCAACCATGACTGGCGAAGCCGATTATTTGGCTGCAGCCGCAGCGCTGAAACCGTTGCTCGCCGACATTGATGGATTTCTTAGCATCGAACGTTTTGCCAGTTTGACTGAGCCGGGCAAGATCCTATCGTTAAGTTTCTGGCGTGATGAAGCCGCAATTGCCCAGTGGCGGCAGCTGGAAGCACATCGCCTTGCCCAACAACGAGGCAGGCAAGAGCTGTTTGCCGACTATCGGTTACGGGTGGCGACAGTGGTCCGGGACTATGGGATGACTCCAAGGGCAGAAGCGCCAGCAGATAGCAAGCTGCATCATTCCGGTTGAGGTTGGTTGCGGCCGGGTATTTTACTACTGAGTCTTGAGTGCTTCGCATCCACAATAGTGCAAAAAGCTGTATAGTAATACAGTGGTTGTGCTAACCCCTTGAAGTGGAGGCAAAATGAACGAATTGACTGAGATCCGGCAGTGGCTGGAGCTGCTGTTGCTCGCAGGCTTCGCCGCTGCTGCACTGGCTTGGTGGCGCCAGCAACAGGTGCTGCGGACCCTAAGCGACCAGCATATCCGGGTGCAGGCACAGCTGGAACATCAACAGACCTTGCTCAATGACCATCGCATGCAGTTGCAGCAAAGCCAGGATGAAGTGCGCCAGCAGCAGCAGGATTACCTGCGGCTGAAAGAAAAACACGATCGGCTGCAGGTGCTGCTCACAGAAAAACAAAGCCAGTATCAGCAGCAACTGGCGTTGTTGCAGGACAGTAAACTTCAGTTAAAACAAGAGTTTGAGAACCTCGCCAACCAGGTTTTGCAGCAAAAAGGCGAGCAGTTTGCCCGCCAGAGCCAACAAAGCCTGCTGCAGCTGTTAAGCCCTTTGCAGGCCGATATGAAAGGCTTCCGTGACAAAGTCGAATCCATTCACACGGAAGATTTAAAGCAGCGTAGCGAGCTGAAAACCGAGCTGCTGAATCTGCAAAAGCTGAACAGTGCCATTACCGATCAGGCGGCCCGTTTAACCAATGCACTGCAGGGCCAGAAAAAGCTGCAGGGCAATTGGGGGGAACTGATGCTGGAGAATGTGCTGGAGAATTCCGGCCTGCGTCCCGGTGTCGATTACCGGCGTGAAGTCAGCTTCCAGACCGAGCAAGGCCGGCGCCGGCCAGATGTCATCGTTGACTTGCCACAACAAAAACATTTGGTGATCGATGCAAAAACTTCATTGCTGGCCTATACCCGTTATGTCAACGCAGAACATGATCTGGAACGCGCAGAGGCATTAAAAGACCATTGTCAGGCCGTCAGTGATCGAATTAGCGAGTTGGCCGATAAAAGCTACTACCAGCTCGATGGGCTGAATTCGCCGGAAGTGGTGTTCATGTTTATTCCGATTGAGTCGGCTTATGTCGAAGCACTGAAACATGACCCCTTGTTATATCAAAAAGCGCTGGAGCGGAATGTACTGGTGGCGACACCAACCACGTTGCTGACCAGCCTGAATATCGTGCGGCAATTGTGGCGGTTTGAGCAGCAAAACCAGCACAGCGCAGAATTGGCACAACGGGCCGAACGCTTCTACGCCAAGTTGGCTGCATTCCTCGAATCCATGCAAGGTGTTGGCCGGCAACTCGACAAAGCGCGGGAAAGTTACGACAAAGCCCTGGGGCAACTTTATAGCGGCAAGGGTAATCTGATTAAACAAGCAGCAGAATTTAAGGAGCTCGGTGTGGCGGTGAAGCAGGAACTAGATCAGCAGCTGGTAGAAAAAGCCCGGCTCGAACTGTCGGCAGAAGCCCAATAATGCTGAAAAACGGGCGCTGCGCAGCGTTGCTTATATTCGGGCTAATGCTCAACCTGCCCCTTGTTGCCGAAGAACTGTTGCCGGCAGCCCCACCTGCGCAGCCGGCTTGTCATCTGGTCGCGCATCTGAATGAATCCAAAGACCTGACGGATGCAGCCGGCCTGAAATTGCCGCGTTGGTATGATTTACACCACCGCTTGCTAAAACTATTAAACGACAAAGCCGGGTGTACCTTAGAGGTGGTCGGTAGCCCTTGGCCACGGAGTCTGGCGCTATTGCGCGATGGCAAAATCGATTTAATGCTGACGATGTCATACACCTATGAGCGAGAGCTGTACGCCGATTTTATTGGCCCGCATTATCTGGAAGAAACGGTACTGGTGCTGGATAAACAGTATCTTCCCAAAGTGAATAAACTCAGCGATATCCTGCTATTACCCGGTGCGGTGGGCGTGTTGCGCGATGCCTGGTATGGCGAAGAATTCGCTCAGGTCAGTCTGGAAACTGAATTTCAGCCTTATTTGCAATATGCCAACAGTCTGACGCAGAAACTGAATTTACTGCAAAAAGAGCGTGTGGTCGGCATGTTGGAAGATAAAACCCAATATCTTGAGTGGAGCCGCGCTTATCCTGAACTGGCAGCCCGCTACAAGATTGCTTTTCGTCTGCACAGTAACCCGGTGTATATCGTGGCCAGTCGCAAAGGTGTGCCCTTTGCAGTGCGGGAGCGGCTAAAAAAAGCCTGGTTTGAGGTTTATGGCGGGCCTGAACATCGCGCTATATTAAAGGAATTTGGTTGGGCGCTGGAGTAGCTTCACGGAGGTTTGCGCGCAGATGAGCACCGAGACTTCAATTCGCGAATTACGCCGAGTCGTCTGGGTCGGCGGTGCCTTGGATAAATACACCGGGCTGGTACGTCAGCATGTGTTACCGGGCCAGCATTATTTTCAGTGGTTTGAACAGCGCGCATTAAGCCGCTTTTTGCAGGAACAGGCGGGTCAACCGGTACTGGTGATCGCGCACAGTTATGGCGCCAGTATGGCGACCCGGGTGATTGCCAATGGTTACCGGGTCGATGAGTTAGTCACGATAGACCCGGTGAGCTGGCGCAGACCCAACGGCGCACTGGTGCACAAAAACTGCCGGCACTGGCGCAATTATCTTGCCGGTGACAACAAGCCGAATTTCGCCAATCTGGTCGCCCGCTGTGGCGGCTGGTGGCAGGAGTGGCCAAAGTTACATGCGCATCAACATCTGGTGCTCAATGCCGACCACGCGCTGATTGTCGACGCGGTGCTGCAATCGTGGCGGCAAGGGGCGGTGCAGCGGGTGGCGTGATGTTTTTTTGCCCTGACGGGCGGCGCTGGGCTTACTTTTCTTTTTTTCCTGCGCGGAAAGATCGCTTAGCAAAGATTTCACCTGACGGTGAGTCACTTTCTTTTGTTTCAGCAAAAGAAAGTAACCAAAGAAAAACCGACCCCGGTTCCGCTCGAAAGCCCGCTGAAAAATGGCAATTTGAGGCGAAAACGCAACTCGCGATTCGCTAGCGTCGAATCGCTCAAACACTCGTTTTCTTAAAACCTCAAATCACCATTTTTCATCGGCTCGCTCCAACGGGGGATTGGTTTTCTTAGTTGTTAATGTTTTTTACGGAAGAAAAGAAAGAGCAAAACCAACTACAGCAACTGGCAGCCCGTTGGAGCGAGCCGGCTGAAAATCGTTGGCCAAGGTTTTAAGAAAACGGGTGTCTGAGCACGGCGACGCTAGCGCCGTGCGAGTTACGTTTTCGCCTTGGACGGCGACTTTTCTGACGGGCTTTCGAGTGGAACCGGGTACGCCTTTTCTTTCGGTTCCTTTCTTTTGGCAAGGCAAAAGAAAGGAACTCACCGTCAGGTGAAATCTTTGCTAGACGGACTCGCCGCAAAGGCAGAAACGAAAAATAAGCCAATAGCCGCCCGCAGGGCAAAAAACAAAGCGGCGAGCAACAGACTGTTGCTGCAAGCCAGACTTGCATCCGTCCCAGCGCTCCCGCACTATCCGTCAAAGATGAAATTTAACAGGAATATCCATGCAGAGTTTACTGCAACACCCGCAGTTTGCCGGTAGCTGGCGCATGCTGGTGGCGATGCTGATGTCGGGCACTATTGGTCTTTTTGTCGTCGAAAGCGGACAGGATACGGCTACTGTAGTGTTTTATCGCTGTTTGCTGGGAGGCGCGGCTTTGTTGGCCTATCTGAGCTGGCAGCGCGGCTGGCAAAAACTCAGTGCTTGGCAAAGCGGCTATTTACTGGCCGGTGGATTTGCTTTAGTCGCGAACTGGTTTTGCCTGTTTGGCGCCTACAAGCTCAGTTCGATTTCTATTGCGACGCTGGTCTATCACACGCAACCATTTTTCCTGTTACTGCTAACCGCGCTTGGTAGCAAGCAGTGGCCGCCGGCGGCGAAATGGGGGTGGTTGGCGCTGGCCTTTGTTGGGGTGGCCGGGACTACGGGCTTAGATCAGGACAGCCACAATCCACTGTTATGGCAAGGCGTCGGCCTCGCCGCGGTTGCCGCCTGTTTGTATGCTGTGGCAACGCTGACAACACGAAAACTGACCGGGGTTGCGCCGGCGCAGATTGCCGGTTTACAGATGGTGCTGGGCGTATTGCTGATGTTGCCGCTGGAGAAAACGTCAATGTTGGTGATGCCGGCGCTCAGTATCGGCGCGTTGCTGACGTTGGGGCTGGTGCATACCGGATTGATGTACAACCTGATGTATAGCGCCTTTCAGCGTTTGCCGGTCACCAGTATCGCCTTTTTGTCTTTCGTGTATCCGCTGCTGACCGTGCTGATTGATTTCTGGTACTACGACCTGACTTTAAGCGCGAGCCAATATGGCGGTATGGCGCTAATAGTACTGGCTTTGGTAGCCCATCAGCGTAATTGGGGCGTTTATCCCCGTCATCATTGAAGCTGCGGGGGTGTTGGCCGCCTTCGCTCACTCAATCACATAGATCGCTATGCTCATTTCCCGGGCTGGCGTTCCAGTTCGCTCAGTTGCCGTCTACCCGCAGTTTCAATGATTTAGGGGATACAAATTAGTGGGTATTGGCGGCGAAAGCCGGTTGATGCGCGCTCAGTCGCTGCTGCCTGCATTTGTCTGCTGTGAAAATTTTGTTATCCTCGTGGCTTTGTCTGTTTAAGCAAAGGGGAGCTTTGATGAAACGAATGATGTTAGGCGCAGTTGCGCTGGCTGTATTAACCGCCTGTGGACCAAAACCAGAACAAGCTGCAACTGCAGCAGCAGGCACAACAGTGGCGGAGGCCGCACCTGTGGCAAAACTGCAATACGCACCAACCAAACAAGGTGATGTGGTCGACACTTACTTTGAAACTAAAGTAGCGGATCCGTATCGCTGGCTGGAAGATGACCGTAGTGCCGAAACTGCGGAATGGGTTAAAGCCCAAAATAAAGTGACCTTTGATTATCTGGCGCAGATCCCATATCGCGACCAGATTAAACAGCGTTTAGAAGCCCTGTGGAACTACGAAAAAGTCGGCGCGCCAACCAAAGAAGGCGCTTATACCTATTTCTACAAAAACGATGGTCTGCAGAACCAATATGTCGTGTATCGCCAGAAAGATGGTGGCCCGGCGGAAGTGTTCCTCGATCCAAACGGTTTTTCTGCGGACGCGACCACGTCACTGGCTGATTTACAGTTCACTGACGACGGTTCTATTGCCGCATATGCCATTTCTGAAGGCGGCAGTGACTGGCGCAAAGTCTTTGTCATCAACGCTGAAACCAAAGAAAAACTGGAACCTGAACTGGTTGACGTCAAGTTCTCCGGTATTTCGTTTAAAGGTAACGAAGGCTTCTTCTACTCCAGCTACGACAAGCCAAAAGGCAGTGAATTGTCGGCCAAAACCGACCAGCACAAGCTGTATTATCATAAAATCGGCACGCCACAAAAAGACGACCAGCTGGTTTATGGCGGGACTGATGCGGAGAAACACCGTTATGTCGGTGGCACTGTAACGCAGGACGGTAAGTATCTGGTGGTGTCTGCCGCCAATGCGACTTCAGGTAACAAACTGCTGGTGAAAGACTTAACCAAACCAGACAGCGTTTTTATCACGCTGGACGGCGAGGGCAGCTCCGATTACAACCTGATCGACAGCAAAGGCGACATCCTGTACTTCTCGACTAACTTTAAAGCGCCGAATCAGCGTCTGATCGCGATTGATATGACCAAGCCTGCGCAAGACCAATGGAAAGACGTGATCGCCGAAACGGCGAACGTGCTGGAAGTCAGCAAAGGCGCCGGTTCTTTCTTCGCGACTTACATGGTCGATGCGATCTCCAAAGTGCAGCAATATGATTACGACGGCAAGCTGGTGCGTGACGTACAGCTGCCAGGCGTCGGTTCTGTCGGCGGTTTTGACGGCAAAGCCAAAGATGCCGTGTTGTATTACAGCTTTGCGAACTACAACACGCCAGGCTCTATTTACGCTTATGACCCGGCCACTGGCGAATCCAAAGTGCACTTCAAACCTGCAGTGAAGTTTAACAGCGACGATTATGAATCCAAGCAGGTGTTCTATACGTCAAAAGACGGTACTAAAGTGCCGATGATCATCACCCACAAAAAAGGCCTGCAGCTCGATGGCACCAACCCAGCCATGTTGTACGGCTATGGTGGTTTTAACGTCAGCCTGACGCCAAGTTTCAGCGTTTCCAATCTGGTGTGGATGGAAATGGGCGGCGTTTACGCCGTGCCGAACCTGCGTGGCGGTGGTGAATACGGCAAAGCCTGGCATGAAGCCGGTATTCAGCTGAAAAAACAAAACGTGTTTGACGATTTTATCGCGGCCGGTGAATACCTGGTCGCGCAGAAATACACGTCAAACGAAAAACTGGCGATCCGTGGCGGTTCTAACGGCGGCCTGTTAGTCGGTGCGGTGATGACACAACGTCCGGATCTGATGAAAGTCGCACTGCCAGCGGTTGGCGTACTGGATATGCTGCGTTATCACACCTTCACTGCGGGCGCTGGCTGGGGCTTTGATTACGGCACGGCTGAGCAGTCCAAAGAAATGTTTGAGTACCTCAAAGGCTATTCGCCGGTGCATAACGTGAAAAAAGACGTGGCCTATCCTGCGACTTTAGTCACCACCGGCGATCACGATGACCGCGTGGTTCCGGCGCACAGCTTCAAGTTTGCCGCTGAATTGCAGGCCAAAGCGGGCGGTGCCAACCCGCAACTG
>JACCEE011070593.1_pt1 | contig 13453 bp, 7 predicted proteins | sample 7449931 | NCBI WGS metagenome assembly JACCEE01 (sample SAMN15323457, study PRJNA562643) | freshwater metagenome | isolation source: river surface water | place: USA:Blue River Watershed | collected 2017-08-19 | reverse complement strand
CATCGCAATCGATACTTGTGCTTGTGCAAGTACAGGCGCGTCATTTACGCCATCGCCTACCATCGCAATAATGGCTTGTTGCGCTTGTAAATTTTTGACGTAATTCAGTTTATCTTCTGGTTGCAATTCTGCATGAATTTCTTCAATGCCGACAGCCGAGGCAACGCGCCGCGCCGCGCTCCAGTGGTCACCCGTGAGCAGGACAACGGTTTTTCCTTGTTGTTTCAAGGCTGTAATTAAAATTTCTGCACCTTGCCGAATTTCATCAGACAGTAAGAAAGCAGCATAAATGCTTGTCTTATCAGCTAATAATACCAAAGTATGCCCTTCAGCTTGTAATTCAGCTAAATTGGCTAAATTTGCCCCTGTCTGTTGTTGAATAAATTGCGCAGTGCCGATAAACCACGTTTGCCCGTCAATGTCACCTTGCAACCCTGCGCCTAAATGATTGATAACATTTTCAGCGGTTTTCGCTATAACATCTTGCTGTTGCGCATGGTTTAAAATGGCTGTCGCGACGGGGTGTTCGGATTGCTTTTCTAAAGCGGCGGCATAACTTAAACATTGCGTCAGCGTCCAGTTTGTCAGGACATGGCTTTGTACCACTTGCAAACGTCCAGCGGTCAGCGTCCCCGTTTTGTCAAAAATAAAATGAGTAGCGCGGGCGAGCGTTTCCAGCGCGTGCCCGCGCGTAATCAACAAACCTGCACGGGTTAAGGTGCTAGTCGCGGCAGTAATAGCGGTCGGCGTTGCCAACGATAATGCACAAGGACAAGTGACCACAAGCACGGATAACGTGACTTCTAGCCAGCGGCTGGGGTCGGTTGTGTACCAATACAGCGCAATTAACCCCGCTAATGCTAAAATAACCAACACAAACCACGAGGCGACGCGGTCAGCCAATTGAGTTAACGCAGGTTTTTCACTTTGCGCCCGTTCTAATAAGCGCAAAATGTGGGAAATAACCGTTTCTGCGCCCACTTTGTCTATTTTGACTTGCAAAGGACTTTCAATATTAATCGTGCCCGCAACAACGATATTACCGATTGTTTTCGTTAAGGGATAACTTTCACCTGTCAACAAGGATTCGTCAATGCTGGAATGTCCACTGATAATAATGCCATCGGCGGGAATACTTTCCCCAGGACGGACTAAAACCGTATCACCCACTTGCAAATCAGCGACTAAAATTAATTCTTCGTGCGGACTTTCACCCGCTGCCGCAGATAAACGTGTGGTCATGGTGGGCACTAAATGCACTAAACTTTCCGCCGCTTGTGCGCTACGCTGGCGGGCAATTAATTCAAAATAGCGTCCTGTGAGCAATAAAAAGACAAACATGGCGATAGAATCATAATACACATGCCCGACTTGACCTTGAAAAGTCACCCACACACTGCCCAAAAATGCGAGAATTAATCCCAAAGAAACAGGCACATCCATACCCGCTTGTTTCAATTTTATATCGCGCCACGCGCTCTGAAAAAAGGGCACAGCGGAATACAGCAAAATGGGAATAACCAAAATTAAGTTAATCCAATTAAACAGTTGATGAAATTCGTATTCAATCCCAGTTTCTAATTGCCCTGAATAAATCGCAAGGGCAAACATCATAATTTGCATTCCCAACACGCCCGCTAACCCGACGCGCTTTAAATATTGGCTGCGTTCACGGTCAAGCACTTCTTGCTGACGGGCGGGGTCATAAGGATGAGCAATATAACCAATTTGACTGACGGCTTGCAGAATTGTACTCAATTGCGTCAAGCGGTTATCCCAGCGGACGCGGGCGCGGTGGGTGGTGTAATTGACTTGCACATCAAGCACGCCATCCAAGGTGCGCAAATGTCGTTCATTCAACCACACACAGGCGGCGCAAGTGATGCCTTCTAAAATCAAAGAAGCTTCTAAAATATGTTCACTTTCTTGACGCACAAAGCGTTTTTGAATAACAGGATTATCATAAACAGTTGTTTGTTTTAAAAATTCAGGCACAAGCTCTTTACCTGTGGGCGAGCTTTCTGTGCGAAACCGATAATAATCTTCACCGCCATGGCTTACAATGGCAGAAGCGACGGCATGACAGCCGTTGCAACACATGGCGCGTTGTTCACCTAAAATTGTGACCTGAAGATGAACGTTTGAAGGAATGGGTAAACCACAGTGATAACAATTCGACATGGGTGATAAATACAAGCTAAATAATGCGTTAACACGCGATTAAGAAAAGGACTTTTTTTAAAGTTGAATATTGTGCATTGTATACTGTTTTGCTGTTCAACAAGCTAATGTTGATTAAAAAGCAGTGGCTTTTTAATTCTTTTTAGTTATTTATTCATACAAAATCTGTATTTGTTTTTTATAAGGATTTTTACTAATTTACATTTTAGTAAATTTATCCTCATTCATGGAGTTTGCAATGCCAGAAGCTGCTGCTATTCATTCTGTCACGCCTAAAGAAGCGTGGCAAATTTTACAAGAGAATCCCAAAGCGGTTTTAATTGATGTACGTTCCGAAATGGAATATTTATTTATCGGGCATCCTGTGGGTGCAATTCATATTTCTTGGATTGATAATCCTGATTGGACGATTAATCCTAACTTTGTCAAAGAAGTACGCAAAGTGGTATTAGGCGGTATTATTGATGACCATGAAGATGCGACGCATCCCGTGGATAGTTCACCGATTTTATTAATTTGTCGCAGCGGTGCACGTTCTTTAGAAGCAGGGAAAGTGCTGGTGCGGGAAGGATTTAAACACGTTTATAATGTGTTAGAAGGGTTTGAAGGGGCTTTAGATGCGAATCATCATCGCGGCACATTAGGCGGCTGGCGTTTTCATAATTTGCCTTGGGAACAGTGTTAACAATGTCTGTTCGGCAATAGATTCAAATGAAAACAAAGACCTACTAGGTTTTTGAAACCTAGTAGGTCTAGCAGTTTTTAATATCACACCATCACAGAATTAGGAATAAAGGTCGGATTTAAGAAACGATAGGGATAAATCCGTGTAGTTTCTGCTTCTGACAGTTGTTTGGCTAAGTCTGCAAGTTTACGTTGATAGTCTTCAACCAGCGGTTGTACTTTTGCCTCAAATTTGGCGTATTGTCCAATAGATTCAAGCTTGTAGTTGGTTAAATAGAAAATAAAAGCTTGGGTCATTGCGGGTTGACGTAAGGGCAAGGTTTCTAATAAATATTCTTGGTTGACCGTGCTGCATTGAATATCTGACGGTGCAGGCTCGTAAGCCGCAAACGGCATGGCGGGCGTAAAACCAGAGAATAAATATTGCGGGTAATGCACAGTCGAGTGATGAGCCGTTGTGATAAAAATAATTTGTGTCACAACTTCCGTTAGCTCTTCAAGTGTATTAAAACGCTCTGGAAATCCTGTAATCCGCATTCCGTCTTCATCTGACATGAAATGCGCCCATTGTTGGATTTCACGGTCGTTGTGCAATACTTTGGAGTCTTCGGTGTAATATGTCGTTAAATATTGGCTGACAAAATCGCGGATAATGTACCAAATTTGCCGCCCTTCGCTAGCGTAGGGATAGAATAACTCGGGCACATTGTCCACTTGCCGACGGGCTAAATCTATAGGTAAAGCATTTTGAGCAAAGTCATACGTTTTAAATGCTTGAGACATTAAATTGACCATTGCATCATAATCACCCGCCAATTGCGCGCCAAAATCGCCGCGCACGCCTTTTTTATCTTTCAAAAATAAATGATGGGCGTTTACGCTTAAAGTGTAACGCAAATGTGGCTTGAGTAATAAAAAGACAGGATGCGTTTTATACAAGGATTGATACGTTGCAATCACAAAACTTTCAACAAGATAGTGAATGCGCGTCGCATGAGTGACAAATTCTTGATAATTCACATCTGCTATTTGGGCGAATAATTTCGCCGCTGTCCATTCGCGCCCGTCCATCGGCATAAACACTGGATTTTCAGTATTCACTTGCTGATTTAATTGAATCGCAATCGGCATTAACGCGCCCGTCGCTTGTCTAAACAACAGCACAATCGGCGCAGTTAAATATTGCTGCCGTCCGCCGTATTCTTTGGGATGGTCAACTAATACTTGCAACATTTGATAATCGAGATAGAACAATCGCCGCGTTGCAATGGCATGGTCAAATTCCATGTCGGTTAGTTGGCTAAAATATTGCCGAATTCGGCTTAAATCCAAATTGGCGGGCAATGAATGCGATTCAGACACGCCTTGTAATAAAACGTGATTAATCCCAATCACCCGCTGCAAACCGAAATACTCATCACTTTGAAAATTGTCTAAAAAGCGCGTATCAGAAAAAGAATTGCGCCCAAAAAACAAATATTCGTCATAACTTTTAATCGGTTTATTCAACCAGTGTTTGATTTGCGTACTCAGCATACGCGGTAAACTGGGAATTAAGCCCGCTAAATTTTTAAACGAATGATATTGATAGTAACAATCCGCTTGTTCCCATTCTGGCAATTTCACTACCGTTGCAAAGGTTTCGTTATAGCTATATTGATAACGATAAGCTTGCTTCATTTTTTCTAAATAGGCTTGACGTTTATCTTGCGTGGCTTGATTGGGCAATGTGGCTATTGTTCGCATGGGTCATCTCCGTGTAAACCATACTCTTGCTCTTTATACTCAGTCTGAACAGGGGCTTGCGGTGCGCGGGGGCACATGCCTGTTTGCTGATTTAAATCGCGTGGTTTAAGGGTTTTCAGATATTCGATAATTTCCCAGCGTTCATGCTCGGCAAGTAATAAGCCTAAAACACCTTGATAGGGATATTTACCATTCCAGCCTTTTTGTTCTTCTACTGTTAAGTAGCGGAATTCATGCCCTGTATTGCGATTGCCGATTTGCGTTGTGTCAAATTTAAAGCCGTTTGCAACGTAATCCGTTTTATAACCAACTGCTTTAGGGTCAAATTCGCGACTGGTGAGGTAAAACGTTTTATCGCGTTCCGCAGCGGGCGAGAGTAATTGATACAAATTCGGCACAGAACCATTATGCAAGAACGGTGGCGTTGCCCATACACCGTCTAAAGAACGGGCTTTGTAACATAAAGGCGAGCGCACTTTATTATCACGTTTGCCGTTATATTCTTCGCGGGTTGCTGCATCAAAACCTAATTCATCATATTTTAATTCCACCGCACCTTGTACAGTCAGCGGTAAACCGAATTCGCCTTTGACTAAACCTAAGCCTAAATGCGAAGTGTCAACAAAGCGTTTTGCCCAATCCGTTGCAGCTTGTGCATCGGTGCCGATTAACTCGAGATTGACCATTTTTACTTTTAACATTTGCACGCCCCAATGATTGGGAGCAGTCCAATATTTAGCATCACAAATTTCGTCAGAATCTTGTGGCGGTAAATGGCATGTTTGGCATTTTTCGGCATATAGTTTTTTGCCGCGTTCAGCTTTGGCCTGGTCAATTTCGCCGAAGATTTTTTCATCCCATACGGGAGCTTTTAAACCTTCGAAGGGTTTTTCGCCGCCGAGTTGTTTTTCAAATTGATATAAATTTTTTACATCAATAGACGATTGAAACAGTTGTTGCGTAGGGTCAGACAGGTTAATAGTTGCGAATACGCCTAAAGCTTCGCCCGCATTGCGGGTCATGGGTTGCATGACTGAGCCATTGTATTGCACCCAATCCAACCAAGACGTGCCCCATAAGTAGGGGAAAGTGACAGGCGCATCAATCACATGGTAATTGTTGGGATTCATTTCTACGGCAAAAACGTAGTTTCCAATGCGATTTAGTGCGTCTAAACGCCCGAATCCTTCTTCAGTTGCTACTGGAAATTTTATGTCTAATTTTGCTTGAATTTTTGCTGCTTCCAGTTGAGCAAAAAAATCATCTCTTAATTTTTTACGGGCTTCGGGGGAATAATTTTCACCTAAAACGCGATTAGCAAAACGTTGAAAACGGGTAGGTTCATAATAGGTAAACATCATTGCTAACCCTAAAGCGTTTTGAAATTTGGTGAAGTTAGTCATTGATGCTCCGCCATCAATGCGTACGGCTTTACCTTTATAATTCAATTGTCCAGTGTGGCAGGCGGCACAGGTTAAGCCTAAAACGGAGTATTTTTCTTGTGTGACGGGGTTAACATAGTTATCGTCTCGCGCAAAGCCGATAGGTAAATTGTCTTTGTTATAGGTGTTATTGTTATCATCAAAGATGAGTCCAAAACGTCCTAAATAATCGCGTTCTTTGAAGAGGGGAGCAGACCAGCCGAAGGTTAAAGTGGGTTGTTCTAAGGCTAGAAACCAACTGTAGTGCATGGGGAAAGCACTGCCTTGAGTGGAGTAGTAATACCAATCTTTTTGTTCTTCCGACCAGCCTTGGTCGAGAGAGATAACATGGGGGGTGGGGTGGTAAGTTGGTACGCCGATTTCTTTATCAAACCATCGTTTTGCAAAAATGATAAGTATAATCAGCGCGATGGCGAACAAAATCCAAAACAGCCGTCGACACGTTAGAGACATCTCCAAACTCCTTTATTAACACAATAGAGGGGATATTGAGTGGGGTGACTAAATTAGCGTAAGTCGGCGTTACTATAGCAGAGTTTTAATAGAACCTTAAAAAAAATTATGGTTTTTAAGCGTTATGCAGTTGAAACGGTGTGCAATCACTTCAGCTATTGCACTCCGCTTTAATCAATTTATTAAGCTGCTGAGTATTGTAGGGTGGAATAGCGTAGCGTATTCCACCGTGATATTATGGAGCAAAAGCACTTCATAAAAAAATAAGTTCTGAAAACTGAGAGGCTTAAATTAAGTCTGACAGACCTTTGAACTTGTTTCAATAGACCTGCTAGGTTTTAAAAACCTAGCAGGTTTTTGTTTTAATTTGAATCTATCGCTAAACTTGGGTTATTGAGTTCTCGGCAACACTTGCAATAGCTAAAGCGATTGCACTCCGCTTTAATCAACTGTAATGCCTAAACTTTAATACCTTATACATGAATGAAGAAAAACTTTTTAACAAATACAGGTTATCTCCCCAATCAATCCTCATCCCGTATATCATCATCAGCTTGGTCTGGCATCAAAGCTGCTCGCAAACGCTGTTTAAACGCTTTCATTGTTGGTTTAGGAATTACCGCTTCTACATGCAAGCGTTGCTTGTGCACGGCTTGCAATATTTCATCATTCATCTGTTGGCGTGCAGTCGCAATTAATTGATGTAATTCAACGTCTAATAACTCCCCCGCTTGATGTTTAACCACATCATAAATCGCAATTAAAGCATTTTGCTCTTCAATTCCCATTTTGCATTTACTGTCTAAAATTTTCAGCATAATTGCCGTCGTACAATCCACATGTACAGGTTCAAAAGGGGTTGTTTGCGCCCAAATAGCAGCAGGGTGAAAATACGTCATGAAAAAATCCTTGTGAATCAATTTGAATACTACAAAATTGTGTCCGCTATTTTGCCAGACTGAGCAGAAATAGATAATTTATTGAAAGATTAGCGTATCATTAACAGTAATTTTATGCTGAATCACCCTTTTTAAAAACAAAGCTACGATATATTAATTTGCGTGAGCAACCCGTTTTTTAGCATTATTTCTTTTTTAACTTCACAATGAAAACTATGAAATTGTACTCTCAAATATTGTTACAAAGTCTTGTTTATCTTTGCTTTATAGTTGGACAACTTGTCTTTGCTCAACAAGCGCAATTAATCGTCACTGCTGAACCTGACCATATACAAGCAGGTGAAACGTTTACCTTGCAAGTGATGTTAAATAATTTAACCAGCAATGTGGCAAATAGCACGTTGTCCCCAGATTTACAGCCGTTAAATGGCAAATTTAATATTTTAAATCAACAGGTTTCTGAATATACACAAAGCTATAACGGACAATTGCACCGTCAGCTTATTTGGAGTTATGTAGTCGAGCCGCTCGGCACGGGCACGGTGACTATTCCGCCGTTATCACTTAAAACCCCTGATGGCACTTTTAGCAGTCAACCATTAAATATTGAGGTAAAATCAGGGGTTAATAAAGACAGCAGCGCGTGGTTAGAAACCAGTGTATCAACCAATAAACCCGCATTGTATCAACCTGTGTTTTATACCTTGCGTTTTTATCATCAAGGAGACTTGATGGATTTGCGCGTGTTACCGCCTGATTCTGATATTGTGCTGGAACAATTACCCGCCGCGGTTAAAAATGAAAAACGGGAAGTGAATGGAAAAATGATGCAAATGGCAGAAGTGACTTATGTCATTACGCCAATGAAAAGCGGTACATTAGAAATTAAAGCGGCGCAAATTGTCGGGCAAAAAATGGATGGGCGACGCACCAATGGCGGTTTTTTCAATTATACCACCACGCGCCCCGTGCGCATTACTGGCGAGCCTGTGACTTTGCAAGTACAGCCACCGACGCAACAACCTTGGTTGCCTGCTAATCAAGTCAGTTTAACCCAGCAATGGGAAACGCCTATTCAAAAATCTGTGGTAGTTGGTACGCCATTAATTCGTACTTTGACTTTAAAAGCAGAGGGGACGGGTGCGCAACCGTTGCCTGAATTATCACCTTTTTTACAAGAACAAGCGGGTTGGCGGGTGCGCTTGCCAAAAGCGGAGACTAAACGCGAAGTTGCAACGGATGGTAAAACGTTAGTCAGCACGTTAAGTCAAAATATGAGTATTACGCCGTTGCAAGTTGGGAGTTTGCGCTTGCCTGCGTTGCAAATTGCATGGTGGGATATTCAACAGCAAAAAATTCGCTGGGCAGAATTGCCTGAACAAGTCATTGAAGTTATTCATGACCCTAACGCGCCTGTCGCAACACCTCACGCCGTTACTGGACAAGTGACTGTTATTACGGATAATACTTTATCAATTTGGCAAAAAACTACCTTATTACTGGCTTTTATTGCATTAGTCGTTGCATTATTCACTTCTTTAAATCAGCGTTTAAATTTTAAAATACAGTTTTTAAACATACTTGCTTATTTTTCTTTGTTATCCAGAAACAAAAGCAATTTAAAATGGGGACAAATTAATTCAAGCAGTGAATTAAAAATGCTTGTGTTAGATTATGCAATGCAGGAATGGGGAGTTAAGCAAGTTTCTTTAACACAATTAGCCGAATATGTTCAAATTCATTTTGAACAAAGTGAAGAATTAGCACATTTATTACGACAATTAGAACAAGTATTATACGGTGTACCACAACCACAAATTACTTTTAGCATTGAAACATGGCAACATGAATTTCAACAATGTCTTCAAAAGCTGCAAATTAAAGCAACTGGTATTGAAAACCCTTTAACACCGATGCAGCAAATTAGCAAAATGTTGAATTTTTCTTGAACTTAAAACTTATGCCCAATCTTACTGAAGAACAGCGGATGATTGAATGCCATCGCATTTTAGAAACGCAACCTAATAATAGCGAGGCTTTATTTCATTTAGGCTTATATGCTAAACAACGGCAATTGAGCCAGTTAGCATATTATTTTTGGCAACGATTGTTACAACATCATCCGCAGCATTTTGCAGCATTAAATGAATTAGCAGAATGGGCGCAAACGCAAAAACAATGGCAATTAGCATTAGCTTGTTATCAAAATATGCTCAATATTAAGCCTCAAGCGGGTATTTGGGGCAATATGGGCAAAATTTTGAAACAACAGGCACAATGGGAAACGGCTTTACATTGTTTTCAACAAGCATTTGCTTTAGATAACAATTTATTGCAATCGTTGATTGATATCGGTGATATTTTTAATCACTTGCAAAAACCTGATAACGCTTTGCAATGTTTTCAGCAAATTTTGCAACGCCAACCTGAGTATTTAGATGCCCTTATCGGTGCAACGTATAGTGCTTTTCAACTGAATCAAATTGAACAAGCATTAACATATTGTCAACGCGGCTTACAACTTGCGCCGCACCATCCAGCGTTACATAACGCACTCGGCATTTTGCTTGACCATCAAAACCAATTAGAACAAGCTTTACCGCATTATCATCAAGCATTGAGTAAAAAACCTGATTTTCCAGAAGCTTGGAATAATTTAGGCATGACTTTATGCAAATTACACCGCTATCAAGAAGCAGTGACCACGTTTGAACGCGCCATTCGTTTGCGCCCCGCTTATCCAGAAGCATTAAATAATTTAGGCTTTGCCTATAGTCGTTTTAATCAATTAAAACAGGCTATTGAATGGTTTAATCAAGCCTTAGCAATTCAGCCAGAATATCCACAAGCTTTATATAATCGGGCGGATTGTTTTTTAAAATTAGGACATTTTAGCGAAGGCTGGGAAGGATACGAATATAGACGCATTGCCGATAAAAATAATCACCCGCAAATTACTTTGCCAATGTGGGATGGCAGCCCGCTACAGGGGCGGCGGTTATTTGTGCATTATGAACAAGGCTTTGGCGATACTATTCAATTTATTCGTTATTTAGCGTTGATTAAAGACGGCATGGTTATTTTTGCCTGTCCTGCTGAATTGCACAATTTGCTGAAAACTGTAGCGGGCATTGATGAATTAGTCGTGAGTCGAGTTAAAAAGCCTGTAGATTATCCTGCGGATGTCTGGATTCCATTGCTCAGTTTGCCGCGTTTATTAAAAACCACTTTAAACACGATTCCTAAACAAAGCCCTTATTTACAAGCAGATTCTCAAAAAATTGCGGAGTGGCAATATCGTTTACAAACAGATATTAACACGCCTAAAAAGCGGATTGGCATTGTGTGGGCGGGCAATCCCAAACATAGCAACGACCGCAATCGTTCTTGTCCACCTGAGATTTTTAATCAATTAACAGTGATTTCTGCAACGCATCCAGTGCAATTTATTAATTTACAAAAGGGTTTAGACGCGAATGCTGCCCGTCCGCAGTTAAATTTATTAGATTATACTGAGCAATTACAAGACTTTAGCGATACAGCGGCATTGATAGCGAATTTAGATTTAATTATTTGTGTTGATACAGCCGTTGCGCATTTAGCGGGGGCGTTGAATATTCCCGTGTGGGTGTTATTGCCTTATCATCCAGATTGGCGATGGTTATTACAACGCGAAGATAGCGTTTGGTATCCTTCCATGCGTTTGTTTAGACAGCGACATTTAACCGATTGGGCAACGGTGATGCGTGATGTAGTTAAAGCATTGAATGTGTGGTTGGTTTCATAAAACAATGCGAATTATGTTAAAACGATTAAAAACCGTAGCATGATAATTTAATACTGTTAGGAGTTACGCAGTTGAATATGATTTTATAAATTATTCAATAGGTTAGTGTTTTAACCTGATTTTGAGTAATATAACAAAACCAATAGGCTACTATTTCAACTGCGTAACTCCTAACTGTAATATTTTTCAATTTTCTTTTATTTTAGCTTTTTTACTGCACTGGGTTAGTTTATGAAAAATAGCTCAAACTCTTATATAAAAAACTATTTAGATAGTTATGTTGAATTTGATAATCCCCAATTTGCTGTAATGCTTAATGGAAAATGGGGTGGTGGTAAAACATGGTTTATTAAAAAATATATTGAAGATAAGAAAAAAGAAGAAAATAAAACAAATAAATACTTATATGTTAGTTTATATGGAATAAGTACGATTTCTGAAATATCAGATGCTTTCTTTAAAGAGTTACATCCATTATTTGCATCAAAAGCAGCAAAACTTGGAGGAGTGCTTTTTCGAGGATTAATAAAAACTTCTATACAGCTTGATATTAATGGTGATGATAAAAAAGATGTATCTGTTAGCTCAGAATTACCTAAAATTGTTGAGTATTTGGGAGATGTTAAAAGTTATACTCTTATTTTTGATGATTTAGAACGGTGTAAAATTCAATTAGATATTGTTTTAGGTTACATCAATGGTCTCGTTGAACATCAAGGATGTAAAGCAATTATTATTGCAAACGAAGGAGAGATTCTTGATGGAGCAGAAAGTAAAGTTCAACATGCGTATAAGAAAATAAAGGAAAAATTAGTTGGACGTTCTTTTACTATAGAACCGATGTTAGAAGAAGCTATTAATACTTTTATATTAGAAATAAAAAAAGAAAAACTAAAAGATTTTTTTCAGAGTCAAGCAAAAGATGTTATTACAAAGGTCTTTCATCTATCAACGTATGAAAATTTAAGGTTGATTAAACAATCACTCTGGGAATTTGAACGATTATATGAAAATATTGGAGCAGTTAATAACTCTTTTTTAGAAAATACTTTTCTTCTAAAGGATTTATTATCTATTTATTTAGCATTTTCTTTTGAAATTAAGCAAGGTTCTATTGAGCTAGGTTCTTTATCTAAAATTCGTGAGGAAAAAATTAAAGCTTATTTAGCAAAAGAATCAAAAAAAGAAATACCATTAGATAAATATCCATTTGATACAATTTTTTATCCAAATATTTGGGACGAATTTTTTACGAAAGGTTTTATTTCTAAAAACGATATTTCTGAAATATTAAAAAGACAGAGTTATTTTCGTGATGCTAACACACCTGCGTGGATAAAGTTATTGTATTTTTATGAGTTAGCAGATGATGAGTTTCCGATAATATTGGAGACAGTTAAAAATGATTTGAGAAATAAAGTTTATACAAAGCCGCAAATAATTCTTGATATCTATTGTATTTTTTTTAGTCTATCTGAAGATGGTTTATACTCACAATCTCCAAGTGAGATAATGAAGGAATACAAGGATTATTTTTCTAAAATAGATATGAAATTTGAGGACATCGAAGATTTTGATGAGACTGGTCAATCTTCATTAAAAGGTATATGTCGTAAGAAGGAAACTAAAGAATTTATAGAAATGTTTAACTTTTTAAAAAAACAAATTAGTAAAGTTAGAGATAAAGAAGCTAATCGTTATGTTCAAACATCAGAACTATTGAAATTTATGGAAGAAGATATAGATAAATTTATAGGGATGTTATGTCCAAAATCAGAGCCTTATTATAAATATTATGAATTATCACTTCTTAAAAATTTAGATGCCGAAAAGTTTTTAGAAATTTGGTTAAATTTAAAACCAGTGTTAAGAGCTTCAATATCTCGGGCATTAGTTGACAGATATACATATAATCCTTCTAAAAACCGCTTAAATGACGAACGCAGTTTTCTAAAAAAACTTAAAAAGGCAATAGCTCAAGAAAAAGAATGCAAAAAAGGAAAAGTAAGTTACCTTCATTTAGACAACCTAGAGAAACAGATTGAAGATATATTTAAAACATGCGAACAACCTAAACAGAGTTAGTTTAAGGTAGGCTAAAGCAATTGCACTCCAGTTTAATGTAAGTTCCTCGCAAAATATAGTATCCGTACTATAAAAAGACTAAATGGAGTAGAGTAAGAAGAGCTCATCGATAGAACAATTCTGCTGTTTACGAAGAGCCTTAGCTTGCGCCCATTTATGCTCAATAGGATTTAAAT
>JACCEE010775922.1_pt1 | contig 13459 bp, 9 predicted proteins | sample 7449931 | NCBI WGS metagenome assembly JACCEE01 (sample SAMN15323457, study PRJNA562643) | freshwater metagenome | isolation source: river surface water | place: USA:Blue River Watershed | collected 2017-08-19 | reverse complement strand
CCGGCATGTAAAGTAATTTCACCCGCTTCAATGCCCTTGAGCTCCAAGCGCTTCAACAAAGGTTTGTCGAAATGCAATCCAGCTGAAGGAGCGGCAACAGCTCCAACGTGTTTCGCAAAAACAGTTTGATAATCTTCTTCATCGTTTTCGTTCGTTCCGCGACCGATTACAGGAGGAACTGGAGTTTCGCCCATGGTGTACAAAACATCGCGAAGTTCTTCGTCGGTGCCTTCGAAAATGAAGCGAATGGTTCGTCCGCGGCTAGTGGTATTGTCGATGACCTCGGCCACCAACTCATTGTCTTCTCCAAAATAAAGCTTGTTGCCAACACGAATTTTTCGAGCAGGATCTACCAATACGTCCCAAAGACGCATCTTTTTATTCAATTCACGAAGAAGGAAAACCTCAATCATCGCACCGGTTTTTTCCTTGTTTCCGTACATGCGGGCTGGAAAAACCTTGGTGTTGTTAAAAACAAATGCATCGCCCTCGTCGAAATAATCCAAGATGTCTTTCACTTTTTTATGGGTAATGGTTTTCGTCTTCCGATCAATCACCATCATTCGTCCTTCCCCACGGGAAACAGGTTCAGATGCGATTAAATGTTCGGGTAAATCAAATTTGTATTCAACAAGTTTCATAAAAGAATGGAGGGTAAATGATACCAAAAAAATCGGGCACAAGATACGAAATTTTTCCCTTCTTCCGTTCCTTTTTTGGCAAACAATTGCCTGTGGTTTCGTCTTATCTTTGCCCTATGCTTGTTGGAATTCTCCATGGTCCTAATCTTCAGTTGTTAGGCGTTCGCGAACCCGAAATTTACGGATCCAAAACCTTGCTTGATTTGGGAAAAGAGATCAAGCAATTCTTCCCCCAGCACGATTTCTTGTTTTTTCAAAGCAATCACGAAGGGGAACTGATCGATTTTCTTCACGATCATCGTACCAACGTTCAAGCGTGGGTCATCAATCCAGGCGGATTGGCCCATAGCAGTGTTGCGTTGGCAGATGCCCTTCGCATGATGAATGGGCCAGCCATCGAAGTTCATTTGTCGAACGTTTTTCAACGAGAGTCTTTCCGACATAACCTCATCACCGCGTCTTCCTGCATCGGTTGTATTTCCGGATTGGGATTTGCGGGATATCACTTTGCCATCCAAATGCTTGAAAAAAAATTGCATGAATAAGTTTTTTCTACTCTTTTGCTTCTTTCCTTTTGCTCTTTTCGCCCAACAAAAAATGACCCTCTCCGGTTATGTTACTGATCAAAAATCGGGGGAACGTTTGCCTTTTGTTTCGGTGTTCGATACGGTGAGTAAAAAAGGGATTTATACCAACAATTTCGGCTTTTATTCCCTAACCCTTCCAGCTGGAAAGGCCGTATTAAAGGTTTCATGCATTGGATATAAATCAGAGATTCGTTCTTTTACTGCAGGGAAAAATGAGGTGTGGAATGTTGAACTTGGCGTAGGGGAAACCCTTTCCGGAGTGGATATCACTGCGGATGCTGCCATTGAACAACGAACTCAAATGAGTACCATCGATATTCCCGTGGCTCAAATCAAGAAAATTCCTGCCTTCATGGGCGAAGTCGATGTCATCAAGGTATTGCAGCTAACGCCGGGTGTACATAGTGGGGGCGAGGGTTCTACTGGAATGTATGTTCGCGGTGGTGGCCCCGATCAAAATTTGATTTTATTGGATGGAGTTCCCTTGTACAACGTTAGCCACCTGTTTGGCTTCTTTAGCGTGTTCAATGCCGATGCATTGAAAAGTGTTCAGCTTACTAAAGGCGGATATCCGGCTCGTTATGGAGGTCGATTGAGTTCTGTTTTAGATATTCAAATGAAAGAAGGGAACAACAAAGAATTTCATGGGGAAGGAAGCATCGGTTTGGTATCTTCCAAACTAACGTTGGAAGGGCCCATTTTAAAAAATAAAGCTTCCTACATTGTTTCGGCCCGAAGGACCTACATCGATATTCTAGCGGCACCCATTATTTCGATTGCCACTCAAGGTCAGGGAACAGGTGGATACTACTTTTACGATTTAAATGCTAAGGTTAACTGGGAAATTTCGCCCAAGGATCGCATTTACCTCAGCACCTACAACGGCGATGATAAATTCTACGCTTCTTCTAAAACCCAAGGTTTCCAATACGAAGAGCAATTTAAATTTGGCTTGGCATGGGGAAACTCGATGTCGGCTGTACGTTGGAATCATCAATTTTCTCCCAAATTATTTTCAAATCTTACCACCACCTACAGTCGATATCGATACGAGGTTTCGGCCAATAGTTATACGAAGCGATTTAACGGGCAACGGCTCGTTACCGAGGAATTTGACCTCCGTTATTTTTCAGGAATTCGAGATTTTGCAGCAAAAATGGATTTTGATTACGCTCCCAATCCCGACCATAGCGTAAAGTTTGGATTGAATTCCATTCACCACCGTTTTAAACCGGATGCGATTACTCAAAAATACAGCGATGGCGTAACTCAATTTGATACAACCCTTTCTCCATCGGCTCCGATCAATGGAGTGGAGTCATTTGTATATGCAGAAGATGAATGGAAGGTAAATTCGAAATTGAATGTGGCCTATGGCCTTCATTTTTCCACGTTTTTTGTGAATGAAAAATGGTACCACAGTTTACAACCGAGGGTTTCTATGCGATATTTATTGCCTCAAAACATCGCCTGGAAGGCATCTTATGCAAAGATGCAACAGTACATTCATCTCTTAAGTAACTCCGGAATTTCTTTGCCCACCGATTTGTGGTTGCCTGCCACCGATAAAGTAGCTCCCATGATGTCGAACCAATGGGCAACCGGATTTGCAAAAGGATTGAAGAATAATGAGTTTGAATTGAGCTTGGAAGGATATTACAAAACCATGTCGAACCTCATAGAATACAAAGAAGGAGAGAGTTTTTTGGGTAGTTCCGATTGGCAAAACAAGGTGGAAACTGGTGGAAAAGGTTGGAGTTATGGTTCGGAGTTATTCTTGCAGAAAAAATCCGGTAAACTTTCTGGTTGGGTAGGATATACGTTGAGTTGGACCTGGAGACAATTTGAAAATTTAAACGACGGATTGAAATATCCTTATCGATACGACCGCAGGCACGACCTGTCGGTGGTGGCTAGCTACGAGTTGCGAGAAAATTTAACGGTTTCCTTTACCTGGGTCTATGGCACTGGAAATGCCATGTCGTTCCCTCGAAATACCTTCAATTTGCCCGGACAGTGGGGTGGAGTGAATGGATATTACGATTACGGGCAACGAAATAGTTACCGAATGCCGCCCTACCATCGCATGGATTTGGGAATGAATAAAACCAAAAAGCGTAAATGGGGCGAAGAAACAATTAACATCAGCATTTACAATGCCTACAGCCGATTGAATCCTTACTTCATTTATATATCCAATTTCGATCGATGGGGAAATCCGTCTCGAACGGTTAATCAGGTGAGTTTATTCCCCATCATTCCGTCGATTTCTTACGGATTTAAATTTTAAGCCATGAATAGAGTTTTTTTAATCTTCGTTCTATTTGCTTCGTTTTCGTGCACCAAAATTATCGACCTCAATATTCCCGACGAAGCACCTAAATTGGTGGTTAGCGCTCCCTTTTCAACCGATTCGAATTGGCGAATCTTGGTAGGTAAATCGGGGCCTTCGATCGGAGTGGTTACTCCCGTTACGTCCATTTCCAATGCTTCGATTTCCTTGAAAGAAAACGGAGTCCCGCTTTCGGGTTGGGTTATTGAAAAGGAATTGTCGTTTGGCGGGGGATGGAATCCGACTTCCGATACCCTCTATTTTTTCACCCTGCCGGGAATCAAGCCCAATCCGGGTTCAACCTATCAATTGGACGTGTCAGCAGCCAACACGGAAACAGTTTCGGCCACAGCTAGTTGCGTTTCACCCATTCCTTTGGCCAATATTGTTCGAACCGACTCGGCAACTTTCGTGGATCAGGATTTCTTCACGGAATGCACATTTGAAATTTCCGATCCATCAGGCAGCAACGATTTCTATCAGCTTCAATTGCAAGTTCAAGATTCATTTACCCCATTTCCCATAACCCTTTCGTTTTATTCTAATGATTTAACCATTAATGAATTTACCGATAAAGGTGCATTTGGACCGTCGAAAAATTCGTTGGGATTTAATTTGGATCAGCCATTTTTTTCCGATGCTTTTTTTAATGGTCAAACCAAAACTTTCAAACTTCATTATCCAAGTTTTTACCACAACATGTCGATTTCGGTAAATTTAGTTTTAATCCGATATTCGAAAGAGTTATTTACCCACGAGCGTAGTTTGAGGATGCAAGAAGAAATTGGAGGGAATCCATTCTCGGAACCCGTAAGAATCATTTCCAATATTCAAGGTGGATTGGGGGTTTTTGGCTCGAAAGCAAAAAGCAGTCATGAATTGGTTAAGTAGAAGAGTCCTTCTTGGTTTTTTTCTCATCCTAACCTTACATTCCCATGGGCAATCTTGGAAAACTATTCCTAATGCTACTTATGGCATTACGTTACAATATCAAACCATTCTGACAGATAAATGGGGTAAAACCCATATTTTTATTGGTTATCGGAGAAGTAATTCGATTGTTGGAAAAAACAATCCCATGGTTTATTTTCAGGTTGAATCAAAAAAAGTACAGGTTTTTGACATGATTGATGGGGTTTTGGATCCCCCCAAATACGATTCTACCGAGGATGCTTTTTTTGGATTGAATCGACAACCTATGCTCATTTGGAAACTGAAAGCTGGCAAAGATTCGGCCAACCTCCAATTTTTCACCCAAGGTGAAAATCGAGTTTTTGACAACATGAGTTTTCATTGGAGGAAGGAAAACGACGGTTGGTATTATGGAACAGCAACCCCCAAAGGCTGGTTTTTTCGGTTTAATCCCGTAACTGGGAAAATTGAAAATCTTGGGCAAGCCGAATTTCTGAATGGGGTTAAAAATGTTCGAAGAACCAGTTTTTATTCGGTGGTTACCCCGTTGGGTTGGGCCATGAATTACAGGGATGATAAGAATGGTGGTTATTACGTTTATTACCAAAATCGAGAGGGGAATCGAAAATATACCGTTTTTCTGGGAAAAGAATTAACCCCATCCATCATCCTTAAATCTAAAAATGGGGATGAAAAAATTGCGGTTCGGGTAAGGAATGTCGAGAAAAAAGTAGAATGGAAATTTTTTGATGAGCAAGGAAATGCCATCACGGATGGAACTGTTCGTTTCCCGGAGGATTTTGAGGAATTGCCTCTGCCAATTCAGGCAAAATCAACCAAATTGATCAAAAAATTATCCTTGGATCGGGAAAAAGGAAGCTGTACCTATGCAATAGACGGAAAAACAGGAACTTTTTATTTTTCAATTCCAGTTGATTTGCAAAAAATGGAATTTGTGTTTCATCATCCGAAATGGGGATGGGTAGGTACCAGTGGAAAATACCAAGATGTCTTTTTTCTCGATTCGACCGTTAATTCTTCTTCATTTTCATTTCGAAACGATGCTGTTTCTACTTATGCCATGGGAGGAACGGAACAGCTTATCATGGCTGGTTATCCATCAAAAATCGCGCTTTTCGATGGTGACTCTTTGAATTTTATTGTTTCTAAAAACTCGTTTCCCAAGTATTTTATTTCCTTAGTAGAAATGGGCACTGTGTCTTTTTTCCTTGGCAAAAACGACCGAGATCGAATCGGTTACGAAGTGTGGGCCTACGATCAACAAACGAAAAACCTAGAACAGCCTTGGAAAACACAACTCGATTCCATTTTTAAAATTTGTAATGGTGAAAGTCTTCTCCGATACGGTAATAAAATTCTCCTTTGTTGCCGGGCAAAAGCCGATCATCGACTTTTGATTTTTGAACTTTCTAACCAACAAGTAAAATTTATTCCCTTGCCTGGTGGTATGGAAAAGCGGACGGGTAATTTCAATTATTCCGTTCATTCCTCCTCGGGTTTGATCGCTTTTTGGTTCCAAGATTCAATTTTGGTTGGAGATTTAGAAAAAACTAGGGAATTGTCCAAAATTTATGTCGGAATTACAACCAACGAAAAAAACAATTCCAATAAGGCAGTAATGGCCTTTGTACAAGCCGATCAATTGTTGCTTTCGGGATGGAATGAAAAACGAAATAAAAGCGAAATTCAACTGCTACAATGGAAAAAAAGAAAAATAATCACATTAAAAAATAGTGAAGTACAGCCAAGGCATTTTGCTTTAAACGCTAAGAACCAGGCGCTATTTTTTGGAGGATCACCCTCTCAAAATCAGATTTTTGAACTTTTGACCTTACCTTCAAAGAAGAAATGAAGATTCTCTATTTTGGACATGAGGTTGGAAATCAAATGGCCCTGTATGCTCGAGAAGCTCGGCAACATGGTCATGAGGCCATTTCTGTAAACATTGGCAAAGACGTTCGTTTTTTCTCCAATGAATACAACTTTCAACAAAGAGGGATTTGGTTAGATTTTCGTCGACTTTGGTTTGCCTTTTATGCCATTTTTCATTTCGATGCTTTTCACTTTTTTTACGGAGTATCCTTGGTGTCTATTTGGAGATTCCATCACCTGGATTTGTGGTTGTTAAAATTGCTCAGAAAAAAAGTCGTGGTTCATTTTCGGGGATCTGAGTTAGTCAATCCAGATCATTATCGATATTTATCCGGCGAAAAACAGTTCGAAGTAGAGCCCGAACATTTATCTTCCAATCGAATTAAATGGGCTAAATCGTGGGAGAAATATGCCGACGTTATTTTGGTTTCTACTCCTGATTTATTAGGAATCTCTCCCCGAGCCCAATGGATTCCCCAAGTGATTGATGTTTCCGAATGGCCTTTTATTCATCGGGATTTCTCATCTCCATTGGCCATTCATGCGCCAACCCGAAAAAAATTGAAGGGAACTCAGTTTTTTGAAGTTGCCGCCCAACAAATCCAAATTCCACTGGAGTTGATCGAAGGAAATTCTACTCCCATGCAGGCCATGAATCGTGGAAACCTCGGATTCGATCAATTGATCATCGGTTGGTATGGAAAGGTAGCCGTAGAAATGATGGCCATGGGAATTCCGGTCGTTGTTTATATCGAATCCCGGTATTTGCCCGATGGCCTAAGCCTTGTTCCTGTTATTCAGGCGACCACCACCAATTTGCGTGAAAGGTTGGAGGATTATCTCTCCTGGCCTGTTGAAAAGAAAAAAGCCCTGGCCGAGGAAGCCAGGACTTTTGTTGAAACCCACCACAACATTCACCAACAAATGGAACAGTTGTTAAAGTGGTATCGAAAAGATTAAATCTTATCTAAGGCATGCTGAATGAACTGATTTAATTCCTTTCCACGAAGCATGCCTTGCGATAGTTTCGCCACATCAACCAAGTATTTCCAAGAATTTTCCTGATTTTCTTCGGGCATTTCCATCACCTTTTTAACCAAGGGATGGGCGGTATTGATCACCACATCGTGCATCAATGGCATATTTCCGAACATGGATTTTCCTCCCAAAGCCTCCATATCGTGCATGCGTCGCATGAACTCATTCATAGTGATGGTAATCGGATGAACATCCAAACCGCAAGCCTCTGTTTTAACCACCAAGCTTTTATCTTCTTCCAAAAGTTTTTCTACTTTTTCTTTAACGGCCTTGGATTCTTCCTCGTTCAATAAGCTTGGAATCACTTCATCTTTGCCGATGATCTTATCGATGGGTTCTGAATCAATTCGTTTGAATCGGATCTTCTCTAATTTCTGTTCCAAATTGCCAATCCAGTGAGGATCGATGGCATGCCCTAATTCCAACATGGAGTAGGAGCGAGCAATGGCTTGTTCGATGGCGTTAATTTGTTGATCTCGATTAGCAAAATACAACACGATTTTATTGCCGTCTTGATCGGTCTGATTTCCAGAAATTAAATTTTCGTAGGCAGTCCAATCGAATAGTTTTCCATCTTGGTCTTTAACTAAAAAGAAATCTTTGGCTTTTTCGGCAAACTTCTCTTCGGTTAGCATTCCATATTTTACAAAAAGGTCAAGATCAGCCCACTTTTCTTCAAATCCTGGTCGATCATTTTTAAACAGTTCAGCCAGTTTATCGGATATTTTCTTGGTGATGTGGGCCGTAATTTTCTTTACGTTTCCATCGGTTTGCAAGAAAGATCGGGATACATTCAATGGAATATCCGGTGAATCGATTACCCCGTGCAACAGGCGCATAAAATCAGGAACAATTTCCTCTACGGAGTCGGTAATAAAAACCTGGTTGCTGAATAAACGGATTTTATTTTTATTCGGATCGAAATCGGCTTTAAATTTCGGGAAATAAAGTACTCCAGTTAGATTGAAAGGAAAGTCTACATTCAAATGAATCCAGAATAGGGGTTTTTCATGGAAGGGAAACAGTACTTCGTAGAAGTTCAAGTAATCTTCATCGGTTAACTCGCTGGGTTTTTGGGCCCAGATGGGTTTGGTTTGATTAATGATAGCGGGCTCCACGATTTCTTTGGCATCGTCGCCTTCGCCTTCTTTCCGGGTGGTGGTGCCGAAGTGAATAGGGACAGGAAGAAATAGGCAATATTTCTGGAGGATTTCGCTGATGCGAGCATCCTGTAAATATTCTTCAGCGTCTTCAGCGATATGCAGTGTGATGGTGGTTCCTCGATCGGTTCGGGTGCCTTCGGAGATTTCGAATTCAGTGCTTCCATCGCAGCTCCAGAATGCGGGTTGGGCACCGTCTTGATAGCTCAATGAATCGATGGTGACTTTGGAGGCGACCATGAAAGCCGAGTAAAAGCCGAGTCCGAAAGCGCCGATCATGGTTTCCTCTTTCAATTTGTCCTTGTAGGTTTCCATGAATTCTGTAGCGCCAGAAAATGCCACTTGGTTGATGTATTTATTGATTTCATCGGCCGTCATTCCTAAACCGCGATCGATAATGGAAAGTGTTTTAGCTTCTTGATCGATTTTCACTTCGATGTTCAATTCTCCTAACTCCTTGGAATATTGCCCCATGTTGGAAAGAGCCTTTAATTTTTGGGTAGCATCCACAGCGTTGGAAACCAACTCCCGAAGGAATACCTCTTGGTTGGAGTAAAGTGATTTTTTGATGATCGGAAAAATGTTTTCCGTATTAACTGAAATGGTTCCTTTCATAATGATATTTTTTTCCAATTGTTGCAAGTTTTTTGCCAGTTGGAATTTGCTGACAAATTGACAAAAAAAAGCCGGTTCCTGCGACAGAACCGGCTATAATGAATCTAAGCTGCGAACTTAGTGACTAATTACTAGGCGTTTTGTGATGGTTTGTTCATTGGAAATCATCTGAACAAAATACACTCCAGCTGGAACTGAATTGATATCCAAGTTCATCAAATTGTTTCCAGCCGTTGTTGTTTGGTAATAGGTTTGAGCAACACGTCCCATTTGGTCGATGAAGCGAATTTGAGCTTGGCCAGATTGATTAGCATTGAACTCAAGGTTAACCATGCTGTTGGCAGGGTTTGGATAGATGTTTACGTTGGAAAGGCTTTCCTCGGTAGATCCGGAGATGGTTTGTTGGGTGCCATCTTGATTCATGCGGAATGTTGTAGACCCAATTTGAATGGTTAGCGTGTATTGACCTGAAGCGTTAGTTGCATTGTTGTAACCTTGAACCTTTACCATGTAAGTGCCCACAGTTCCGTTGTTGTATGCAATGGATTCAGAAGTTGTTCCAGTTTTTACTGAAGATTTTAAAACTTTGGTGGTGCTTGTAGAACGGTACAAGTAGATGTCGTAATCTGCAGGTAAATTGGTTAGAGTTACTTTGATGTTTTTTGCGGTTGAAAGGTTGTTGAATTTAAACCAATCGATATCGCCGGCTGGACATATCAAACCGTTGCGTGTTCCAGCAACCGTGGCGGAAACACTAACGGTATTAGCGGTGGCCGCGGTGTTGTTTGATTCATATGCATCAACACCACAACCAGATGCAGCAAGAGTAGAGAAGGTTACGGTAGCAGAGTAAGCGCTGGTTGTTCCACCGGAACAAACCGATTGAACTTGAAAGTTATACGATGTTCCTGCTGTTAGGCCGGTTAATGCCAAAGATGTTGCGGTAGTGGAAGTCGTAGTCCAGGTGGTTGCTGTAGCTAATTTGTATTGAACATTGTAGGAAGTAGCACCGGTACTGTTCCAGTTTAATGTTGCAGTGGTATTAGCTACGTTGGAAGAAGTTAATCCGTTAGGAACAGAACATGTCGTTCCACCTGTTGGTGCAGTGCCACCCAAAGAAGTTGCCAACGTTGCACGAGAACCCCCAGCAGCTAAAACTGCTTGCATACGAAGTTTTTGTTTAGCACTGAACATGAACATGCAAGCATCATCGGTATAATCCATGTAATTCATGAACATGTCACCGTTAACGTTGGAACAAGTAATTTTTGGGTGAGAAGGGCAACCGTAGTTCGATGTTTGTTGTGTTGGGGTATCGTCTACCAAGTCATTTCCGCAGTTAGCATCTCCCCAAATGTGACGAAGGTTTAACCAGTGGCCAACTTCGTGGGTAGCCGTTCTTCCTTTGTTGAATGGTGCTGAAAGCGTGCCAGTACGTCCGAAATAATTATATCCGATAACAACGCCATCGGTTGCAGTAGCTCCGCCGGGAAACTGTGCATAACCCAATAAACCACCGCCCAAATTACATACCCAAATGTTAAGGTAAGAACCAGCAGGCCAAGCATCGTCACCACCACGAGAAGAATATTTAACATAATCGTTGGAAGACCAAGAAGTAACGGTAGTAGACTTACGAATGATGCCAGTGGTAGCGTTTCCATTCGGATCGCGCTTGGCAAGAACGAAGTTGATTTCACAATCGGCCTTCAAACCAGCAAAAACGGAAGGAGTGTTCACATGGTCTGAATTCAATAAACGGAAATCTTCGTTCAAAACATCCATTTGAGAAAGGATTTGAGCATCAGTGATGTTTTGTACGCTAGTGTTGTATAAAACGTGAATAACCACGGGAATCGTAATCACTGCTTCGGTAGAACCTTGGTGGTTGCGGATGAACTCAGCTGTATGTTCTTCAATTTCACCCATTTTAGCTACGTAGCTTGGATCTTCAGTTTTTAGGCGTTCCAAAACTTCCATGGATCCACAATTGCGTTGAGCTTGAGCTCCTAAAACGGCGATGATGGCGGCGAAAACGAAGAATAACTTTTTCATAACTTCTGATTTTAAAACCTTTCTCTGTAAGGTTATGGTTCAAAGTTAACAAAAAAATCCAAACTTCCAAACAAAAGATTAAAAAAATTCATATTTGTGGCAAATTCTTTCGTGCCAGTTTCTTGGGCTCACATCGAAAACCAATTATTTTATAAAAAAGAAAGCAAAGTGAAAAATCCTCATTTTAGGCCATAAAAGTAATTTTTTTAGTTTTATGAGGCTCGTTTATTACTGACCTTTTTCGAGATGAAAGTAAAAAAGGTTTAATCAAAAAAAAATCCTACATCTTCAAATTTCTTGTAATGAACTTTGCGGTTGTTGAATAATTTTGTTGAATTACCTTTGTTTCATGATGAATAAATACAGCACCATCGTTCGCCCCATTTTGTACGGGTCGTTGGCATTGTTCAATGCCGTGGTTTACTTGGGAAAAATTGAGAAACTTTATTTGGGTGGAAGTGCTTCCAACAACTTGATGTTTGCTTGCATTTTTTTGGTGCTACTCGGTATCCATTTCTGGATGAGCAAACGACTCAATAAATTATCGCAAGGGAAGAAGTAATTCGATGCTGCCTTTGCGCAGTTCGTTTTCTGAATAATGCTGAATTAACGAATCAAGGGAGTTCCACTTGGATTCCGAAACCCGATTTGTGCGGGTAATCTTTAGTTTGCCATTCACAACGGTTGCTGGAATTCTTGTAGGAAACAAATTTTCCTTTCCGTCCCAAACACCGCTTTGGAGAAGTTGCTCTTCCCACGTTCCTTTCCCAATTTTTCTGGGCGTCGACAGTGTTTTCGGCATGGTAACGTCACTTGTCACCATGCTTTTGTCTTGGTCATCAGCATCCCCAATCATTTCACGTTGAGCGCCAAGAGATGGAGGAGCTTGGCCCATAGCTACGCTTTCGGTTGTGGAAATTTCTTCTTTGAAGGTAGAATTTTCAGTTGGTATGATGTGATCCTCGTAACTCGCGATTTTTGGAGGATCGATTTTTTTTATGGGAACAGAAGATGAAGAGTCTTTCCCGAATTCGGGTTGATTCTGAACCTTTTTTTCTTCCGATTTTTGTTGGGTTTGAGCTACGATTTCGGTAGGAATAGGACGGGTTGAGAACCAAACAGCCGTTGCGGAAACCACCAATACCGAACTCGCTGCAACCCACATCCAAGTTAAATTCTTGTTTTTGCTTGACGAAATGCCCAGCTTCTTTTCCAAATCGTTCAAGGTGTTTTCAATTTCCTCTTCATTTCCGAGGTAATCCAATCCATCGGCGGCTTCTTTTTCGTAGGAAGTAGAAAGCGATTGCTGCGAGGCACGATGTAAAAAAGATTTTCGTTCTTTCATGAGTTCCTCCTTTTTTCCATCAGTAATCGAAGCATCCGCTTCCCGTTTTGAAGATGTGTTTTCACCGATTTGAAATCCATTTGGGTTATTTGTTGAATTTCAGTGTACGATTTGTTTTCCAAAAAGAAAAGGGAAACACAGCGTTTTTGGTTTCCTTGCAATTGATTAAGGCATTCTTCCAAACACAAAAGCAAGGCTTCTTTTTCTTCCACTTCCAACAGATGATCGGTGCTGCTTATTTCCACAAAATTCTCCAGAGATTCTTCCAAAGGTTTTCGCGACTTACTTCTCAGAACCGACAAGGCCATGTTTTTGGTGACCATGCTTACCCATGCGGGAAAATCCAAAATATTGAAACGACAGAGATCTACCTGCAATTTTAAGTACAAGTCCGACACCAAATCTTCGGCGTCCATTTTGTTTTTGAGGTATTTCATGGATATTCCCATGGAAAGATGCAGTACTCTTCGCATCAATTCCGCAAGGGCATCAACCTTTTGTTCTTGGCAATAGGTTTTGATCAAGATGTCATTGGAGAGTTCCCTCATCGCCCAAAACTGAATTTTTGATGTGTTTTTGAACCATCCAACCAAGTAGCCTCGACCATGTATATTCCACTTGAAAGAAAAGGAGGTTGAAGGTAATGACGGGGTTGAGCTTCCGAAAAAACGACTTGCCCTTGAAGGTTGTAAATTTTCCAGGTTGCTGGCTCTTGGGCATTCCAATGTGTTCCGTCCCAATCGATGGTCGTTGTTTTTGTGATCGAAGATTCTTCGAAATTCAATTGAAAAAACGCACCATCCATCCACCTAGCCTCAATGGTACGGGTGTTGGAGAATAGGGGAACTTGCCAACTGCCTGATTTTGAATTTTGGTGATTG
>JACCEE011072280.1_pt1 | contig 13461 bp, 9 predicted proteins | sample 7449931 | NCBI WGS metagenome assembly JACCEE01 (sample SAMN15323457, study PRJNA562643) | freshwater metagenome | isolation source: river surface water | place: USA:Blue River Watershed | collected 2017-08-19 | reverse complement strand
CAGGCAAAAAACGTGGATGCCCAGCTACCATCTTTACCCTATTGTAAAAACAAAGGGCGGAAAGGTTTATTCCTTGCCGCCCTTTGCATGATTTTTTGGTATGCTAACGAACAAACTTTCGATAGACCTGCTGCATAAACTCATGCACCACCTCAGATTCGATATCCCAGCCTAGTTCAACTACAAAGCGAGCATTGATGAGTTCCACTGCTTCTTCAAAAGTACTGACCTCATCCACCGACTTGAGGGCAAGTCGAAGCAAATCCGCATTTCCATCAAATAATTCCTTGGTGAACATAAAGCGCTGGTTGAGCGCAAGGCTATCGGCCAATTCGCCCAAAATCCCCTTCATTCCTTTGTAGATTTCTGTAGCAAAAACAGCCTTTAAATGGGTTGCATCCAAGCCCTTCCCTGAAGGAGCACTACCTGCAGTAGAAACAGGACGCTCTACCTGCGGCATTTCTACAGGTTCTTCAGCTGATTCTTCTTGTTCGTCAAATTCAGACGCTGGGGATTCGTAGTAATCGTCATTCGACTCAATGACAACTTCGCTTTCGCTCGATACAAAAATCACTTCCTCATCTTCGATTTCGGGTAGAGCTGCGTCTTCTTTACCCATGTACAGATCCAAATCGAAGAAAAGCGTAGCACTTACTGTAGCTAGGAGTTCTTTTGGAGAATCCAAGCTCTCTCCAAGGGACTGAAAATTGGAAGCAATTGCTTGCTGGTAACTTGCCAAATCCTGAATAATTCCCGCCTTATCAATTAAGGAAGTAACTAACTTTTCATTCCATTTGAAGTACTTCTTGTTCTCCTTGAGGTACTCGTTTATTTTTCCTGCGGGCGCTTTTTCAAGTTCCACTTGATAAAAATGAACTGGATCTGTGGCTAATTGAATGGCTTCTTGAACTGCCTCTTGTACCGTGCTTTCAAAATAGCGCCGCTCCACCTTGATCCGACGAGAAAGGACATTCATAAACTGCGTGAGGGCCTCATGGACTGCAATATCCCGGTAATCGAAATAGGGGCTGGACTTCAACTTGCTCAATTCTTCTTGCCACAACTCAAATAAGCGTTTGATAATAAAAAAATTTACTTGAGCGCTTGGAGTCAACTGAATGATTTCCTGTCCTGTAATAAACTGTCTTGTGCTGAAAAATTGATCACAAACCAATTCTGCATAGGATCTGGCATAATTTTCTAAATAATTGCCGTTAATTTGAGCGGTCATAAGTGGATATTGTTTTCAAAAACAAACAAAGGCATGGTCCGAATACGGATTCAAAATCTCGGAAACCGATCAATTGAAACGGAAAATACGGAATGTAAAGTTATCGAATTAATTCATGAAAATGGAATAGATTGGATGCATGCTTGCGGTAAAAAAGGAAGATGTACCACCTGCAAAATGCATATCTTAGCAGGCCAAGAGCATTTAAGTCCAGAAACACCAGAAGAGCTCAACTTTAGAACCCTGGGAAGACTTCTTCCCGACGAGCGATTGGCTTGTCAAGCGAATATCTTGCAGGGAGAGTTGATCCTACGCGTACCTGAAACCAGTAAACTTTCCCACTTGACCTATACCGAATAAGTATGTTTATCGAACCCTCACCCATCAGTAGGAAACATGCCGAGCAGAAAGGTCAGATTGAAGTGATCTGCGGATCCATGTTTTCAGGCAAAACTGAAGAATTGATCCGGCGACTCACAAGGGCACGTTTAGCAAAACAGCACGTTGAAATTTTTAAACCCACTGTGGATACACGGTACCACGATACCCATGTGGTGTCGCATAATGAAACAAGCATCCGCTCCACACCTGTCAGTTTTGCTGGGGATATTCTTTTGCTCAGCGGCACCTGCGATGTCGTAGGAATCGATGAGGCACAGTTTTTTGATGGAGAGATTGTTCGAGTAGTACAGCTCCTCGCCAACCAGGGAAAGCGAGTAATCCTGGCTGGATTGGATATGGATTTTGAAGGCAAACCCTTTGATCCCATGCCCGATCTCATGGCCATCGCCGAATACGTAACCAAGGTGCATGCCATTTGCATGAAATGTGGGGATTTGGCCGCGTACTCCTTCCGCCTTTCCGCAGCTAAGGAAAAAGTAATGCTGGGTGAAAAAGACAGCTACGAAGCCCGATGCAGAAAGTGCTTCCTTGAAGGTCAGGTTTAATCGAAAAAGCCATGCTTAAAAAAACGAGCGGGATCGTATTAAGCCATATCAAATACCAGGAATCGAGTATCATTGTCCGCATTTTTACCCGAGACCTCGGCTTGAAAGCCTACCTCGTCAATGGGGTAAGAAGCCTAAGTAAAGGGAGTAAGATTGCGCTTTACCAACCCCTTACCTTGCTTGACCTGGTCGTCTATGACAAGGAAAATTCCGGATTGCAACGAATTTCCGAAGCAAAAATCAATACTCCCCAACGGCTAATCCCCTTTGATATGGCACGCACCAGCCTGGCACTTTTTGCCACAGAGGTGATCAGTAGAAGTATTCTGGAAGGCTATCAAAATGAGGAACTCTTTGATTTTTTGTCTTTAAGCATTTCTACCTTAGACGACCCGAAGACTAGCATGGCCCATTTTCCACTCGTCTTCCTACTTGAAAATGCCAAGCATCTGGGCTTCGCTCCTGAGGAGGCCGAAGGGTTTTTGGTAGAAAGCCTTCACCATCCCTTTAGTTCAGAAGAAATTAACCTTGTACTCCCCTACTTGAAAAATTTACAAGTTCAAGGATACCATCCTACCTCCAACCTATCCTTACCGCTTCGGCGAAAACTCCTAAATCACTTAGTTGCGTTCCATGCCCAACACCTTGCACATACCAATCCACTCAAATCCCTTCCCATCATCCGGCAGCTAATCGGATGATAAAGACCAAAGTGATTGAAAATAGACAAAAAAGAAAAATTTGTTTAATCCAACTTCAACAAGTAATATTGTATTCAATATGTGAATAAAGCATTCGGCCCACTTTGGCTTGAACTTTTCCTGCAGACCTTTTTCGCTCAGAAAATTATTCACCTTCCCAAAACTACATTTTACCGATCTAATTATTTCATCCCCTCTTTATGTACAACATAGAAGAACTCAGAATCAGACCTTTATCTGAATTAAAGGAGATTGCTGAGGAACTTGGAGTGAAGAATTCCAAATCTTTGAAAAAAGACGAACTGGTGTATGCGATTCTTGACCAACAAGCAATCATCCCAGAACAAGCACTCCCCAAGAAAAAACCTTTAGTAGTAGAAACCGAATCCGATGGAGAAGCAAAAAATGACGCTCCTACTCCTGCCGGTGCTGCAGCCACTACCGAAGAACCTCAAGAATTCAAACCCAAATTCAGAAGACAAAACGTCACTGAAATCCCAGAGGCTAATTCGGCCTCCACTTCAGAGGAAACACAAACCGCTCCAAGAGAGGAAAGGGGCCCAAAACCTCATCCAAAGCCTGCTAAGGAATTTACACCTAGACCAGAGCGGAGACCTCAAGGTGATTCTTCGGAGGAACCTAAATCTTTCAAACCCCGCAGACGCGTATTTGATGAGGATCCATCCGCTCCAAGTGCTTATGAAGGAAGTGTAGAAGGAACAGTACCTGCATCTCAGGAGGAGGAAAATTCGTATCGAGGAGAGGCTGATTTGCCGAGACGCAAAAATTTCAAATCTCCAGAGGACGCACACATTCCTGCAGCAGAAACGGTTCCTGGCAACACTAGAAAAAAGCCCTTTATCAGCCCTAGAGAATTTGATGGAGTAATCGAAAATGAAGGGGTATTGGAAATCGTTCAAGATGGCTATGCTTTCTTGCGCTCCCTAGACTACAACTACCTCGCTTCTCCTGACGATATATACGTTTCCCCAAGTCAAATCAAACACTTTGGCCTGAAGACTGGTGACCATATCAAGGGATCCATTCGTCCTCCAAAAGAAGGGGAAAAATACTTTGCCCTTCTTAAAATCAACACGGTGAATGGCAAAACCACGGACGAAATCAGAGACCGAGTTCCTTTTGAATACCTCACCCCACTTTTCCCAGAAGAGCGCTTAAACCTATCGACAAAAGCGGATGGCTATTCCACCCGAATCCTTGATTTGTTTGCCCCAATAGGAAAAGGCCAACGCGGGATGATCGTAGCTCAGCCTAAAACGGGTAAGACCGTACTCTTGCAACAAATCGCAAATGCCATTACCCAAAATCACCCTGAGGTTCACCTCATGATCTTGTTGATCGATGAACGCCCAGAGGAAGTGACCGATATGGCTAGATCTGTCAATGCAGAAGTGATCTCCTCTACTTTTGATGAGCAAGCCGAACGCCACGTAAAAGTGGCCAATATTGTCCTTGAAAAAGCAAAACGCATGGTGGAAGTAGGGCATGATGTCGTGATCCTTTTGGACTCCATCACTCGACTTGCAAGAGCACACAATACAGTAGTTCCTAGCTCCGGTAAAATCCTCTCTGGAGGTGTGGACGCGAATGCCCTACACAAACCTAAGCGCTTCTTCGGTGCGGCTCGGAATGTGGAAAATGGCGGCTCCTTGACCATCATCGCAACTGCCTTGGTAGAAACCGGTTCAAAAATGGACGAAGTAATCTTTGAAGAATTCAAAGGTACGGGCAACATGGAATTGGCCCTTGATCGTAAGTTGGCAAACCGTAGAATCTATCCTGCTATCGATGTCCTCAGCTCTGGAACACGTAGAGAAGACCTTTTGATGGATAAGGAAGAGATGCAGCGTGTCTGGATTTTGAGAAAATTGATGAGCGACATGACCTCTCAAGAATCCATGGAATTCCTACTTCAACGTATGAAAGGCACCCGCGATAATGCGGAGTTCTTGATCAGCATGAATAGCTAAGCAAACACAACTATTACTAGTAAAAAGGGGCCTTCGAATGGAGGCCCCTTTTTTATTCCAAATTCTACGGTCTAGCAAGAGTTTTTAGTTTTCATCTTCTTTTCGAAGATTTTTTGGTGACTTAGCTTTTCCAAATCCAATAGAACTTTTTAGCCCTACATAGGTCGCTTTCCACCAGGCATTGACCATGGATCTTTGGGTATCTCGTAAGCGGTAGATTTCCCGTTTGCGTAAAGAATTAGAACCTGCACCTGGATTAGACTTTTTGGCCCACAGGTTGGCTAGAAAGGTATAAAACTTCAATTTCCCTTTGCCTGGCCCAAGAGTCAAGCTATCCAAAAACTGGATCTTTAAGTCCGAATATCCCAAGGCCATGCTTCCCCAAGCCTCCTGTTCATCCAAGCGAAACTGCCAAGTACCCTGCGTCACTCCTCCTCCTAAGGGTCTCACAAAGGCAGTTTTGGAAAGTAAATCTTCCGCTTCTGCAAACGCAAAACGCGCGAAGCTTACTTCTACATCCATGGGATAGTCTTTCTCAAAGTAGAGCTGACTAGTTACATTCAGCTTACTGCTATCGCTTACTTGTCCGGAGATTCCCAACTGAAAGGAGGATACTGGATAGTGTTCCCCTTTTTTTCGAAGGTAAAATGGGCTCGCATCCAGTTGAATCTTCTGAAAGGCGATGCTTCCTGGCAGGGCGGACTTTTCTCCAAATTCCCAATACTGCAAACGACTATCCCTGAATTGGAGAGACGCAAGATCCAGATTGACCGGCGCACGTTCCATCAAGTACTGTGGAAGAGGCTTGTAGACAAGGGGATCCATTGGCTTCCGCTTATCTCGGAATAGTGTAACACTAGCCCCATCTACTTGAAGCGATTCTCCTTTGAAAAATCCATTTTGGACTAATTCTTGGATTTCAATTCCACGAATGTCGAGTTTGTCCACACGAGCACTTACCGCTTCCTTCTGAAATGGCAAGCTATTCAAGTATCCATAAGTTCCTAAAAGGGGAGCATACTGGATGCCCCTTACCCGCAGTCTTTGGTCCAAAAACTGAAGACTGTCTACTTGGAAAAGGTAGGTACTGTCTTGAACGTGGGCCTGGTAGTTTGCCAAACTCAGGGATTTAGTTTTGGTAAGCAAATCCTTCCAAGTGGGGAGCCTTTCCATTCCCAAAAGGTCAATTCCCAACTGTTCAAGGCGTCCATCTACTTTTGGAAAACTTAGATTGGAAATAGCTGCCCCTCCTTTTCTAAAAAAATCAAACTTCCCGTTTTCCAAAATCAAATCATCTAAGAGAATGGAGTGAATTACCCCTTCTGGTGTTTTTTTGAAACTTCCGGATCGGGACGTTAATGGTGAAGTCAAACTGTCCAAGTAAATGGAAAAAATGGGATTTTGAACGCGTAATTCCCGTAGGTTCACCCTTTTGCTGGTGAAAATATCCAACAGGCTATTCTTCTTGAGAACTACCCGCTCAATTTTTCCATCGACTACGGGCTTTCCATTCGTTCCCATCTGATTTTTAGGTTGGATGCTTAATCCTGAAAAAACCAAATCCTCCTGATCATCACCAAAGCCAAAAGCCTCAAACTTTAGCGTATGCACACTGTCCGGAAGGGCAAATTCAAAGTTACTTAGTCCTAAATTGACTCCTTGATAGGTCTTGGAAAAGTCTTGAGTTCGTACACGAAGGCTATCCAAATCAAACTCGGTGAGGTTTAGACCAAAGCCTGTTTTTATGGCTTTTTTAGACTGGGTTTGATCCAAATAGTTGAGTTGCAAGGTGGCATTGGATGTAGAAATGGTGTCAATATGTATCCGCTCCACGGTACGTTGTAGTGCTAGATTTCTTGAGCGCAAGGCACTCTTGCTCGACGCTTGTACCTGTCGATCTACACCTAGGGCAATTTCTCCCCCATTGATTTCAAGCTTCTGAAGGTTGAGAACATTGTCAAAAATGAACTCCTCCACATTGACTCCACGAAGGGCCACTTTGGGAAAGTTAAAGCCCAAGGCTAGGCGCTGATTTCCTGCTTTTCCAGGCTGTAACCTTAAGTTTTCAAAATCCAAGGTGCGCGTTCGGGAGTTGTAGTTGAGGTAATCTGTATCCACTACATATTTTCCTCCAGCGAGGCTAAATGAGTACGAATTGAAGGTCATATTGACTTCATCTGAAAACAGCGCTCGTCCCTCGTTGAGTGTGTCATTTTTCTGCAGAGCAAAATTCTTGAGCTTAAAAAACAGTTGATTCTCATCAAATTGAGTTACCGCTTCCTTCACTTTATTTTCATAGTGAATTTTGGCATTAGAAATGGTAACTGAGTCTACCTGAATTTCCTCAAAATATCCAAGCAAAAGGGCTTTAAAATCTTCAGCTGAGCGTAATGCATTTTCAGAGGCTTTACTTTCCTTGGATCGGTAGGTAGACCAATGGAACGTGGGAGCATCTAATTCAAGATGATTCAGTCGCAATTTTTGATCAAATAAGGCTTCTTTCAAGCCAATTCCCTTCGCTTGAAAATTAGGGATTGAAAAATCTACTGCAGTAGTTTTACCAAGCGTTTGCAACTGCTCTAGGACTTGGGCCGATTCTGCAGGATGAATACTCAGATTCTTTATTTTGAGAAGCTCCTTTTTGGAATCGATAGAAAGCTCCTGAGCCAAAAATTCATGCAGGTTGTCCCGGAGCTTTAAGCGGTAATCGAATAGCGTGAGCAAGACTTCCTCAAACTGAAATTGCTCTTGAACAGGAAGAGAACGATTGGGAAGCAGACGAAACTTTTCCAACACTAAACTAAACTTACCCAAGTCCAAATCGGTGCTTTTTGCCCCAGACTCCTCATTCAAAACTAAGGTTCCCTCCTCAACTTGGAAGGTTTGAATGGCTACTTCATTGACAAGGCCTGTAAGTAGAGAAATGAAGGTGTCGTTTTGTTGATTGGTAGCGGGGTTTTTGGTTTGTCTAATCGCTAGTTGGGGCTTTTGTAAGGTCAAGGTTTCAATCTCTAGTTCCCCTTGGCGATACCACTTTTTTAAGTCTACATTTTCAAAGGTCAATTCCTGTAGATCGATTTGATAACTAGGCTGATTACGGACTTTTAGTGGGGCATAATCTCTCGGAATTAATTGAATATTGGTTCCAGCTAATTCGTTTTTAAAGGTCGAGGCTTCCAGTTTTTCCCCTTTCAAGACGTGAATTCCATCCCCCAAAAAGAGTTCCGCTCGTCCTATTTCTAGGGAGGCATCTGATCCATAAAAAAATTGATCCTGCTTTCGAAGGGAATCTTCGCCCAGGTAGAAATCTACCATTTTTAGGTCAAGCTGCTCCAATTGAATTCGATTTCGAAGCGAATCCTCCTTTTCTTTTCGCAAGAAGCTTGCGTCTCGGATGGTTAATTCTTTGATTGAAAAGCGTTTGAGTTTTCCACGAATAAATGCATGCAAGTCCCCTTCGAGGGAGGATGAAGAAGAAGGCCGTGAAGCAGATTGAATCACTTCAATTCGCGGGGCCTCGAGAATAAGCTCTTCGAGGTCAAGTGTGGAAGTTCTAAATGCCTGGTTCAGATTGACATGCTGCACATGAAGTTCTTCCAATTCTAGAGAATAGTAGGAATCACTTGTTTGTGTACGCTCAGGAATTATTCTGAATTTCTGCAGGTCCATGGTACCTTCCAAGGAAGAAAGTAAAACCAAGTCCGAGGTGATTCTGTGAACTCCATCAGGAAGTGGGAAGCTGACATCCTCCAATTCAAATTCAAAACCACGGGCGTTGAAGGGAGTATTCCAAGTTCTATTTGGCAGCCAATGCATATCCACTGCTCTAAATGAGGCATTTTTTGCGAGGAGTTCATTTTTACTCAAAAAATTTAGAAAAAATACTTGGGCATGATCTACAAGTAGAGTGTTCACCTTTACGCCAGAAAAAGGAAGATTTGCAATGCTCTTCTTCAATTCATTTTCCAAAAGAAAAACAGGAGACCTGGTGACGGTCCTACTACCGGCATCTTTATCCAGAGAGGATGCAGGGGTGGATGCTAATACTTGGAAATTAGGACGATCAAGACTGATCTCTCGAACATCGAGTTCTTGATCCCAAAGCCCAAACCAAAGTCCTTTAAATGCTAATTGATCTAAGGTAAATTCAAAAAAGACCTGTTTGGCAGAAGCCTTTTCCGGATGTACAGGCTTCATGACAATGCCGTCTAAAAAAATTCCTCGACGAATTAGGGAAAGGTGTACGCGATTGAAATCTAGTTCATAGACTCCATTGAATGAATCATTCAGCTTTTTTCTAAGTAGGCTCCCTAAAAACAGGTTTGAGCCAAAATAAAGCGCAAATTCAAGGGTAAGTAGAGAAAGTAAACTTACCCCGAGGATCCTAAGCCATTTTTTTCTGGAGGCAGACCTTTTGGGTTTTTCCTGTGCAGTAGACTTGGGTACCATAGAAAAGTAATAACTGTGAAATATACCTACTAAATCCCGTATACGAAAAAAGCAGCCATTTGGCTGCTTTTTTGTTGCTGTAGGGGAAGGATTCGAACCTCCACGCGGCAGTTAGGCATGAACTTTTGAAACACGCTTTATCCCGTTCCGATCTAATGACCAGGATCCCCACCCCCGAGACAGGAGGGCTTGTCTGCCAATTTCAACACCCTACAAGATGGATGAAGCACTTATTTTTCGCTTTTTGTCGCTAGCCGTGATGCCAACAAGAGCAAATGTATTAAAAAGGTTGTTTATTTAAAATTTATTTAATGTTTTGTTGATATTTTTATTGTTTTTTTATTTTTAAATCATTTTCATTGCTTTATTGATAATTAAGATGGGGAAGAATTGGGGGAAAATTATGGATTTAAAAATGGGTTCTTGTAAGAAAAAATTAAAAAAAGCTCGCTAGCCTAGGCTGTAAAAGGCAAATAAAAAAACCATGAAATATTTTTCATGGTTTTAGTCAATTAACAATAAACCCAAAATAACCTGTTGTAAGAGAAGGAGTCGAACCTTCAAAGTAACTAACAGAAAATCACTGCTTTTGTTTTCTTTTCCTTGTTCAATTGAGTAATACACTACTCAATTTTTTTTGCCTTACACGATTGAGACGATTAATCATTTCAACAATACAAAGATACAGAATGGGCAAGTGTTTTACATATATTTCAACAATTATTCCAAAAATTTACATTATTTTTAAGGAAATCGATTGAAATATACCAATTTGTCAATTTTTGCCTTGTTTGAACAATTAAAATTGAGAAATTGGCATAAAAAATCCGTCTGATTGTTAAATAAGCAAGTTTTTGAGCCCTTCCTTTTCTCTTTTTATCAAAAAAATAAAGTCAATCAACCTGCACATACTGCTCCCATTTCTCCAACACTGTAGCAAAATCGGTTGGAATAGGAGCTTCAAAATAGAGGTTTGCCTTCGTGATAGGGTGAACGAACCCCAAACTCTGCGCATGTAGTGCCTGTCGTGGCATTGCATCAAAGCAATTGCTGATAAAACTTTTGTACTTGGCAAATTGGGTTCCTTTTCGAATCTTATCACCACCATACATCGCATCATTGAATAAGGGATGTCCCAAAAATTTAAAATGTGCTCGGATTTGGTGTGTTCTGCCCGTTTCCAAGGTGCACTGAACGAGTGACACGTAGCGCAGGCGTTTCAATACTTTCCAATGCGTGACTGCATGCTTGCCTTGACTTCCATCCGGAAATACATCCATCACCTTGCGATCTTTGGCACTCCGCCCCACATTGCCTACAATAGTCCCTTCATCCGCCTCTGGCTCTCCCCAAACTAAGGCTAGGTAGGTGCGCTGAATGGTATGGTGAAAAAATTGAGCGGCCAATGGCGCCATCGTTTCTTCCGTCTTGGCTATCACCAGAAGACCAGAAGTATCTTTATCGATTCGGTGTACAAGGCCGGGCCTTCCCACATTCCCCTTCATCTCAGGCAAATTTTCAAAATGATACACCAAACCATTCACCAAAGTGCCGGACCAATTGCCATGGGCCGGGTGAACCACCATGCCAGGAGGCTTATTGACCACCAATAAATCCGCGTCCTCATAGACAATATCCAGGGGAATATTCTCCGAAATCACTTCTGTATCACGGGGAGGCTTCTCCAGAAGCACCCGAATATCATCTAATCCTTTGATCCGGTAATTGGACTTGACAGAATGTCCATTGACCTGCACTCCTCCAGAGTCGATGGTTTGCTGAACCTTATTGCGCGTGGAATTTGCAATCCGTTCCGTTAAAAACTTATCAATCCGAACGGGAGATTGCCCCTTATCCACCACGATTCGATGGTGCTCATACAAGGCTAACTCATCTTCTTCAAAGTCTTCTTCCAGGTGCTGTTCGCTCATGACACAAAAATAGGAGGATGTCCCGTAACTTTGTCAAAATAGTTTAGATGCTTCTCCCCCAGTCCATCCCCTGCGACCTGCTCTCACATCCATTACTGGATAAAAAGCAAGTAGAACTACAGGTTCTCCGCCTAGACAAAGTGCATCCGGAAGTTACTGGGAATAAATTCTATAAACTCCAGTACAACTTACAAGAAGCCCTCAGCCAAAACCATCGCCAAGTACTAACCTTTGGTGGAGCCTATTCCAATCATATTTTTGCTACCGCAGCTGCCGCAAGAGAAGTTGGACTTGCTTCGGTGGGGATCATCCGCGGGGAACAACTCGATACGCAGAATCCTACCCTCAGTTTTGCACGAACTGCAGGCATGACCCTTTTGGGTATATCGCGGGAGAGTTACCGACAAAAAAGCCAAGCCGATTTTCTTGAAAACCTACGAAAACAATTTGGAGATTTTTACCTGATCCCAGAAGGAGGCACCAATGCCTTGGCCATCCAAGGTACGCGTGAAATTTTAAGTGCTAGTCATTCCAGTTTCTCACATTTCCTGACTCCTATTGGTACGGGAGGCACTTTTGCTGGGATAGCGGCCTCCCTTCTTCCTCACCAACAATTGCTGGGTATCTCGGCCTTGAAAGGTGAGGGAATACGCGAGGAATTGACCGTTCTTCTAAATACAGAAGGGATCCAATCCCCTGGAAATTTAACTGTACTGACCAAGTACCACCAGGGTGGCTATGCCAAATGGACTCCTGAATTGATCGACTTTATCCACTGGTTTTGGGATGAGTTTGCTATCCCATTGGACCCCATCTACACCGGAAAAATGGCCTTTGCCTGCTGGGATTTGCTACAGCAAAACTACTTTCCTCCAGGCTCCCGCATTGGTTTGATTCATACAGGTGGTCTTCAAGGAAATCGTGGCTTTACCCAGCGAACAGGAATCACAGTCCCTAGTCTTTGATCGTAAAGTAGTCTTCTGCCTCCTGAGGATGAAGTTGCAATACATTGGCAACTGTCAGCCGAACCAAGGTTTTAGACGCCATATATATGGGGATACCGGCCACCTTCGCGTACTCCTTGAGGGTGATTTTTTCCCGCTCCGCTAAATATCTCATCAACACCTCCTCCTTTTTACCATAGGTAAACACTGTGTCTCGAGGAACTCTGCTTTTGCGCAGCACTTCCCACACCTCCCGGCTGGCCTGCACAGTTCGATCCTGCACCCGGATGTAGGAGGTCTTCTTGTCCTGGATAAACAGGTAATGGGGGCGATTTGGACTATGCTGGATTTGAAATACGGCTACACCTTTTTTCTCTGAGAGCTTCACGGTTGATACCTCCACCTCGAGAGCAGGGAAAATGAGTTCTCGAATGGCTTTTTCCATCACAAAAATCTCCTCCTCAATAAACCGCTGCCCACTTACGGTGCCGTCATCGTCCACGCCAATCAATAAATAGCCCCCTTGAGTGTTGGCTAGGGCAATGACCTCGCGAACAATCTTCTCGGGGAAGGAAGCCTTTTTTTTAAATTCAATTTGGAGTCCTTCGCCCTTACCTGCCAATTCTTTTACTTCCTGAAGCGTCATGCTGCTCGGGTCGAGTCGGTTAAATTCCTCGGTTCAATTCTTCCAATCGTTTCTTTTGCGCCATCCATTCATCTCTCAACCGCGCAGCCTCCATGAAGTTCAATTCTTTGGCGGCTTTTTCCATTCCTTTTTGCGTTTGCTGGATCAATTTTTCCAATTTATCCTTACTGAGGTACTGTACCACAGGGTCAGCAACCAATAAAGTCTCTCCTGGCATGGGCTCAGCATACATTTTTGGATTCTTCTTGGAATCAGCCACCTTGGTTTGTCCCATAATCTTGTCTCGGGATTTGATGACAGTGGTGGGAGTAATGTCGTGTTCGAGGTTGTAGGCAATCTGCAGCGCTCGTCGACGCTTTGTTTCGTCAATTGCCGCCTGCATAGACTGTGTCACCTGATCTGCGTACATAATCACCCTTCCTTCGGAATTTCGTGCAGCGCGGCCTATTGTCTGTACCAAAGAACGTTCATTTCTCAAAAACCCTTCCTTGTCAGCATCCAGAATGGCGACCAGAGCAACTTCTGGCAAATCCAAACCTTCCCTAAGCAAGTTGACCCCAACCAACACATCAAAAATTCCCAAGCGAAGCTCACGCAAAATCTCCACTCGATCCAAAGTTT
>JACCEE012382438.1_pt1 | contig 13462 bp, 7 predicted proteins | sample 7449931 | NCBI WGS metagenome assembly JACCEE01 (sample SAMN15323457, study PRJNA562643) | freshwater metagenome | isolation source: river surface water | place: USA:Blue River Watershed | collected 2017-08-19 | reverse complement strand
GCACATTTATAAAAATGCCTAAACACCGACTTTTTAAAAAAGTGAAAATGTTGGGTTATGACAAGAGTTAACGAAATAATTGATTGAGGACCCGGATTTTATACTAAAATATTTGAAGTAAAAATAAAAAGCTACCAAATGGTAGCTTTTTTCGTGGGTTGTACTGGATTCGAACCAGTGACCCCTACCCTGTCAAGGTAATGCTCTAAACCAACTGAGCTAACAACCCGTTTCCGGCCACAAAAATATAAAAAATTCAATTCCTTTCTTTATTGGATAATAAAACGGCTAAATTTGAACTTTTTGATTCAGAAAATTATTTTTGATCCCGGGTTAACTGATGGGTTAATTTTTGTACTATTAACTGATTTTTAGCATTTAAAATTACTACGATGAATTTTAAACTTCGTCATATTGGAATAATATTCCTCTGTCTCGTTTTATCTTATGCCACCTCCCTGGGAGCCAACGAAGATACTTCAGGCAGACTATATGACGAAACCATTTTTGTAATTTCAAACTTCTCGGGAGTTGATGCCAACCTCAATGAATCAAGGACTATCAAAGAATTGCTCGATCAGAACATCGGTGGGTTCAGATTCTATCTCGAGTGGGAGAAACAAGCCAACCAGCTGATGATTAAAAAGGCTGACGGCACATCAATTTCTTTCCGCCAAACGATGGCTGACATCAGAAATTACCTCGATAATAAACCGGAAAAGATACTCACGCTATTTCTCGATTTCAGCACAAATATCAATGAGTTGAGCGACATTTTTAACGAGCTTGGAATAAACCGATACTTCTATGTTTACGACTCAAAAGAAGGATGGGCTCCAGTAAAAACAATGATTGAAGAAAACAAGCGTCTGGTAGTTTTCTCGATGCAAGAACACAGAAACAGCCCCGAATGGTTACATTACGTATGGAATCATGCGGTTGAACCATATTTTTCGATTTGGGAGGCACCTGTATTTAAAGGCGAATTCCTGAAAGGCGACCCAAAAAATAGTTTGCTCATTTACAACGACTATAATTTTCCAACTAAAACCAATAATGCCAATAACTTAAGATACGAAACCAACCAAAATCCATATCTCATCGAGCATGTTAAAAATACCTGGACGAACACAGGTAAAACGCCCAATTTTATTATGCTCGACCGTTACGAGAACTGGGTTCTTGGAATAGTATCCTATCTGCGCGGTTTTCGCAATATAAAAGGTACAGTAACTTATAATACCCAGATATTGGATTATGTGAGCTGGGAAAAAACCGGAAGTTTAACCAGTGGAAAATATTGTTTTCCTGTTGGCCCCGGCGACAATCTTACATTAACGCCCAAAAGTCCCGGATTCCGATTTACTCCGGAGTCGGTCACTTTTAACGAGCCTACACAAAATATCATTCAGCACTTTGTAGCCACACAACTTGAAATTACTGATAACCTGGAAGGCCATTATACCTTTGCCAAAGGAAGCCACGATTACAGCATCAACGGATTTGATGGTACACCCTCTGCGGTTGAGTTTACGGCCGATTCGTCACGTTCAACCGTTGCAACATTCGACGAAAAAAGCTGCATTGTTTTACCCGGAGCCGAATCCTATAAAATCAGGGATCACGATTTTTCTGTAGCTGCCTGGATTAAAATAAAGGAATATCTGCCCAACAAGCAAGACTATTGCATCATCGGAACAAAAACAAATTCCTACCAGCAGGGAATACATCTTTTAATCAGAAACCGGAAACCCTATTTCGGTTTTTACAACAACGACCTTCAGGGAAAAACCGTTCTTGAAGCGGGGAAATGGTATCACCTGGTTTGGCGATATAATAAGCTCAGCGGCGAACAAGCTATTTATTTGAATGGGAAACTCGACAACCGATCGATGGGACATCCGGCTTATAAAGGCCGCGACAACTTGTACATCGGACTTGCCGGTTTCAGTTGGTCGTCATACATGTACGGATCAATCGACAACATCAGTATTTGGTCGAGAGCTCTTGGCGACGAAGAAATTTGGGGTTTAAGCAAGGAAGTTATCGAGATTGTACCAATTAAAAACATTTTTGTACTATACCCCATTTTAAGCCGAAGTGTTATAGCCCTCCTCGTTCTATTAGCTTTGATGCTAGCCTATTTTAAACTACCCTTTCGAAGAAACAGAAAACAGGAATCAACTGCAAGCAAAATAAGGAGTATTGATAAGATCAGCATCCAGAAACCTGAATCGAATTACATTCAACTGTTTGGCGATTTCAAGGTACTCGACAAAGATGGGAATGATATCAGCGCCCAGTTCACTCCAAAATTAAAACAGTTATTCCTGATCATTCTTTTATATTCTCAGCGAAATAAAAACGGAATTTCGACCCGTGAACTTACTGACATTCTTTGGATGGGTCATTCGTCACAAAGTGCCAAGAACAGCCGGGGAGTAACAATTCGCAAATTACGATTGATTATTGAGGCTCTCGATACTGTTCAGATTAATTTCCAGATCGACCGCTGGTCGATGGCTTTTAGCGGAAACGTATATTGCGATTACGTTGAATGCATGAAACTCCTGAAGCAGGAAAAAATCCATGATATGGAGTTTAACCTGAATTTCTATCAAATCATTAAAGAAGGAGAATTATTTAAAGGCGAATCGTACGATTGGTTAGACGATTTTAAAGGAGTCATCGGAAATAACATCGTCGATATTCTTATCAAATTCATCAATGAATTAGCTTTGGAAACCGACGGTGAACTAATTCTAAAATTAGCGGAAAGAATACTCGAAACCGATCCGGTAAACGATCAGGCCCTGGCCTATAAGTTAAAAGTCCTACTAAAGCAGAACAATTACAACCTTGCTCGATTTACTTTCGATAAATTTTGTGCCCTGTATGAAGAATTATACGGCGAAAAATTCACTCAAAAATTCGAAGAATTGACCCATTCTTAGAAACATGTTCTAAAACAGGGTTAATTTTATATTTTTTAATTTTATTTGCCTAAAAATCATGATTTTGAGCCATTATTATCGCATTTGTTCTGGCCAAAATTAACCCAATATTAACCTTTCCTTAACCCGCCTGTAAACATCAGCTAAAACTGCGCTAATTGCCTTAATTTAGCTTTGTATTCAGTTTCTTTAAACATTTTTATTCGATTAAAAGGAGCAAAACTAGTTTTTATGAAGATTTGGAATTCTGTTCGGAGCATGTTTACTGGCCCAAAAGCATATCTGGTTATAATACTAACCGGACTTGTTATTGGATTGGTTCTTTATTATACCGGAAACAAAGCTGTACACTATACCTCAACCGATAATTACTGTGCAAGCTGTCATGTTCATCCACATGCCGAACAAAGCTGGAAACTTTCGAAACACTACGACAATCAATCGGGCGTAATCGTTCATTGTGCCGAATGTCATTTACCTCCGGCAGGGGAAGGAATGCTTTTTGCCAAGGCTAAACACGGAGCAAAAGACTTGTATGGCTATCTGTTCAAGGATTCGGCAGATTTTAAATGGGAAGAAAAACGGAAACTGGAAGCTGCACATAGGTTTGTGTACGTTGAGTCGTGCGTAAAATGCCACCAAAATCTTTTTCCCAAAACACTTACTGTTGCCGGTGAAAACGCACACCTCAATTACCTGACCAGCAAAACCGAAGTCAGTTGTTTAAACTGCCACCTCGATGTTGGTCACTACGATCCGAATGCAAAACATGAGCACGACACCAATTTTGGTGCAACTGCCAATCAAAATGCGCAGTTATATACCGAGGCTACACCAGTAACCACTTTTGAAAACTTTACCGAAAAAATTCCGGGGACAAGCTTGTCGTTTGAAATGATAGCTATCCCTGCAGGAGAATTTCCAATGGGAAGCTCCAAAAAGGAACCATTCCATAAACCTGACGAATCTCCAATTCACCCGGTAAAAGTTTCACGATTTTTCATGGCTAAGATTGAAGTAAGCTGGGACGAGTATCTCGAATTCTTTAAAGCCACTTCTTCGCAGGGCCGTAAAGAAAATGAAATCAGCAAAGATGTTGATGCCATTACCGGCCCAACTCCGCCATGGGGAGCTCCTGATCAGGGATGGGGAAAAGGATCGCGCCCGGCCATTACCATGACCTGGAAAGCTGCCAATACCTATTGCCAATGGCTGTCGAAAGTAACCGGGAAAAAATACAGACTTCCCACCGAAGCCGAATGGGAATACGCTGCTCGCGGAGGTACCAAAACACCTTATTTCTTCGAAGGAAATCCAAAGGATTATACGTCGGATGGCTTTTTCAGGAAAATTTTGGGTGCCGACACAACTGTTATCAATTCGTATGTGGCATACAAAGAAAACAGCCAGTCGAGAACTTCGGAGCCGGAATCGAAAAGAGCCAACCCCTTTGGATTGAAAAACATGCTTGGAAATATTTATGAATTCTGCTCCGACTATTATTCTCCAACGGCTTATGCAGCCTATAAAAAAGGCGCTGTTGATCCGAAAGGACCAAAGAAAGGAAAAGAACACGTGATCAGAGGCGGTTCATTTAAAAGTGATGCCCGCGATGTAAGAAGTGCTGCCCGCGACTTTACCAAAACACAGGCCTGGCTGTCAACCGACCCACAAATGCCGAAGAGTATCTGGTGGTATTCCGATTGTATTGATATTGGCTTCAGGGTAGTTTGCGAAGTGGACGAAAACGTTAAATAGAAAAGAAAAATAAACCATATGGAAACTAACAATAACGGTTTTAACCGGAGACGCTTTCTCGAATCAACAGCGCTGGCAAGTATTGGTTTACTTGGCGCAAGTGTTGCCGTCTCGGGTTGTAAGCAATCGAAAACTGCCAAAGAACTTGGATTGCCTCCAATTTTAAAAGCGGCACCGAAAGGGAAAAAGTTAAATGCAGGTCTGGTTGGAGTTGGTAACCGTGGAACGGGTGCAGCACTTAATTTCATCAGCGCCGGACCCGATTTGAATATTGTTGCTTTAGCCGATGTTTTTCAGGATAAGGTAGATGCCGGTCGCGAACGATTTGCAAAATTAAAAAAGGAAATCCCAGCCGAGAATTGCTTTTCAGGATTCGACGCATATAAAAAACTAATGGCTCTGCCTGAAGTAGATGTGGTCATTCTGGCCACTCCGCCAAAATTCAGACCCGAACATTTCAAAGAAGCCGTACTCCAGAACAAACACGTTTTTATGGAAAAACCGGTTGCAGTTGATCCGGTTGGTATCCGTTCGATTATTGCCAGTGCAAAAAAAGCACAGGCCGTGGGACTGAATGTAGTTACCGGAACTCAGCGCCGCCATCAGGAAGATTACATTGAAACCTTTAAGCAAGTTGCCAACGGAGCCATCGGGAAACCGGTATCGGCCAGGGCATTCTGGAATCAGAACCACGTTTGGTTCCGCACCCGCGAAGAAGGTTGGGACGATATGACCTACATGGTTCGCAACTGGAACAACTTCTGCTGGCTTTGCGGCGACCATATTTTGGACACCCACATTCACAATATTGACGTGATCAACTGGTTTTTGGGCCGTCTTCCGGTAAGTGCCGTAGGATATGGTGGTCGCGCACGCCGCATTACAGGTGATCAATACGACTTTTTCAGTGTCGATTTCGACTATGGCGACGGGTTCTTCTCGCACAGCATGTGTCGCGAAATTGATAACTGCGCCAACAACACCGGCGAATTTATCATGGGTACCGAAGGATATACCAACTGTATCAATACCATCTGGAACCTGGATGGATCGGTAAAATGGAAGTTCGAATATCCGAAAGACGAAAACGGAAACGAAATGAATACCATAAAGATTCCGCCATACGTGCAGGAACATATGCACCTGGTACACGCCATTCGCACCGGACAATACGTCAACGAAGCCGAAGCGACAGCCTACTCTACCCTTACAGCCATTATGGGTAGAACCTCGGCCTATACCGGGAAAAAAATTACCTGGGAGGAAATCTTCAAATCAGACATGGATCTCGGACCAAAAGAAATCAAATTTGGACCGGTTGACATGCAATTTGAAGTGCCAATCCCCGGAACGCCTCACAAGTCATGAAATTAAGATAGTTATTATAGGATAAGCATTAATAACAATTGTTGCCTTTCATCCTGAGTATCGGGATACCTTTCCAAACCAACTAAGGACTGCCAGCACCGAAATTTTTCCTTCCGCTGGCAGTCTTTTAGATTTTATGGATCCTGAAAATAGACTAAGATCTTGGCTGAATTAAGTGTATTGCCTGTTTAAACTGTCATTAGGTTTAGTCTAAAGAATCTGATTGCAAAAACACCAATACAAACGAAAATAGGTATCTTTAACCCACAATTAACCCAGAGTTCAGGAACGACCTAAAACAAAACAGTTATGTTTTCTCTCGTAATTCCCGTTTATAACGAAGAATTCCTCATCGAGGAACTGGTTTCACGATCGGTGAAAGCCATTGAAGCATTTACGGCCAATTACGAAATTCTGATCATAAACGACGGAAGTACTGACGATACACTTCAGAAATTAGTTGAAGCAAGAGGCCGATTCCCGAGATTAAAAATCATTGATCTGTCGCGCAATTTTGGGCACCAGGCTGCCTATACTGCCGGGCTGGAGCTGGCTTTGGGTAATTATGTAGCCATGATGGACGGCGACTTGCAAGATCCGCCGGAGTTGCTGGCCGAGATGTACTACAAGCTCAAAAACGATGGACTTGACATTGTATCGGGTAAACGAAAAGGTAGAAAAAGTAAACGATTGCTGCTTGCAACCAATTTATTTCATGCTATTTTCAAAAAAGTGTCAGGTCTGGAAGACATCGAGAATTCAGGTAATTTTTCAGTCATGAACCGGGCTGCAGTGAATGCCATGCTCCAAATGAAAGAGTCAATCAGATATTTACCCGGATTACGGTCGTTCATTGGCTTTCATCACGGGTATGTTGAGTTTATTCGTGACGACCGCAAGGGAGGTCATCCCAAAATGACTTTAGGAAAACTATTCGTTTTGGGTTCTGACGCCATATTCTCATTTTCAAAATTTCCTATTAAGGTTTGCCTGGTTTTGGGAATCATTGGGACCATTGTTTTTTTGGTAGCCGGAATTTATGCGCTGTCTGCAAAAATATTTGGATTTGCTCTGTTCGGATGGTCGTCAACCGTTCTAAGCATTTATTTCCTCGGATCGATACAACTGATATTCCTGGGCGTAGTGGGAGAATACGTTTACCGGATTTATAAAGAATCGCAAAATCGCCCCATTTATATTGTCCGTAAATTTTACGATGCCGAAGCTGAATAATGAGCGAGAGAAATCTAAAGATAATTTTTATCGGGCTGGCACTGGCATTACTTTTTGCAATGCTTATAATTAGTCGCGATGCCGGAATTTCGGGCGACGAAGAAGTACATTACAAGCATTCAGAAATGGTTTATAATTACTTCAAAACCTGGGGTTCTGACCATTCGGCACTCGACACACCCAAAACACATCTGAAATATTACGGACAGGCGTTCGACAATGTGGTGACCATACTAATTCATTGGTTCGGCATTGAAGATATTTACGGATTCCGGCACCTTATGTGCAGTATAGCAGGATGGCTAACCATCGTGGTTACCGCATTATTTGCCGCCTATTTTTCAGGTTATGGGGCTGCAATCCTGGTCATTTTACTGTTTGCTGTCTCGCCGGTTTTTCTGGGGCACGCACAAAATAACCTGAAAGACATTCCTTTTGCATTAGCTTACATTGCCAGCATTTTCTTTTCATGCCGTTTGATATTCGCCGAAAAAAAGCCAGCAATACGCGATATTATCCTGCTTATCCTGAGTATTGCCCTATCGGTCGGAATCAGGGCTGGCGGATTCCTTGTTATTTTTTATCTCGGTTTCTTTATCGCAGTGAAATGGGTATGGGACTTCGTCACTCAAAATGAAATAAACCGCGAACAAATAATTAATCATCTGAAGTTTTTCCTGATTACGGCCTTTAGTGGTTATGCGTTAGGGTTGATTTTATGGCCATATGCATTACAAAACCCGATAGTCAATCCCTGGAAATCGTATGTGGTTATGACCCATTTCCCGACAACTGTCAGGCAAATTTTTGAGGGCCGGTTCGATTGGTCCGATTTTCATCCGTGGTACTATTTACCCAAATACATGGGGATAACGATTTCAACAGTCGTTCTGCTGGGGATTTTGCTATTTTTCATTCTTTCGCTGAAAAAATATAGTCAAAAGCAAAAGATTCAATTGGCATTTCTGGGTTTCAGCATTATTTTCCCGGTCGCATTTGTTTTGCTCAAACAATCGAATCTTTATGGTTCGTGGCGTCATTTTTTATTTATCTATCCCGGGTTGGTGTTAATAGCTGCTCTTGGTTTATTTGCTTTTATCAAAAGCCTGAAAGGTAAATTACTTCGAATTCCTGCCGTAATACTTTTGGCCGCGATGTGTATCCATCCTTTACGGTTTATGGCTGCTAATCATCCCTATTACTACTTGTATTACAACGAAATTACAGGAGGATTAAAGGGAGCCTATACCAAATACGAAACCGATTATTATTACCACACCATGCGCGAAGGAGCCGAATGGCTTCAGGAATACCTGAAAACCAATTCAAAAACTGAGAAGATAATTGTTGGTGGAAATTTTCCGAGTCAATGGTATTTCAGGCAAAACGACAAGGTAGGGTTTGTGTACTTTCCGTGGCAAAACCGAAGCGAATACAACTGGGACTATGCCATTGTTGCCAATAGCTACATACCACCCTATCAACTCAAAAATCAGATATGGCCACCGGCTAATACCATTCATACCATTTATGCCGACGGAATACCGGTTTGTGCCATTGTTGAGCGCAAAACAAAGGACGATTTAATGGCTATAAAGGCAATGAGTAAAAACGATGACGTTAAATCTGTGCTGTTATTTGAAAAAGCCATTAAATTTGACCCGCAAAATGAATTGCTCTGTTATAAATTTGCCGAAGCATTATTTGCCAACGGCAATGAAGATCAGGCAAATAAAATGTTGGAACAATGTTTGGCTATTAATCCCGATTTCGAAAAAGCATTAATACTTTTAGGCGATCAGGCATTAAAAGGCAATGACAAGCAAAAAGCAATCGGATTTTATGAAAAAACCATTCGGGCCAACCGGAAATATTATCCGGCTTATCCGAAACTGGCCGGAATAATTGCCGAAACCGATAAATTGAAAGCTCGTAGAATCTTAAAAAGTTGTTTGAATTTAAACTCAAAATATAAACCGGCACTCGAGGCTCTGGCTGATACCTACCGGGATACCGACCCCGAAATTGCCCGAAAATATGACGAACTGATAATTAAAATAAAATAACACTTAAAATTAAAACAATGAAAAAGTTAATCATGTTAGCCATTTTGGCTATGCTATTCGTAGGTGGAATGACTAAATCTTTTGCTCAGGAAGATTCGGCTAAAGTTGCCGAAGAACCAAAAGACACCATTTCAATCGACACTATGGATCCCGTATATTATGAAGAAGAAGGAACTAAAGAATCGTCAAACACGCTGATTTACGCTATTGTGGGTATCGTTGTTGTTGGCGGTGCTGCATTCTTCTTTCTCCGGAAAAAGAAAAAATAATCGGGTATCGACAAATACAAAAAAGCTCTCGGACTGAGAGCTTTTTTTTGCCCAATACATTTAGTATTTCATCTCAGAAAACTCAATAGTTTACGCTTTTTACGTAGTGGAAATACTGAATTCACCCACCTGTTTTTCATGTCACAGCGAATCGGTCTATCTTCCGCCTTTAATCTAACCCTGACGACATGATCACTAAAATTATAACACAAAAGAATATCTCAGAGCAACTTATTAAGCTCGAAATCAAAACATCAGGCAATTTTGGCCCCACCGGACCAGGTCAATATGTAATCCTGCATTCGCCTTCCGAAAAAACATCGATTACGTTGCCGATCCTGAAATTTGAGCCGGGCCGCGAAACACTCACAGCAATCGTTCCGGCTAATACCGAAAGAACAACACCTTTTTTGAACTCAATTGCTTCGGAAAGTCAAATTGAATTGGAAGGACCTTTCGGACAACCTTTCCGAATTGAAAATTTTGGCTCTGTTTTATGCATTGCAAGCTACAACTGCATGATTCCGCTTCTGCCGGTAATATCGGCTCTTCGCTCTGCCGGAAACCAAATAACCTGTCTGTTAACACAAAATCACGGAACAAATCCGCTCCTCGAAAGCGAAATCAAAAAACATGCGGATAATTGGATTCAGACAGACGAAAACCCGCGCCGTTCAGCACAAATGCTGGAGCAAGCATTGCGGACTCAGAAATTCGATCAGGTAATCGCCATTGGGCACACCAAAACCATCCGTGAAACCAGTACCATTTGCACCGCCACACGAACTCCTGTTCAGTCGATGCTGTATTTGCGAGAGCAAAACCTCCAGGGAAAACACGGCATCTACAAGGTAAGCGTTTGTGAAAAAACACATTCTGTTTGCGTGGATGGCTATAATTTCAACGCACACTACGTAAGTTTCGAAGGGCTTGCCAAAAGATTTGGATGCGAACCCACAGAAATACAACAAGCAGAAAAAATGAAAATTCTCGTATAAACAGCAAATAGAGAGTTAATTGTTGAAGGCGGAAAATTCATTTCTTGCAGGATATCCCCCAAAAGACCTAATGCAATTTTCCGCTATTCAATAATTCAGAGCTAATTTTGTGCTAATTTTAGGATATTTGACGAACGAATATTCCAAAAACGGGATTTTATGACGAAAAACGTCCACTTTTCACGCGAAAATCAAAAAAAATTACAAAAACAGCAGCTGTTTCTGATCAACGATCTCACCTTCCGGGTTATTCAAATTATGGATGGCGGAAAAAATCTGGATGAATCGCTTTACCAGATATGTGAAACGATCTCGGACGTTTCTGCTTCTGAAAATCCTGTCTCTGCAAGCATTACTTTTGATGGTAAAACCTATAAAAACCGAAATTTCAAAGAAACTCCGGTTGAAGTAAAACATAAGTTTGAGTTACCCGACCAAAAACAAGGATATATTGAGCTGTTTCTTTTACACGAAGATCAGGCTCACTTCCCCGAAAACATCATTGAAGACGCAGAACTAACGCTGAGGACGATTTCTCCGCTGATAGTTGGCCTAATTTCAAAAATTCAGCTCGAGAAACTGACTTTCGATATGACCGAGCGCCGGAAAGAACTGCAAAGCATCAACCGCACCAATGAAATCCTGAAAAAAGGTACATCGCTCAGCGAACTGCTTCAGGAAATATGTTCAGTTTTACCCGAGGCAATGCAGTTTCCCACACAAACCGTAGCCCGGATTGCCTATGGCAACCAGAGTTTCACCAGTTCCGGGTTCGTGGAGACACCCTGGAAAATGGAACAAACATTTGATACTCCTGATTCAAAAAAAGGGTCGATCGAAATATATTACCTAACGGAATTTCCGGAGGCTTGTGAAGGACCGTTTCTGCCGGAAGAACGCCACTTGATCGATAACCTTGCCGCTTTAATTTCCGGAACAGTATCAAAAAAAGCGCTAAGCGATCTTCTGATCCGAAATACCGAAAGGCTAAAAGAGCTCCGGGGAATCAACCGAACTTCCGAAATATTGCAGTCGGGCGCTTCGCTTGAGGATTCGTTACCCGTAATTTGTTCCATTCTGCCCGAATCGTGGCAGTTTCCCGAGTTTACCGTGGCTCGCATTTGCTACGACAAAAGTGTATTTGTAAGCCCCAATTTCAGGGAAACAGAGTGGAAAATGGAACAGAGCTTCGAGGCTCCCGGAATGAAAAAGGGGACGATCGAAATTTTTTACCTGAAACAATTCCCTGATGCCGACGAAGGTCCATTCCTGAAAGAGGAGCGAAACCTGCTGATTAACCTGGCAAACCTTATTGCCGGATCGGCAACCCGAGATGTATTCAACAAGTTGCACCACGAAAATACCGAACGACTAAAGGAACTCCGTGCAATCAATCAAACGACCCATATCATTGACGAAGGTAAATCAGTCGACGAAACACTGATGGAAATTTGCTCTATCCTTCCACGCTCGTGGCAGTACCCAAAATATGCGGCCTGCCGCATTAAATTTGAAGGAAAGTCATACACCAGTCTGAATTTCTCGGAAACCGACTGGATTCAAACCGAACATTTCGTAACCATCGACAATAAAAAGGGAACCATCGAAATATTTTACCTGAAACCATTCCCAAAAGAAGACGAAGGTCCCTTCCTTCAGGAAGAGCGGAATTTACTGGTAAACATTGCCCGGCTGATCAGCGGCTACCTCAACAATTACAAGGGCCGCGAAATTATACACCGAAAAGGCATTCCGGAACAGGTAATTCAGCCGTCAGACAATTTCCGGAACTCGCTGTTCAGCAGCAAAAAACCACTTCAACTGTACTTCAACCAGCAGTCGATTGACAAGTATGTGTACCTGGATATGATGAAGTTCAAAATCAAGCACATCTTGTTTGTCTCTACTTTGTACGACGCCTTCACGCTCGAAAACGAAGACTCATTTTTTGAACGGTTCATGGGGTCGGCGTACCAGTACAGCCTCTTTTCTGTACCTCGAATAACCGGGGTATCGTCGGCCGAAGAAGCGCTCGACCTGCTCGAAACCACCAACTTCGATTTGGTTATCCTGATAGCCGGAATGGACCGCGAAGCGCCCATCACACTAAGCGAGCAAATCCGGAACAAAAACGAATCGCTTCCAATTTACCTGTTGCTGAACCGAAAAAGCGATGTCAAATACTTCGAAGAACTGGTACCAACCATTCGGTCGGTCGATAAACTGTTTGTCTGGAATGGCGATTCGCTCATTTTATTTGCCATCGTGAAATCGATCGAAGACAAAGTGAATGTTGAAAACGACACCCGAATAGGCTTGGTCCGCGTGATTTTGCTCATCGAAGATTCGCCGTTGTACTACTCAAAATACCTCCAGTTTTTGTACGACATCGTCTTCAGTCAGGTACAGGAGTTATTGCCCGAAGTGGAGAAAAACGAGCTCGACAAAATCTCGAAAATGCGCTCGCGACCCAAAATTTTGCTGGCCCGAAACTACGAGGAAGCCATTGCCATATTCAATAAATACAAGGATTTCCTTCTGTGTGTAATCTCGGATATGGAATTCGACCGTGGCGGAAAAATGGACAAGCATGCCGGCGTGAACTTTATCAAATACGTCAAGTCGCACATATCGAAAATCCCGATAATACTGCAATCGTCGGAAAACCGTAACCTGCAGGTGGCTAAAGAACTGGAAGTTGCTTTTCTGAACAAAAATTCGGAGACTTTACTCAACGACTTACGTCATTACCTGATTAGCTATCTCGGATTCGGAAATTTCGTATTCCGCGACCGCGAAGGAAACAAAATCGGAGT
>JACCEE010960539.1_pt1 | contig 13462 bp, 25 predicted proteins | sample 7449931 | NCBI WGS metagenome assembly JACCEE01 (sample SAMN15323457, study PRJNA562643) | freshwater metagenome | isolation source: river surface water | place: USA:Blue River Watershed | collected 2017-08-19 | reverse complement strand
CGGCTGACGGTGACGTTTGCCGAGTGGTCTAGTCTGATGGACTTGATCCTTAATCAATTTTGGCAAGGGCTACCAGCCGGATATCGGTTGGTAGCAGTGCCTATCGGACAGGCTGAGTTGATGATTGCTAGAGGGCTTGCAGATGCGGCTAATACCAGAGCTAGTGACCGGGCCGACGACCGAGCCGGTGACACTCAGCGAAGCAAAAAAACAACTCGAAATAGCAAGTAGCGACACTACGCACGACGTTCACCTATCCGCCTTGATTCAGGCGGCTAGAGAGCAGTGGGAGCATGATACCGATACGGTGACTTGCTACCAAACTCTTCGATTGCGGGTTGGTTCGCTTTACGACGGCTTTATGCTATTGCGATCCCCGATCCACTCGATCACATCGATTCAATACTACGACGGCAACAACGCATTGCAGACGCTATCGAGCAGTCTGTATCAATTGCACGTCGATCAGTTCAGGCTTGCCTATCAGGTTAGCCTGCCTGCGACCGCATCGCGTTGGGACGCTTGGACGATCCAATACAAATGCGGCTATTCGCAAGACGGGCAGAGCGTACCAGAAGCGGCAAAGGCGGCTATCAAGTTGCTGGTGGCGCACTACTTTGAGAATCGGGACATGCTTATGTCCGAAGCATTACAGACAATGCGACCGTATGAAATGTTGGTTCGTCGTTACATGCGGAGCTCCTACCCATGAGCGGACGACCTAGAGATTTACGCGTTGGCCGATTTCGCCAGCGATGCACGATCCAACAAAAGACCGAGACGCAAGACGCATCAGGCCAGCCTATCGTTTCATGGACGAACTACGTTTTCGGTGAGCCTTGCGAATACTACCCAACTGGCGGTACTGAATCGATGCGTGGGCGTCAACTCGAAGCGGGTACTAGGGCGGTTTTTCGCGTCAGGTATCGAAGCGGATACAACACGCAAATGCAAGTCGTTTACGATGGCGAAAACTACGGCATCACGCACATTAACCCGGTGGATGGGCTACGGCGGTACATCGACCTTATCTGCTCGGTGGTGATGTAATGGGCAGTAGTATCGAAATCAACATGGATTTGATAAAGGCAATTGGAGCGATCCCTTTAACGCTTCGAAACGGGCCTTTCGGCAGGTGCCTTGGTGAGTTTGCAAAGCCCATCGCAAGGGCCACGGAGCCGCTATCGAGATCATCGAGAGAAAGCGGAAGTCGGAAGCGATGGAGCAAGAAGTTCAAAGACAATCCGGCATTTAGCAACGACTCTCGCAAGCACATCGGCCACAAGGTAGGTAAAAGCGGCGTTGTTGTTTATGTCGGTGCCCAGTATCCAAAGGGCAATAAGCAGCAGTTCGTTATGCCGTATAAAAAAGGCACGTCGTACACTCGATACCTTTGGGGAAAGCCCGGCCAGCAAGTGTTAAGGACTTCGCGTCGCGGGAATCAATACTATGCAACCGTGGGCACGAAAGCACAAACGGCGAACTTCCCAAACAACGAACGGGCACCAGTTCGGGCGTATGACCAAACGAGATCGCAAGCGGAAGCGGCGTTTCTCGACCGATTGCAAAAAGAGATAAAGGAGTTACGTCTTGGCTAAGAACATTACACTCACAGACACAGTAACCATCGCATCGAGCGGTACGACCTCAACATCGTTGACGATGCAAGGCGGACGCGTACCGCTTGCGATTGTCACGCCTTCGGGGTTAAGCGGTTCGGCGTTTACGTTTCAAGCGTCATCCGATCAGGGCACGAACTTCTACAACCTCTACAACGAGGGGACGCAATACAGCGTTAACGTAGGGGCCAGCCGCTACATCGCACTCAATCCAGACGTATTTGAGGGCGTCAAGGTGGTGCGAATCGTCAGCGGGTCGAGCGAAGCAGCAACGCGTACCATCGGCATCATTAGCGGGGAACTGTAATGTCAGCGATTGGCGAAGCGTTGCGTACTAAGTTGCTTTCCTATGCAAGCGTTTCAACGCTTATCGGTCAGCGAATGTACCCAGACGTTTTGGTGCAAAAGGCAACACTTCCGGCGGTGATTTACTACGTCATCTCAACTCAACGCGATCACATGGTAAGCGGTCTAGGCAAGTCGGCACACGCACGCATAACGCTCGAATGCTTCGCACTGACACGAACGGCGGCAAGTGCGATCAGCAGGGCAATCCGAGAGACTGGAATTGATTCGTTTCGCGGTGTTGTCGATGGCTATACCTTTTGCGGTATCGACTTCGATAGCGGCGATGAATACATGCAGGATCCTCCGACCGATGGAAACCAAGAGCATCGGTATTTGGTTAGTTTCGATCTCTTGGTGCATTACAAGGAGCCTTAAATATGGCGGCTTTGACTGTTGCAGATACCGGGTTGGGGGCTACCATCGCCGGGACTGGTTTGGTTACAACTCAGATCACTCGCATTGGGGATTTCAACATCTCGGTCGATGCGTTGGATATCACGCACTTGGGCACCACGCTGTATGAGCAATTGCGACCAAGCGATCTTCGCAAGAATCCAGAAATCGAGATCGAGTTTAATTGGCTCGGTGCTTCTCCACCGATCACTACGGCGATGATTCCGACATCGGAACCATACGCGGGAATCGCAGTAACCTTGACATTCCCAGGAGCGGGAAGCGTGCAGGGAACCGCGTTTGTCAAGAACGTGAAATTCCCTTCGTGCGAAAAGGGCGTTATCATGAAGGGTAGCTATACGTTGCAGTTTGACGGTGCAACGACTTTGACTTTCACAGCGGCTTAGTAAGAGGCTTTTATGTTTGCTCTCAAGCAACAAATGGGTTTGCGTGCCGATGGGGTTTTGGTCCCGTTGGCACAGTTTCAAGTGCTTTTTGATGATGTGCTGATTGGCTACTTGCCACACGGCAAGGAATCGCAGTTGCAAGCGTTGTTTCACTTCCCACACGACGAACTCAATGCTGACGCTATTGCATCGCTCGAACTACAAGCGGAGCAAGCGTTAGGGCATCCGGTAAAGGTGTTACCGCCTGAACAATTCTCTCGACAGTTTGTCGATGAAGCAAAGCGGATCATCGAAGGAGAAGATGACGATGAGTAGCGAACTAGATCGATTCCTAGCAGCGGCATTGCGTCCACTTCGTACAATCGAGGTTCGCATCGGTTCGGAAGTCTTCACGCTTCGTGAACTTTGCGAGGCTGACGCGGCGGACATGGAAGTGCAAATGCAAAAAGGCGAAAGTTTTGATTTTGCGAAGCATCGAAGGTTGCTTGTGTCGTATTGCTTGGTGGGGACTGATGGCGAACGGATCGTTAAAGACTCGGACGCACTCAAGCCGCTACCTAAAAGCACCATCGGCAAGTTGTACGAGCAGGCATTGAAGCTTTCCGAGTACGACGCGGGCGAGATCGAAGCACTAGCAAAAAAATCAGACGCAACCGGCGGCTAGCAATCGCCTTCCGGCTTGCGTTGCGATGGGGGATTGTTGACCCGATGGAATGGATGAAGAGCCTACCATCGGGTGCGTTGAATCAGTGGATTGCGTTTGACTCAATCGAGCCTATCGGCGAAGAGTGGGAGCAAACCGCATCGATTGTTCACGCTGTCAAACTGCCTCTATACGCTAGGGCTGGTCTGGAGATGCCGGAGGTAGCCGACTTCATGCCGAGTCGCTACAGACGGCCAAAACGGAGCGCAAAAACGATGTTAAAGCAAGCCGCTAAAGCATCGACGCAAATAGCAGGACAGGTAAAAGCGATGTTTGGACTAGGAGTTAAGTAATGGCACAAACGATCAACGTCGCAAATATCAAGGTCGGCTTGGATGTTGAGGAACTGCGAAAGAACGGGCAGTTTACGCGAAATGAACTTAACAGCATTGCACGTATTGCGAGAGAGTCTATCGACCCGTTCGACAAGTACGAAACGGAACTCGAAAAACTGTCGAGGGCTTTTAAGGCCGGTGGTTTAACGGCTGACGCATTCGCACGGACGCAGGAGACATTAGCCAAGAAACTTGGCATAACGGTGCCTACGGGGGCAATGGCTCAATATACGCAGTCGATGGAGCAACTGCGAAACAAACTACAAGCGGGCACCATCTCCGCAGATGCTTTTCGCCAGGCTCAATTGTCGCTCCAGTCGCAACTTGGATTGACCACGAAGGAAGCACAGAAGCAGACGGAAGCGATTGCAGCGCAACAATCCGCAATCAACGCGGTAAAGAATCTCACATTGGGCTACGTTGGGTTAGGTGCGGCGATAGGTGGTATTCGGTCGGCAATCAATCTATCTGCCGAGATGGAGCAAACCAAAGTTGCTTTCGAGGTAATGACCGGATCAGCGAAGACCGCTTCCGGCATAATGGCGGACTTCAAAAAACTTGACGTTGAATCGCCCATCAACTTCTCGGACTTCGCAAAGGCCGGTAAGACGCTTTTGCAATTCGGCGTAACAGCGGATCAAATCAAACCGACGCTAGCGAGACTTTCGGCAATATCGCTTGGCAATCCAGAGCAGTTTCAGTCGCTTGCGTTGGCGTTTGGTCAAGTGCAAGCCAACGGGAAACTGATGGGCCAGGAAGTCTTGCAAATGGTCAATGCAGGCTTTAATCCATTGCAAGAAATCAGCCGTACTACAGGCATTGCGATGGCTGACCTACGCAAGCAAATGGAGCAAGGTGGCATTAGTGCCCAGATGGTAGCCGACGCGTTTAAGTCTGCGACCGAAGAGGGCGGACGCTTCGCAGGTATGAACGAGAAACTAGCCGCTACGCTATCCGGTCAGTTTGCTAAGGCTGGTGGCGATGTTAAGGCGTTGGCAATTGAGATCGGTACGCAACTTACGCCAGCGGTAACAGCGTTGCTCGAAGCATTTCGCACGCAAGCACAAGGGGCGGGAACACAAAAGCTAACTCAAGGGCTAGGCACGTTTGCTCAAGGATGGGGCTTTTTAGTCTCATACGCTCAGGGCAAATCGAATGAATACCTGCTTAACCTCAACGAACTCGCACGAGCCGAAGAGGATGCGATTGCGGATGCGATGCACGCCGAATGGATGCGGCTAGAGAATAAGAAAAAAGCCGACGCGGAAGCGGGTAAACTAGCCGAGCAAGCCAAGCAGCGAGCAAAGGAAGAAGCGGCAGCGGAGAAGGCTAAAGCGGCGGAAATCGCCAAGGATGAGTTGAACAAAAAGCAGATCGAGGAGCTCAAGTCGCTCCGCGATCAGTACGACCAATTGACGATGACTGAGGCTGAATATATGGCGGCGAAACAGAAAGCCGCAGGATATTCAGAGAACGACATCAAGCGATATCAGACACTGAATAAACTCATCGAGGAAGCGAAGCAAAAGAAGCAAGCCGAGCAAGATGCCGAGAAGATGAAAGAGGGAATGCGATCCCCTCAAGAGCAATTGCAAGCCGAACTACAACGCATCGAGGGTATGGTAGCACTTGGGCCGGATAAGGGCCTAAGCCGTCAGCAAGGCGATCAAGCAGCGATGGAAGCGGCTATGCGATTCGGTACGCAAAGCGGTCAAGAAATCGCCAAGAACATCGCACCGACGCTCAAGGCAGGAACTAAAGAAGCGTTTACGTTTATGCAACAAGAGAACGCCAAGGGTAAGCAGCAAGCAGAGCAAAAAAAACTTGCTGAGGACTTGCTAGCGGAAACCAAGAAGCAGACGCTACTTGCCGAGAATGCCCCGCGAATCGCTTTTAGGAGATAGTCACGATGGCAAATGAGCTAGTTGGATCGGAACTTCGCAAGGGAAGCGGATTCGTACGCAAGGGGCAAGGCTTCTCGCTAGTCTTCGGTGAGTCGTGGAGTTTTCGCGTCAAGACTGATGATAAGTTCACCTCTCGTCTCTCCGTGCTTACTGAGACTCCAGGCTTGCCCCGCGTCGGTTTGCTGTACGGGCCTTTGGGTTTGGTATGCGATGACTTGACAGCCGAGCGTGACGAAAAGCATCCGCTCTATTGGACGGTAGACGCTAAGTTTCAAACGGGCACCGAGGAACAAAAGCAGTCAAGCGAAAATCCCGATAGCCCAGATCCTACGACTTGGGTGCCAGTCTTCAAGATCGACTCTTTCGTCACCAAGGAGCGGGTGTTAGTTCAGGATCGAACTACGCCAACAGCCAAGAAGCCGGTAAACTCAGCGGGTACTCCATTTGATTCGCCACTGACGGAGACGCGAAGCCTTTGCCAGTTTGGGTTTGTTCAATTTGAGGATGCGTCGCAAAACATCAAGGTGTTTTTGGATCGAAACGACACTGTAAACCAGGCGACATTTACTAATTCAACAGGCGAGACGTTCGATGCTAGAACCTTGCTTCTCGAAGTAGTTGAGGCCGAATTAGGATCGTACGCAGGTTTTGCGGCTTGGCGGATCAAGTATAAAGTGACCTACGATCCCGACAAGCACGACGAACTACGGTCAGACGTTGGGCCTTACTACGTCGATGCGGCGGACGGCAACAAGCTTAAACGCTACATGGACGACACGAACACGTTTGGAATCATCGGAGCGTTAAACGGGACGACCGGAGCAAAAGCAGCAACGCCAGCAACGCTGACTTTCAGGTGTAAAAAGGAAATCAACTTTTCGTCATTCATAAGGACTTCGTAGCATGCCTGATGAAGTTCTCTACGCGTTCAACGATGCCGACTCTCTAGAGTTGCTGCGTATGATTGGCAGCGGGTCAAGCACCGGCGGCAACAGCGATCCTACGCAACAGACTGCGGATTGCTTGATTGCAGTCGCAACGAGTACAATCACAGCAAGAGCAGGGACTACGCTGGGCACAGGCACGGCAAAGGTTAAGCGGATAACGGACGCAAACGTACTCGAAGACCTCTACGACGTGAGTCTAGTTAACATGGGCTCAGCGATTGCAAACGGTGCCTATTTGAAGTTGTTTCGCATCGGTAATAAATTCTCAGCGGTTGAAATTTGCTAGGGGGTTGGCGTGAGCAAGTTAAGCAAGTGTTGCTGCGATTGTTGCATAACAGCGGAAGAGATGCCGTGGGAAACGGTAACGCTCAAAGCACCCTACGAGACTTGCAACGGAGTGACGGAGCCGCCGACATATCCATCGGCGACGTTCGAGCGGCGTTCATGCTGCTACGTCGCGGAGTTTCCTCTATCGTGCCAGCCGTGGATTTACGATTGCCATTTATGGGTGAAACAAAACTTCGACTTGTCGTATAACGTCGCAATCTACGACATCAAGACAGCGTACACATCATCGCTTCCCGCGACGGATTGCCCCTGTATTCACGTTCAAGACATAGCGTATTCATCCTTGGATATCGTGCGACTCTTTGCGGTAAACAAACGCAAGTTGACCAAGATAACGGTGAGCGTTGGCAAAGTATTGGTTAAGTGTGCTGGCGATGCCGAGGCAACTTGCAAATACTACGTCGCTTCTACTTGGGAATTTGACGCTAAAGCGGATGCGGCAGGTGGTTCAAGCGGTATGGCTGGGTCTTACGCTTCCATCACAAAGACTTGCACTGGTGTCTACCGCGATGATTTTTGCAGTTTCACAGACACAACGACAACGGTTACGGGGTCAACCTCTGACGCATGCCCGGAAAATCTTGCTGAGGACTGGCTAGCCGGTGACGGCGGGATTGTCTATCAGTTCAAGGTTTCGCGTATCAAACTGTACGACACATTGCCGACAACTGCAGTTTCAATTACCGACGCCGACGAGCCGCCTGTATCCTGTTGCGGTGGCGAAACCGGATGCGAACTAGAGATTGATCCATGCGGATTGAACCTAGTTGATAACTGCTACAAGCCGCTTGCAGACTGGGGCGATGGAGACTTAAACCCAGGCTACTGCCAAGCGATTGACGAAAACGGAGATTTGATCTTTACCTGTCCGTTTGTGCTAGAAAAGGTTGGAGTCACGATAAAAAGCCAAGCGTACGTGACGGATGGCAACGGCTGCTCTAGTACATGCGTGGGCGATGTTTCGTATTTATGCGAAGATGACTACCCAGGAATCGACAGGCTTATTTGCGGATACGGAATTGATTCCGAGGGCAACTCTTATCCGATTGATTTTGCCGGAGCCGAACTTTCGTGCGGCAGTCCTTATGAGTTTTGTACCGTCGATGGCTGTGCTGGTGCTGGTGGTGATTGCTACGTTTACACTGCCCCGAATTGCAACCTCGCTCCAGCGTTGGAAGACTGCCCAGACTTGGCACAGAGGAAATCAGCAGGCGGTGGAAACGACACATGCCGACGCGATATAACCGACCTCGTTTGCACGATAGGAGAGCCGGTTGTAGATAACGACTGGGAGATATGCTTTACGCTTCCAACGGTTACGCTGGAGTTTGCATAGTGACTCCACAAGAATACTTCGACCCCAAGCAGGTTATGCGGCGAGCGATGCGGCTAGCGGCGAAACAGCCGCCAGCAAGGGGCACTGTAGTCTATGCGTCATCGCGTCTCAATAAGCCGCCTCCTAACGCATGGCTAGCCAAGCACGCTTATGACGGATGCGATCCCGTTTGGCATGCCGAATGGGAATTGACGATTCCCAACTACGGTTGTTCATGCCGCAAAGATTACGCGGAATACAAAGCCGCAAACCCGCCCGACTTCTCATCGCCAGCGGCTTATTGGCTTTGGGGCTATAACTTACACAACTGGGTAAACCGCAAACTCGGCAGGACTGAGTTGACCGTTGAAGAGGCTAAAGCAATTTGGAGGCGGGAAGATGGCACGAAGCAAGGCGAGGGAATGGGCGGAGGCACTTTGCAGCAAGTTTCCAGAGACGGCGAATTTGACGCTAGCGAAGCGACTAGCGAAGGAGCATCCGGAAGCATTTAGCGTTGAGTCGGCTAGATCACTAATCAGACTCATTCGAGGTGCAACTGGCAAGCGTGCGAAGAGTTGGGCTACGCAACTGCGATCCAAGGGCACAGCCGGGCAACTACCGCCAATGCCGCCATCTCTAGCGGAGCCTTGGAAGACGTTCGACATTAAGGGCAAGACTCGATGCGGCATCATTTCCGACTTGCATCTGCCCTATCACAGCGACGTAGCAATAGAAACGGCGTTGAGTTGGCTTGCGAAAAAGAAAATTGACACGCTCTTAATCAACGGGGACGCGGCTGACTTCTACGCTGCCAGCAAGTGGGATAAAAATCCAGAGCGAATCGGCATGAAGCGTGAATTGGAAATGGTCGACCAATCGCTAACGCACATCCGCAAACGCTTCCCGCGAAATCGCATTATCTACAAGGCGGGCAACCACGAAGAACGCTGGAATAAGTTTGTTTGGGCTAAAGCCCCAGAGATTTGGGATCTAAATCCGCTTCAACTTCCTGAACTCTTGCAACTCAATAAGCATGGTATTGAGTGGGTCGAAGATCAACGGCCGATCATGCTAGGCAAACTGCCGATCCTTCACGGGCACGAACTACCGAAGGGAATACAGTCTCCAGTTAACGCGGCTAGAGGCGCATGGATGCGTACGAAGCATACGGTACTCGTTGGTCACTCGCATCAGACTAGCGGCCATTGTGAGCCTAATATGTTTCACGATGAACGTTTTGTGTGGTCGACCGGCTGCCTATGCGACCTCAATGCGGAGTACGCACGGATCAACCGATGGAATCACGGTTTCGCCTACGTTGAAACAACGGCCAGCGGTGACTTCGACGTGACGAACTTACGCATTGCCGAGGGCGGAATAGTTCGAGGTGGCTAAATGCCTAAAGACCTGTTTTGCGAACTGCGTGACGCATTGAAAGCCGAGCATCCAACTCTCTCAATCTCGGTGCGTAGGTGTCGCGTATCAAGCAGCGTTTGCGGCTACTGTCGGCGGATGCCGGATCACTTCCTAATCCGCATATCGTCGAGTCTTACAGAGCAGGAGCAAGTAGATACGCTGATTCACGAAATAGCCCATGCCGCAAGTTGGATCGAATGGGAAAACACCCAGCAACACGGGCCGTTGTGGGGCTTGGAGTACAGCAAAGCGTATCGCGTTTACGAAAAAATCGTATCGCCTGAATAAATTTTTCCCAATGTTTTCATTGGTCAAACGCACTTTTTGACCGAAAACTACTAAGTTTTGAAATTAGTAGTCTTGCAATCGAGACGAACGGTCGATAATCTTTACACATCGCTAGCAGGTGCTAGCAAGTTTCTCAAGTAAAGGGTTAAGCAGATGAACGCAGCACAAGCAAAAATGACTCAGTTTGTTAAGTCGCAAACAACCGAAGTTTTGATCGACGCATGCAAGAAAACCAACTGTGACTTTCGGCCAGAGTCCATCGTCGCTCACACGTATATCGCAAGGGAACTTGAGTTGCGAATGACTGATGCGGATTTCCTTGCGTTGATGCAATGGTGCGAAGCAGAGTTAGACGCGGTAGCGTAGCCAACTGACGAGCCGGGAACGGCGAAACCGCTACGGCGGTCTTGGTTTTAGTCTTTAGTTTTCTTGGGAGGTAGTAATTGTGAGAGGCAAAGCAGTTAGCAAGCCTTGCATGTCGTGCGGTGAGTCTTTTTTGGACTACGGACCGAAATTGCCACGGAGCGCAAGCAAGGCCGACAGAGACGAGGAATCGACGTATCGCACGCATTGCCTAGAGTGTGCGGAGGAGAAAATTAACGGTGCGTGTCCTAGTTCAGCGAAAGGCACGCTGATGCACAACGCAGGCGGAGGAACGAGAGTCATCAAGTCTACGAGGGGATTGTCTTGAGTATTCACGACCACTACAACGCACAGATCAACACGGCCTCGATGTTGCTCGATGCAATTGCTCAGCAACTCGACCTGATGCCGGACACGGCGAAAGGCGATCACGTTGGGCATGCCCACTTAGGCAAGATGATCGAGTTGAGTTTGACGCTTTCGCGGGCGTCACATGATATGCACAAGTTTCTGGATTTCATACGAAAGGGCGATAAGGATGAGTAGCGAAGGTTTTCGAGGTGTTCCCGGCGTTCCAAAGGGGTGGGAGTTGGTAAGGATCGATTTCGTCACCGAAGGTGAATGGTATCTGTTCAAAGGCAGGGTTGATCAATGGGAATCTAAGCGTGTAAGTGATTGCGACTTCCCCATTCTTCGCAAGATCGAGGTGCCTAGGCAGTATCGACCGTTTGCAAATGCGGAAGAGTTTAAGCCGTATCGAGATCGGTGGGTGGAGGTGGTAAGCGAGGATAATAACTGCGGGTGCGATCTCGACCAGGGAGATATCGGTGGAACGCGAAAGATTGACGGATGCAACGAGCATTCGGTTTGCATCTGGGAAGGATGGATGACATTCAGGGATGCGTTTAAGTGCTTCACTTTCGACGACGGCACCCCATTCGGTGTGGAGGTGACAAATGAGTAACCAAGGTTTCCAAGGTGTTCCCGGCGTGCCGGATGGCTGGGAGTTGGTGCGATTCGACTACGCTGTCGATGGTGAAAGATACTTGACAGGGTCAGGAGAGATTGTTGCTCACCTGTCCGCCAAGCCTACGCAAGTGATGCGGTTAATTATCCGCAAAATCGAAGTGCCTAAGCGTTACCGACCGTTTGCGAATGGTGCGGAATACATTGCAAAGCGGCGAGACGCAATTGCGGTCGATTGGAAAAAAGGAGAGACCAATGGTTTTTACGCTGTCGTCTCCGCAAACGACAGTTTCGTTTGGGTTGCTTTCGGCAAAGATATTGAGGAGTTCGACTGGAAGCGGGCTTTTGAGCGGCTTCATTTCCGCCACATCGACGGATCGACATCGCCATTCGGCGTGGAGGTGACAGAGTGAACGACACAGCACGACTAGACACAACACAGCCATCCGCATGGGTGCAAGCGATCCGCAAAGCGGCATCCCTAGAGGGCGTAACGCTCAGCGAATTTGTAGGTGAGGCTTGCCTAGATCGAGCGGCTCGCGTCACTGGCGAAAAGCCTAAAGACCTACGCAAGCAACTTGGTGAACGCATCCGGCGAGGTGAGCGATGATGCTATATCAGCCGGTGGAGCTTTATTTTGTTCGCTACATCCGCAACGGAGACGACGTAATCACATCGACGCGAACAATAGCAACGGGCATTCCTGCGGGGATGACAGCGGGAGAGATGACGACGTTTGTTGAAATCAAGTACCGCGAATTGTTTGCGGACGGTTTCGAGTTTGACGATATTCAGTTTTTGGAGGTGTAGCATGGCCTTAATTGCCTTAATCGCCGGTTGTCTCGGTTTAGGTTTCGCTGCGGGTGTTGCTGTTATGACGGCTCGGAAGCTTAACCAAGTCGCTTGCGAGTTCGATCCAGTTGGTGAGCAGCGAGAGACTGAAAGACGCTTCGATGCTGAATGGATGGATGTTAAGTGAGTTACCTACTATCTGACCTTTGCGAGCTTGGCACCGTGCTGAGCGTGGTCGGGTTGGTTCTGTGGTTTTTAATGGGAGGTGAGTGATATGGATAAAGATAAGAACGGGCGGGAGTCTGCCTTTCCGAATGATTGGGATCTTGGGCTTACCAAGCGTGAATGGTTCGCTGGAATGGCGTTGCAAGGTCTGATTGCCTGCGAGATCGTTCGCGGTGACGCTACGGAGCTTGCGAAGTTTGCCGTAGAGCATGCTGACGCGTTGCTCAAGCAGCTCGCAGAAAGCGACGGTGCGAAGTGAACTGGTGCTTTTGGGTCAAGATTGCATCTGACGAAGGGCAGGCGATGACGTTCCGTCGCTTCCCGCAAACGCACGCTAGAGAGTTATGCGATGCGGAGCTAGACAGAGAATTTGAGTACATGCGTGACGCTGGTTTTAGAGTCGATTGGTCGGCAATCGACCCCGGCGCCATGCAAGAGATTTATGACTTAAATACCGAACAGTTCAAAGCGTTCGGCGAGGAGGTGAGGTTCTAATGAAGATCAACAAGGGCAAGCAATCGCGTTCGCGTCGAATGCTTATTTATGGCGAGCCAGGCGTAGGCAAGTCAACGCTGGCGAGTCAATTCCCGCATCCGCTATTCTTGAATATGGAAGACGGCATCGGGGATATTGAGTGCGATTCTACGGACGTTATCCGCAACTATAAAGAGTTTCAGCAACTCTTAGCGATGGAACTTCCGCAAACGGACTACGCTACAATTGTCATCGATACGGTTGACTGGTTGGAGAAGTTGCTGATGCTCGAAGTCGCATCGGCACACGGCAAAAAGACCGTCGAGGACATCGGATTTGGAAAGGGCTATCAGTCCTTGGCGAAAGCATGGCAAGACGTATTCGCCGGGCTAACCTACCTTTGGAAGCAGGGCCGAAACATCGTGCTGACTTGTCACGAAACCATCGACAAGTTCGCCGACCCTGAGGGTGACGGATACAACTACTACCGCCCAGCTTTGCATCGCGTCGGCTCGGCTTGCGTGAGTGAATGGTGTGACGAGGTGCTATTTTGCAAACATCGTCGCATCGCTCGCAAAGCGGACGAAGGGAAGCGAACGGTAGCGGCGAAGGGAGATCG
>JACCEE012081555.1_pt1 | contig 13472 bp, 14 predicted proteins | sample 7449931 | NCBI WGS metagenome assembly JACCEE01 (sample SAMN15323457, study PRJNA562643) | freshwater metagenome | isolation source: river surface water | place: USA:Blue River Watershed | collected 2017-08-19 | reverse complement strand
TTGGCTTGCTTGACCAACTTGAAATCTCTCAGCGGCGACATCGTGTTGAAGCCCCTGCCAGGTCTGCCCGTCATCCGCGACTTGATCGTGGACATGACCCAGTTCTTCAAGCAATACCACTCCATCAAGCCCTACCTCATCAACAACACGCCTGCGCCTGAGCGCGAGCGTTTGCAGTCGCCCGAAGAGCGCGAAGAGTTGAACGGCTTGTACGAATGTATTTTGTGCGCCAGCTGCTCCACCAGCTGCCCCTCGTTCTGGTGGAACCCCGACAAGTTCGTGGGCCCCGCTGGCTTGTTGCAAGCCTATCGCTTCATTGCCGACAGCCGCGACCAAGCCACTGGCGAGCGTTTGGACAACTTGGAAGATCCTTACCGCCTCTTCCGTTGCCACACCATCATGAACTGCGTCGACGTGTGCCCCAAGGGTTTGAACCCCACCAAGGCCATCGGCAAAATCAAAGAATTGATGGTTCGTCGCGCCATCTAAGGCACGACAAAGCATCACACGGAGCACCAACATGGACGTGGCCGCACCATTTCGCGACACATCGGTGGGTGATCCGTTGCTCGACGGTGTGGACGGCAAGCTCGCGCTTGACGCCCGCGCCCTGAGCAAACTGCACTGGCGTAGCCGGCGCGGCCTGCTCGAAAACGATTTGTTCATTCAAAAGTTTTTCGAGCGGCATGAATCTCGCTTAACCGTGGGGCATGCACGAGGCATGTATGAATTGATGGACTTGTCCGACAACGATTTGCTCGACATTCTTTTGGAGCGCAAACCCTTGCCAGAAAAGCCCCTCTCAGAAGAAGCACTTGAAGTGCTGCGCATGTTGAGACACTGAACCGAGTACCGCTTTTAAAAAGACATTTAGGAAGAACCATGAAACTTGCAGACAACAAAGCCACCCTGTCGTTCAGCAACGGCAGCCCCAGCATCGAGATGCCCGTCTACAGCGGTAGCGTCGGTCCTGACGTCATCGACATCCGTAAGCTGTACGGCCAAACTGGCATGTTCACCTATGACCCTGGTTTCTTGTCCACCGCATCTTGCCAATCGGGCATCACCTACATCGACGGTGACAAAGGCGAATTGCTGTACCGCGGCTACCCCATCGAACAACTCGCCACGAACTGCGACTACCTCGAAACTTGCTACTTGTTGTTGAAGGGTGAACTGCCCAACGCTGCACAAAAAGCTGAGTTCCAAAAGACCGTGACCAACCACACCATGGTCAACGAGCAAATGCAATTCTTCTTGCGCGGCTTCCGCCGTGATGCTCACCCCATGGCCGTGTTGACTGGCTTGGTGGGTGCTTTGTCTGAGTTCTATCACGACAGCACCGACATCAATAACCCCGAGCACCGCGAAATCGCTGCGATCCGCTTGATCGCCAAGATGCCAACCTTGGTGGCTATGGCCTACAAATATGGCGTGGGTCAGCCTTACATGTACCCACGCAACGACCTGTCTTACGCTGGCAACTTCCTGCGCATGATGTTCGGTACACCTTGCGAAGAATACGTGGTCAACCCCGTGCTCGAGCGCGCCATGGACCGCATCTTCACTTTGCATGCAGATCACGAGCAAAACGCTTCTACTTCTACCGTGCGTTTGTGCGGCTCATCAGGCACCAACCCCTTCGCAGCCATCGCTGCGGGTGTGGCTTGCTTGTGGGGCCCAGCACACGGCGGCGCGAACGAAGCTTGCTTGAACATGCTGGAAGAAATCCAAGCCATGGGCGGCGTCTCTAAAGTGGGCGAGTTCATGGAGAAGGTCAAAGACAAGAACTCTGGCGTCAAGCTGATGGGCTTTGGTCACCGCGTTTACAAAAACTATGACCCACGTGCCAAGTTGATGCAAGAAACTTGCGACGAAGTGTTGAAAGAACTCGGCCTCGAAAACGACCCTCTGTTCAAGTTGGCCAAGGCCTTGGAAAAGATCGCTTTGGAAGACGAATACTTCGTCAGCCGCAAGCTCTACCCCAACGTCGACTTCTACTCTGGCATCGTGCAACGCGCCATCGGCATTCCAGTGAACTTGTTCACCGGCATCTTCGCCTTGGCACGCACTGTGGGCTGGATCGCTCAGTTGAACGAAATGATCAGCGACCCCGAGTACAAAATCGGCCGTCCACGTCAGTTGTTCACTGGCGCTGCACACCGCACTGTCGAGCCATTGGCCAAGCGCAAGTAATTGCACACAACCTAATCGCGACTCGTGCGCGACAGCAAAAAGCCCTGCACTGCAGGGCTTTTTTGTTTTTGGTGCTTTCACACATCGGCCCAGTGGTAGGCTCTGCACATATGAGTTCTGTTCCGTTTATCAGCACACCCCAAGCCCTGCGCCAACTGGCCGACAAACCCCACGCCCCTTGTCAATGCAGCTTGCAGCATTGCGCAGGCTGGGAGAGCGTCAGCGAAGCCGTGTGGCCTGCTGCGCAGATGACACATGTCGCCACCTTGCGCGACCCCGATGTGTATGAACCCACGTTTGAAGAACAACACCCCAATGGCACGCGTTACGAATCAGCCGATGCGCCTGTGGCCTTGAAGTTTTTCCCGTACAACCGCTGCGATGTGCATGCCTGCGGCACATGCCAGCAACATGCGCTGCGCTATACCGAGTTTGGTGGCTACTACGTGGACCCACGCGCACGCCGCTTGAACGCTGAACTGATCAGCGACTAAGCCAGCACCATCTCGCCGCCCAAAGCCTCAAACAAGTCGGGCAGCAGCTTGCTTAGTTCGCCGGTGGCAATGGCCACATCGGCATCGAAACCTTCGTCTTTTTCAGTCGCGCTGGCTTCAAACACCACGTCGAGGAAGGTGATTTTTTTTAGCTGCATGCCTTCGGTCAACGAAAACGACACACGCCCTTCCCACGTCAGCGCCAAGCGCGTGGGCAACTTGCCGCCTTCTACATGGTGCTTCACCTCGTCGGTATCGAGCGGGTGGCGCACATAGCGCACCACTGACTTCGATTCGTCAGCGGCCTTTAGCTCGCACTCACGGTCCACACTGAAAGCAGCGGGAGATTCTTGTGAGATCAGCCAAGAAGCCATCGCTGACTGTGGCGACATCTCGGTATTGATGAGCGTCAGGCTCAACCCCGCAAATGACTTGATCAGCATCGTCACCACCTCGTCCGCTTTGGCTTGGCTGCCTGCATCTAGCACCAGCAAATGGGTCGTGGGATCTATCCACACCCAAATCGACGACTCTTTGCTAAAGGCCATGGGCATCAAAGACATCTTCACGTCTTCCTTGATTTCCTTCATTTCCTTCTTGCCAGGCTTGCGGCCCTCGGTGGATTCAATCACCGCGCAGCGTTCTTTGGCTTTGCGTGTCACCACTGAACCAGGCACACCTTTGGTTTCGATCTTGAGCTTCAAGATACGCTGACCACTCACGGCCTCAACCAGTGGGCCATGGGCCTCGCCGCGCGGCTCAACCCAGCCAATGGCTTTTTCTTGGCTTGCGCCACAAGGCACAAAACGCTCGGCGTCTAGCGCCTGTTCCATCTGCTCAAGACTGGGGCTCCAGCCCTCGGCAATTCGATACACCATCACATTTTTAAACACGGGTTGCCTTTGCTTTTCGGCAATCGCCGAAATAAAAAAGCCAACCGCAAGAGTTGGCTTTGGAAGTTGCGTTAATTTTAACGCTTGCGCATAGGCATCACTTCATCAAAGCGGCCAGCTCTTCATCGGTAATCAATACAGGCGCAGCCACACGCGTCACCACACCTTTGATGTCCTCTTGAATTTCAGCCAGCGCCGCGCGTTGTTGCTGAAAGGAAGTCGACAAGTGGCTGGCCAGCTCGGTGTTGGGCAAGTCCACCACCTTGCCCTCACGTGCCCAAGCCACTGTTTGCTCTTGCACTTGGGCCACCAATGTTTTCAGGTGTTCACTCATCTGCTGAATGTGATCAATCTTCTCTCGCAGTCGCGAATTCTCTGAATGGCGTCGATCTGTAAAAGGCATAGCCTCACCTCTGTTTAATCAGCTCCCATTATGGAGACAACTTGAAAATTAGACGCGCTAGACTTGCACCCAAACTTAAAACCATAGAACTCATTGCGCTTGCCATTTTTGTTTTTAGCAAAAAATCAAACGCCTACTCAGCAGAAATGGGGTTCATTGAATAGGAAAATCACCCCATGGAACCAGATGTTTTGACAAGCCGCACAAACGACATCAAGCAGGTGCTCTTATCAGCCATCGAAGAACAAAAAATCTCGTTGGCCTATCAAAGTCAGATCTCTCTGCCTGCAAAGCAACTGGTTGGTGTCGAAGCTTTGTGTCGCATCAACTCCGGCACATGGGGCGATGTATCACCCGAAGAATTTATCCCAGTCGCTGAACATACCGGACTGATTGCACCGCTGGAACGTTTGGTCTTGACGCAAGTGGCTCACGATTTACCGCTGCTGCTGCAAGAGCATCCCGACATTCGTGTGGGCGTGAACCTCTCAATTCGCCACATCACAGAACCCGATTTTTTGCCGTTCATCCATGCTTGGCTAGATTCGTTGCCTGCGTCCGCGGTGGCACGCTTAGACTTTGAGATCACTGAAACCTACTTCCAGCGTATTTCTCAAAGCGTGATTGATGGCTTGCACACCATGCGCACACGAGGTGTTCGCATCGTGATGGACGACTTTGGCTCGGGCCAATCTAGCCTGAGTCGTTTACACACCTTGCCCTTTGATGTGATCAAGCTCGACAAGCAATTTGCACAGCAAATTGATCACCCCATGGTCTACGCCATCATCAAAGCTGCTGTGGCTTTTTCACATGAGTTTGGCATTGAGCTGATCGCTGAAGGTGTAGAAACATTAGAGCAATGTGATGCCCTGCAAGCGATCCATTGCCACTTGGCACAAGGCTTTTATTTTTCCCACCCACAACCTCTTGCGCATTGGCTTTCGTCGCAAAACGCTTCCCCTACTTAAATGCCGTACATCACGATTCGATGGAAATTCATCATCACGTTGACGATCTCCGCCCTCTGGATGGTGCTCTCAATCTGGCTCTCTATCCCTTGGTTTGAGCAACTCAGCGAACACACCACGCCGGCCATCGCCATCTTCTTGATTGGCTTCATTGCCATCATTCCTGGTTTCATGAATGCCTTCATCATGGTGGCCTTGGCACTCGATAAACGCCCCCCTGTACCACTGCACGACCACTACCCCAGTGTGACTGTGCTCGTTGCGGCCTACAACGAAGCAGAGTCAATTGAAGATACCGTGCGCAGCCTCATGCGCCAAACCTACCCTGGTGCATTGCACGTCACGGTCATCAACGACGGCTCTACAGACAACACCGCAGGCATCGTGCGCGACCTGTTGTTTCAATACCCCAACCTCAACCTCCTCGACCTGCCACAAAACGGCGGCAAAGCCAATGCGCTTAACCAAGGCTTAGCGCAGTGCAAAAGCCAGTTTGTCATCACGGTCGATGCCGATTGTTGGATATGGAAAGACGGCATTCAAAACATAGTGGGCCGTCGCTTGGCAGACCCACCCAATACGCGGGCCGTCGCGGGCGCCATTCTGATTCGCAACTCACGCCAAAACTGGCTAACCAAAGCACAAGAGTGGGACTACTTCTTGGGCATCGCCGCCATCAAACGTATTCAGTCGTTGTTTCAAGGCACCTTGGTTGCGCAAGGCGCGTTCTCGCTGTACGACCGCGAAACCTTGAACGAGGTGGGGGGCTGGCCACACACCGTGGGCGAAGACATTGTTCTGACTTGGAAAATTTTGCGTGCGGGCCACCGCGTGGGTCATGCTGAAAACGCCATCGCCCTCACCCGCTGCCCCGATAACCTGACTCAGTTCATTCGCCAGCGTCAGCGTTGGTCACGCGGCCTCATTGAAGCGTTCAAAATGACGCCCGACATCTTGAAGCAACGCCGCTTGCCCGTTTTCTACATCTGGTGGAACACGTTGTTTCCGTTCATGGATTTGGCCTACAGCTTGGGTTTTATTCCCGGCTTGGTGCTGGCCATGTTTGGCCACTTCTGGATTGTCGGCCCCATGACACTGGCCTTGCTACCCATCAGCTTTTTGATGAACTCACTCATGTACACACGCAGCAAAGCCACGTTTGACGAAGTGGGTCTCGAAGTGCGCCGCAACCGCACGGGCCTGTTGTCGTACACCTTGGTCTACAGCATCATCTTGCAGCCAGCCTGCGTGTGGGGCTACATCAGCGAAATGCTGAACTTACGCAAAACATGGGGAACCAAATGACCGACCACATCACCCGATTAGCCCCATTGCTGGCAGCCTCTATGGCACTGAGCTTGAGTGCCCAAGCCAACCCAAATACATGGGCTGCTGCACCCGCATGGAGCCAATCCAGCGACAGCGATGGTTTGCATGTTCGAAAAGTATTTGCCGCAGCCCTGCCCAGCTACACCAACGGCCTCAAATGGCAAGGCGTGGAATGGCAAGAGCAACGCTACACGCAAAACGGCACAGCCTTGAACGGCCATGGCATCAACTACACCGCGCAAGACTTAGACGCACTGACTGGCCTTGGCTACAGCCTGAAGGTGGGCATCAACCAAGGGCCAGAAAAAACCACTGCCATTGGCGACTGGAACTACAACAAAGCCTTCAACTCACAACTGCACTGGGGCGTGTTTGCCAGCCGCGATTGGGTCGAGTCCATCGGTGCGTTGCAACAAGGCATCCATTACGACCTAGCCGGTGGCAATGTGGACTACCAACTTCATCCACGTGTCACCTTGGTGGGCTCGTTGGCGCTAACGCGTTTTTCAGACGGGCAAGACCGCCAACAGCAACGCGCACGCGCGGTATGGGATGCATGGCCTGACCAAGGTGTCACCCTGCAATGGGCCTACAAACATCAAGTGGGTGACAGCAATGGCGTGACCGCACGCAACTACTTCAATCCTGACCGCTTAGACGAATCCATGGGTCTGATCGGTTGGCGCCGCCGCGTTGAAGGCTGGCAGTGGTATGCACGCGTGGGCGAAGGTCGCCAACGTGTTGACAACAATGATCGAACCCCCTCGCGTTTGGCAGAGCTGCAGCTCACCAGCCCCGTGCAGGGCAACTCGTACCTCAAACTACGCGCAGGCCGCACAGAAACCGTGGGTCTCAATGGCCCAGGCTATGTGTACAAATACCTGGATGTGCAGTGGATTTGGCGCCTAGGCAAGTAGGTGTAGGCGCTCAGTTAAGCTGCCGACACCGCTAAGCCCGAGGGATCACCGCCAAACGTTGACACTCGGTTGCGGCCACCTCGCTTGGCCTCGTACATCGCTTGGTCGGCGTGCTGCTGAATGACCTGCATGGTTTCTTGCTCATAGCGCTTAGCTGCCACACCAATGCTGGCGGTGATCTTGAGCCGCACACCATCTACATCGATGTGGATGGACTCAATCGCCAGACGCAAAGCCTCTGCTAATTGCTGTGCACCTTGTACATGTGTATTGGGCAAAAACACCGAAAACTCTTCGCCACCAATGCGTCCCACAATATCGCTGCGACGCACTGCGCTTTGAAGCGTCTGTGCAACCGCACGCAGCACATCGTCCCCAACAGCATGGCCATAGGTATCGTTGATCGATTTGAAATAGTCTAAGTCGATGAACAACACCGCAAACGATTGGTTGGCACGCTGGCTAACGTGAATCTGCTGATCACATGCGCGGTAATACGCTCCTGCGTTCAACACCCGTGTCAGGGGGTCGTGGCTGGCCATGTCTTGCAACTGGTTGTTGTAGTCGCGCATACGCTTGAAGTAAGACATCGAACGATCCACATACGCATGAAACGCGACACCCAAATACAACATAGCCAACACACCTGTTGCCACTGCACTGGGCGAATACGGCTGCTCTAGTTGCGGATTGATCATCAAAAAACCCACCAACGTCAGCCCTGTCACCAGCCAACCTGGGCGCTGCCCCAACAAAATAAACACACAAGGAATATTTGTGTAAAACCACAACACACGCAGCTCATCCACCGGCACGTACACCAGCGCAGAAGCACTCTCGACCAAGCTCAATACCTCGTAGGTCCACCCTATTTTCTTGAACCGCTTAGGCGAGCCTCTCAACAACAGCCACAACAACACTGTGCCAGTGACAAACGTGATCATCATGCGCCCATGCGCCCAGCCAATCAGGTTGATTTGACTCACCAGCCCCAAGATAAACAAGCCTGTCAACGCAGCCGCCGTGAGCATCAGTACGATGAGGAACTTGTAGCGAAACTCTAAGTACTCTTCTTGTTCTGAAAACTGAACCGAACCAAAAGCCAGCCACTTCAGTGCACGTATAGGCACGGATACAAGGCGCTCAAACATATTCCTCCTAATAGAGACAACAGTCTTTATGATAGGAATTGAAACACAAACTTACACGCCTAAATGACAAACCAAGAGCAAAACATCAAAAAAGCCAAATTTGCCGACATGAAGTGTCAAGTGGGCCAGCGTGTGCAGCTCATTCAAGACGGAAAAAGCACTCACAAGCACTACACCAGCGTGATTGGCTGGGTAGAAAACGAGTTCTTGATGTTGCGCGTGCCACAAGAAGACGGCTGGATCATGCACCTGCGAGAAGGCATGAACGTGGAAGTGCGTTTGTTCTCAGGTCTGTCCATCTTCACCTTTAAGAGCCGCATCAACACCATGCTGCTCAACCCTCGCAACTACATGCTCATGAGCTTTCCTGAAGAAATTCTTGAAAGCCCTATGCGCTCGCACCTGCGGGTGCGCACCTCATTGCCCGTAGAAATTTTGGCCTCTACATCAGTTGATCACAACCTAGGCGACTTTCATTTGCACGACATCAGCGGCGGTGGCACATCCATTGTGGGCCCACACAAATTGGGCGACGTAGGCAGCAACGTGCAGCTGCGCCTGCGGTTTGACCTGCAATCCACAGGCAAATCAGAACAAGCCGACATGCACGGCAAGATACAAAACGTGGAGCTCGTCCACCGCAACAACCAAGCCGACACGCAACCCGAATACCAACACGGCATTCACTTTGACGAGCCCGATGCTCGCGTGGTTCTTCTGGTGCATGAGCTGCAGCAGCGCACAGGCTGAGGGCCAAGTGTCAAACCGTATTCATCCGCGTCTACTGCTTTTGCTAGCCTGTCTGCTAGCCAGCGTCCACGTTTTCGCCCAACAAGGCGATTGCGGCTTGATTTGTCCCAGCGCCTGAGATACGAAGTGCACAAGTGATCAGTTGTAGTACGACGAGCCGAGCCATGATGTGTGAGTGACTGGGAGCCACTATTTGGCATCAACCAGTTTTCGAATAGCCTGAGCTACCTCTTGAAAGCTAATGGGTTTGTGCAATACCTGCACATTCAATTTGGCAAATAAACTGAAGTGAGACGGCGAGGTGTCGGCTGTCACGATGATGGCAGGTATCTCTTCGTTGTAGCTCTCTCGAATTTGCTGGATCAGCACATCACCAGTAGATTGGCTTAATCTGTAATCACTCAGAATGCAATCTAGGTGATCGATATTCTCCAATTGAGCGCCCAGTTCTGCTTCAAACTCAGACAATACGTACACGTGCGCTCCCTCATTGGCGAGCGTTTGCCTGTAGGCATCCACAATGATCGGATTGTCTTCAATGACGCCAATGTACTTACCTTGCAGAATGCGATGCGTATGCAGAGGTTTCATTAATTTTTCTGCGATCGCAACGCGCACATCACTTGCTGAGGCTAAGTAAGGCGTGATAACGACAAATTGCGAGCCTTCACCCAGCTTTGAATGCAGGTGTACCTCGGCGCCGATAAGGCCGCACATCCTTTGAACAATGGATAAACCTAGGCCAAGCCCATCATGTAAAGATCGGGTTCTGTCAGCTCGATAGAACTCACCAAAAACATGCTGTTGCTCTGGCTCATCTATACCGCAGCCTGTGTCAATCACTTCGATGGCTAAACATTCGTTGTGCGTGATGAGTTTGACCTCAATTGAACCGGTTTCTGTGTATTGAATAGCATTAGAAATGAGGTTGCCAACGATTTGCTGCAAGAGCAATTTGTCACCACATACTTCCAGATCGAGACATGAGATCTTGAAAGTCAACCCCTTGTTTATAGCGCGGGCTTCGTTGAGGTCACGCAATCCATTGGCGAGTTCTTGCAAGCTAAAAACTCGATTCGCAATTGGGGTGACATGCGCATCTAGCTTGCTAATGTTCAGCAAGGAGTCAAACATAGAGTTGAGCGATGTGATGCTGTTTTTAATCTTGCCCAACAATAATTTATCTTGCTCAGGAAAATGGTCGATATCTACGATATCCAAATAAACGTTAACCGCATGCATGGGCTGGCGTAAATCGTGACTGGCCACAGCAATGAATTTTGACTTCGCGATGTTGGCGGCTATGGACTGATCGCGTTCGTTCGCGAGTTCTTGGTAAAGCCGCTCGTTGCGAAATCTAAGACGAACAGACTCCTCGAACGTTTGAGAAAAACTCTTTGAAATACCTAACACCACAATGTAGACAGTAGCCAAACCAACAGAAAAAGTCCAAGGGAAAATATCAACTGACCATAAAGCTGTCGTCAGCGATGGAATCATGATCGGAAGGCTGAAGGTATAAAAAGTTACCTTATTGACACTGTAGGCGAACATGCTGCCCATCAAAGCAGCCGTGAGCATGTAGATATAAATCACGCGATTGACCAGCGTCAAATCTGGCGCCATCAACACCCAGCCCATTCCCCAGCCAATGCCCATGCTTCCCAGGGCAAACGTCATGAGTTTGAGGGTACGTTCGGGATTGACAATTTCTTCTGCTTTGAATTTCAGCTTGAAAACAATCCAAGTCCGAATAACGACCGACACAAACATATAGGTCAGCCATATACCCAGATTCAAAGGTTTGACTTCGTCTTTGAAAGCAGGAATACAAAGTAGTGGTGCTAAGACATTGGCAATTGTTGCGGAGCGTGCTGTCCTTGTAATGTGGCTCGCTTTCTCACGTAACAAATTAATATTGTTCGATTGCTCCTCTCCTACACGTTCATTCCTACTGTCATTTGGCATAAATTTATACACACATTACGATGGCCTCGCCTCAAGAAGCAAGTGGTGTTTTTGAGCTTTGATCATGGCCTGCGTTCTATTAAAAACACGCAGCTCTTTGAAGATCTGATTGATGTGTATCTTGACGGTCTGCTCGCTAATGTCCAAATAGTCCGCAATGATTTTGTTGGGATGACCTTGTGCAATCAAACCCAAGACCTCCAATTGCCTTTGAGTGAGTCGAAACTCCTTCGGTTCAGCACTTTCTCTAATACCGACATAGCCTGGATCGACAGTCAGCAATGGTTTGAGCTTGAGAATAATGAAATCTGCCGTGTTGTCTTTAGATAAAAACAATGAGGCTCCTGCGGATGCGGTCTTAGGTTCCCAAGCGTTCCCATCGAGCCCAGAAATGGAGACAACGTGCTCGACATTTGGAATGTTTTTAAATACTTTGACACCAGCAAGCCCACTCAAGCCTGGCATCTGCAGATCCAACAAAACCACCCAAGTTTTTTCCGACTGGTCTAACAGCGACAAACCGTCATTGGCATTGCTGGCAGCGGCAACTTCAATGCCTTGTTTAGAAAATTCACTGTTTAATTTTTCACGCAACGCGTCTCGATAAACCGGATGGTCATCGATGATGAGAAGTGATTTTGATGTATTTGCGTTCATTGATAAGGAATGCTACTCAGTCGGCCCCATCTGTTCAACTAAACTTTGGTTGTAGATAGTCGTCGCACACCACACGACGCACCGACAGTAACTATAAATAGTTGATTAATGCGGTGCAGTCTGCGCTGTGCGTGAATTTTCAAGAACAGAAACGCATTCATTGACACGATTCTTGATCTGTACAACTTGGCTCTGTAAGTCGAGTTCTGTTTGGGTGACTTCCGATAAAAATCGAATCGCCTCAGTCGTCAAAGTTGCGCCTTTGCTGGTTTTGCCCCACACAATTAAATTTGTGTTCAGCTCGGTCTCCCAATGCTTTAACTCACCCCAGACGTAGCGGTAAGACAGGTTCAACTGCTTCGCAGCTTTGCCGATAGACCCCGTTTCGTTCACACTTTCCAGCAACACGACAAGAGGGTGAGCCAACCTATTGTTTGTAGGCTTATCCGAGAATTTGTATTCAATCGACACATGAATCATCAGAGGGCTATTCCCAATAATTCTGGTTGATGATTTCTGCAAGCTGTCGGCAAACGCGAACCGACATGGTTTTAGGTGATGCAGTTGTATGAACCACCCCCTTACCAGCTGGCCCCTCATAGTCGTAAAACGACTGACGTATTCCCGAAACATCCATTTCGTAAGACACAAGGCGATATTTTTCGCCGTTTGGACATTGGCCTGCAAAAGTGAAAGTGTCTTCGTCATTGCCCAATGCTGCTTGAACTTGCGCAGTGGGTGCAATGTTTGCGACTACATGAGGCGCTAGGGACAGGCCTGCAAGCAAACATGCGCCCAACAAAATTCCAATATTCAATCGCTTCATTTCCGTCTTACTCCGTAGGTTGAATTCAAACTGAATGCTAGAGATAGAGGCAGACATGCTCAATACAAAAATGGCTCTAGAACCTACGGGCTAGGCTTTCGGATAACTCAGATTTAGTTCAGGCTTGAGCCCTCAGACGCTCCAACCTCAGACCCTTCACCCCATTTAATTTCTATGGAGGGCAATGATGTATTTTTTCTTGCAGGCGACACCAAATCGTTGCCCGAAAAAAGCACGGCCGTAGCACTGATATTTGCAATGAGTAGAAGCATTGCGATGGCGATTTTCATAAAACTTGTTTAATTCAAAAACCAAAATCGTAGTTGCCGCGATAAGCAAACTCAATAACAAATATGCTCTAGAACCAATGCTGTATCGAGCTCCGAATAGCAAAACACACGATGGTTATTTGCCCGCGCATTGGTGATTTATTCATAAACGCTGGGATTTGAATACTGGCGTGGCTGGTGGGAATGCCAAAAAGAAAAAAGCCCTTGCAAGTCGATAACTTGCAAGGGCTTTATATCTTTGGCGGAAGCGGTGAGATTCGAACTCACGGAAGGCTCACACCTTCGCCGGTTTTCAAGACCGGTGCATTCAACCACTCTGCCACGCTTCCAGTTGAATTCAGCCAATATTGTAATGCGACTTTGACATGCTTTTACTTCAAGACTCAGACAAAAACAAAGATTGCAAATCACTCAAGAAATCAAAGCCGCGCTCGGTGGGCACCACACGCTGAAAGTCCCGCGTGATGAGGCCTTTGGCTTCAGCTTCAGTCAGCGCAGCTTGAATGGCTGTCACTGGCAAACCGGTGCGCTCGGTGAAGTCAGCCAACGAAAAGGCGTGGCGCAACCGCAGCGCGTTGAGCATGAATTCAAACGGCAACTCTGATCGCGCCACCTCGGTGCTTTGGG
>JACCEE011918328.1_pt1 | contig 13472 bp, 11 predicted proteins | sample 7449931 | NCBI WGS metagenome assembly JACCEE01 (sample SAMN15323457, study PRJNA562643) | freshwater metagenome | isolation source: river surface water | place: USA:Blue River Watershed | collected 2017-08-19 | reverse complement strand
TCCTTGCCGCAGGTCTCGAGACCGTCGGTCACAAGGATGATCGTCGCCGGCTGCTTCCCGGCTTCGAGCTTCGCGGCGGCGAACTCGAGCGCGCCGGAGAGCGGCGTGCGTCCCTTCGGTTTGATGCCGGCCACGACTGCGGTGAAGGCCTTCCGGTCCAACTTGGCCGGGGGAACGAGCAGCTCGATGTCGTCGCAATCCTGAGGCTTGCGGTGGCTGTAGACCACGAGGCCGATACGGGTGTCGTCGGGCAGCGTCGCGACGAGCTCGGTCACCGCGCGCTTGGCGATGTCGATTTTCGCCTCGCCACCGATCCGTTCCTTCATGGAGCCGGAGGCGTCGAAGACGATGAGACTCGGGGCCGGTTCGGCGCGCACGCCGGCGACGGCGACCGCGAGCGAGATCAACGGGAGGAGCAACCGGAACGACAGGGTGTGTTTCATGGCGAAGGGCACTGGCCTTCGCTATAGCACTTCGGATACGTTTGGCGATCCGAAACGACCGTAAAGATCGGTCCCGATCGGGCGATCATCCCGGAGCGGGACCCGAGCTTGCCCCATGCGCGCCGCGGACCGATTCGCTCCCGCGTCATGCTCCGAAGCGGACGGCCCGTGACGCGGGATTCACTCCACCGTGGCCGGTCCGCAAGCGACGTTCTTGGGGCAGCGCATCCTGCACCCCGATCGGGAAGCGCGACGCCCTGCGTCCCCAGCCACGACTTCACGCCGCGACGCCCGCGGAGCGGGAGCCGGCACGCCGACCTGTGCGGCGATCGTATCGCCCCGCCTCAGCGCGCGCCCTTGTCCTTGGCGCCCTTCTCGGGCTTTTCAGCCTTCACCGGCTTCGCGATCTTCTTGAAGAGCGCCGCGACATCCAGCTTGGTGTCGGGCTTGATCTCCATCGTCGCCAACTCGGTGGCGAGCGCCTCGGGCGGGATCGAGCCGAGGTCGGCGAGCAGGTAGTTGAACACGAGCGAGCGGATCGCGGTGGCCGCGCCGGCCGGGTTCGGCCCGAACATGCGCAGCGCCTCCTTCTCGTGCACCCAGAGGAATTTCTCGACGCCGAGGTCGATGCCCCGCCCCGCGTTCGCCGCCCGCACCTTGCCGGCGAGATGGAGGAGGTCCTCCGGTCGCGTGCTCGGCAGCGCGCCTTCGAAGATGGCGAAACGGGCGATTTCAGGAATCAGGTTCTCGGCGTCCATAACGGGGTTATACCAGATTGCGGCGGTTGCCGTCTAGGGGGGCGATGGAGTTTCTGGCGCGGACAGCCCGAGACGGAAAATAGTGCACCCCGCCTGTGCCGTGAATTCAAATGGCTCTAGTCCATTTTAAGTTCAAGTGGGCGCCTCCCGACGACATCTGCCTTCCGATGGACGGCCTGACATCTGTCATCGGTACCGGCTCCCGAAGGAGAAACATAGGGCCGAGAGCGTGGGAATGAACAACACGAACACTGCAGGGTGCAAGGGAACCGTAGGCTCGCAACGGTCCCCGTCAAACGGGCATTTCGCACGAAAAACATCCGCTCGCTCCGCCATTGGCTGGGATCGGCGGGCTTCCACCGCGACGGCAGGCGAAGGCGGCGGCGCATGGCGCCGCCGCCCTTCCTCCTCCCGCACCGCGGCTCACCACCGGGGGTGAGTTCGTACCGCACGGAGGATGTGGGCTCGCGCCACAGAATGCCGTTTGCGCTTCGCGCGCCGACCTGCAACGTCAGCGACATGCCCAGCGTCGCCCCCGCTCGGTCGTTACCCCTCTGTTTTCGTTTCGCCGCCTTTGCGCTGCTCCTCGCCGCCACGGCGCTCGCCGCGCCGCCGAAGTTCGAGAACCAAGAGTGTTTCGACTGCCATGATGCCGTGCCGTCCGGCCCGGCGCCGGCGCCCAAGGCAGGACTCGCGCCCGGCGTTGCCACCGGCCTCTTCGGCAACTCCGTCCACCGCAAGCTCGCGTGCGTCGAGTGCCATGTGGACATCCAGGATATTCCCCACCCGGACCAGTTGCAGCCCGCCCAGTGCACGTCCTGTCACGAGGCCACCACCAAGGAGTACTCCAGTAGCATCCACGGAGTCAGCCACCAGATGGGAGCCTCGGCCGCCGCGACCTGCAAGGACTGCCATGGCGCGCACGACATCGTCCCCGTACAGTCCCTGGCCAGTCCGGTCTTCAAGTTCAACCTGCCGCGCACCTGCGCGAAGTGCCACAGCAACTCCAACCTCGCCGCCGAGTACAAGATTCCCCACCCGGAAGCCGCCGGCCACTACATGGAGAGCATCCACGGCAAGGCGCTCCTGCAGATGGGCCTGATCGTCGCGCCCTCCTGCAACGATTGCCACGGCGTCCACGACATCCGCCGCTCCGTCGACAAGACCTCGCACACCAACCACCTCAACATCGCCAAGACCTGCGGCAAGTGCCACGTCGGCGTCGAGGAGATCTACAACGCCAGCGTTCACGGCCAACTCCTGGCCACCGGCGACAAACGCGGCCCGGTCTGCTCCGACTGCCACACCGCCCACGACATCGAGAAACCGGCCAACGCGCACTTCAAGGCGGGCAGCGACCAGCGCTGCGGCCAGTGCCACCAGGACCGCCTCGTCCACTACCGGGACACCTACCACGGCAAGGCGATGGCGCTCGGCCGCCCGAACCAAGCCCCCGATGTCGCGGCCTGCTACGATTGCCACGGGCACCACGACGTGCGGCCCGTGAGCGACCCCGCCTCCCGCCTCTCCGACCGCCACATCGTCGAGACCTGCAGCCGCTGCCACCAGGGCGTGACCAAGGCCTTCACCGAATACCGCCCCCACGCCAATCCGCTCGACCACGAGAACTACCCCGCGCTGCACAAGGTCTTCCTCTTCATGACCACGCTGCTGGTGGGCACGTTCGCCTTCTTCGGCGTCCACACCCTCTTCTGGCTCGTCCGCTCGGTGTACCTGTACCTCCACGACTCGAAGCAGTTCCGCGAAGCCAAGGTCGAGATCCAGAAGGACGACGAGTGGTTCACGCGCTTCACGCCGTTCGAGCGATTCCTCCACCTCATGGTCGTCACCAGCTTCCTGCTGCTGGTCGTGACCGGCATGCCGTTGAAGTTCTATTACACCGATTGGGCCAAGGCGATCTTCGGCCTGCTCGGTGGCGCCGAGGTCGCCCGTTCGCTCCACCACTTCGGGGCCATCGTGACCTTCGCCTACTTCGGCCTGCACCTGTGCTCGCTGCTCGGAGTGGTCTGGCGGCGGCGCGGGACGCTCCGCGACCCCGCGACGGGCCGGCCGTCGCCCCGCCGCCTCCTCGCCGCCGTCTTCGGCCCCGACTCGATGGTGCCCTCGCTGCAGGATTGGCGCGACTTCATCGCCCACAACCGCTGGTTCTTCGGCAAGGGCGAGCGTCCGCAGTTCGACCGCTGGACCTACTGGGAGCGCTTCGACTACTTCGCCGTGTTCTGGGGCGTGTTCGCGATCGGCGTGTCCGGCCTGATCCTCTGGTTCCCTGCCTTCTTCACGAAGTTCCTCCCGGGCTGGATCATCAACATCGCCCATGTCGTCCACTCCGACGAGGCGCTGCTCGCCGCCGGCTTCATCTTCACATTCCACTTCTTCAACACGCACTTCCGCCTCGAGAAGTTCCCGATGGACACGGTCATCTTCTCCGGCCGCATCTCGAAGAGCGAGCTGCTCCACGAGCGCAAACGCTGGTTCGACCGCCTCGTGGCCGAGAATCGCCTCGAGGAGCACCGGGTGAAGGACGATTGGGAGGCGCGCCGGCCGATCGCCCGCACGTTCGGCTTCCTCTTCTTCGGCCTCGGGTTGGTCCTGCTCGCACTCATCGTCTACGCGATGACCACGCGGCTGCTCCACTGAGTCGTGAGCCCGCGAATGCCGCCAACCGGCATTCGCGGGCGCTCGGGCCCGGATTGAGGCGGTGGGCTGGCCCCCTGGCGCAGGCACTCGGGTGCACGGGCGAGCTTGCGAACGCACAGGGCGGCGCCGGCCGCGGGAGCGGGCGCCGGCCGTTCGAGCCACGCATAAAACCGCTGTTGAAACCGCTAATTTGCGCTAGTCGCCGCTAATTCAGAATGCCCGGAGGTCGGATCGACTCACCTGCGAGGTGAAAAGTTACCCCTGATCATTCTCAGACAACTTCCGGAATTAGCGTCAATTAGCGCGAATTAGCGGTTATAGGACTTCTGAATTTAGGGCCACTCGCGGCAAGCCGGGCGCGCCTTCCGGCACACCACCTCACGCCGGCTCTCCGGCGCCGCGTCCCGGACCAAACAGCGTTCGCGGAGGGAGCCGCGACGCAGTGAGTCGCCTCGCCGGCACTCGACTCCGCGGCGCCCGCTCGAAAACCGTGGCGGCTTCCGCCGGGGGGCGATTCGGACTACGCCGCCATCGGCATCGGTTGCTGCGGGGCGGGGCCGGTGCGCAGGGGCTCCATCCGCGCCATGTGCGGCGGCATCGGGATCAGCCCGACGTTCTCGACCTCGGTCGAGGCCGGGAGTTCCTGGAACGACAGCACCGCCAGCCGCGGCAGCGACGACTCGAAGAAACGCTTGATCGCCAGGCGCGTCTCCGCGCCGACGACCAACACCGGGGGCAACCCCGACTGCGCCATCTCGCCCGTGCGGCGGGTCAGTTCCTCGAGGAGGTGCTGGGCGGTGCCGGGGTCGAGGGCCAGGCCCGTCTCCGTCGGCGTGCGTTGCACGCGCCCCGCCAGCCACTGTTCGAGCCGCGGATCGAGGGTGAGCGCCTTCAGCTTGCCCGGCTCGGCCTCGAACTCGGAAACAAAATACAGCCCCAGCCGACGCCGCACCAGTTCGGCGAGCTCGTCGGCGTTCTTGGTCACGGAGGCGTAGTCGGCGATCCCCTCGAGGATGATCGGCAGATTGAGGATGTTCACGCTCTCGCGCAGGAGATTCTGCAGGACGCGCTGGATCAGGCCGAGGTTGGCGAGATCGGGGATCAGTTCGGTCACCAGCGCCGGATGCTTCTCCTTCACGTGTTCGACAAGCGTCTGCACGTCCTGCCGGCCCAGGATGAGCCAAATGTTGTTCTTCAGCGTCTCCGAAAGGTGGGTGATCAGCACCGACGACGGATCGACCACGGTGAAGCCGTTGACCTCGGCGGTGGTCTTCTCGTCGTTGGCGATCCAGCTCGCCTCGAGACCGAAGACGGGCTCGCGGGTCGGGATTCCCTTCAGGCGCACACCGCTGCCGTTGACGTTCATGGCGAGCCAGCGGCCGGGCATGACCTGACCGCGGGCCACCGGCTTGCCCCGCAGGAGGAAGCGGTAGTCGTTGGCGTCGAGCTCGAGATTGTCTCGCACCGAGATCGGCGGAACCATGACACCCTTCTCCCGCGAGACGGAGCGGCGCAACCCGGTGATGCGCTGGAGCAGGTCCCCACCCTGCTTGTCGTCCGCCAACGGCAGGAGCCCGTAGCCGATCTCGATGGCGAACACGTCGAGGTCGATCGCGCGTGCCATGTCCTCCTCCGTCGCCGTCCGCGCGGGAGCGGCGCCACGGGCACCCGCCTCGCCGGGCGTCTGGTTCGCGGAGCCGGCCGCAGCGTCCCGGCGCGTCGCCGGCGCCGCCTTGTCCGCCAATTCCGCGGTCTGCTGTTTGTGCATGCGCATGGCCATGTAGCCGCCGAGGCCGGCCAGCCCGAGGAAGGTGAGCAGCGGCATGCCGGGCAGTAGGCCGAACACGCCGAGCATGACCGAGCCGATCGCCATCGCGCGCGGGTAGCGGGTGAGTTGCTGGGTGACCTGCACGCCGAGTGTCTCGTTGTCCGCGGCGCGGGTGACGAGAATACCGGCCGCCACCGAGACCAGCAGCGCCGGAATCTGCGAAACCAGACCGTCGCCGATGGAGAGCAGCGTGAACTTCTTGGCGGCGTCGGCGAACGACAGGTCCATCTGGAGCACGCCGATGGCGAAGCCGCCGATGACGTTGATGAAGGTGATCATGATGCCCGCGATGGCATCGCCGCGCACGAACTTGTTGGCGCCGTCCATCGAGCCGTAGAAGTCCGTCTCCTTCTGGAGCTTCTTGCGGCGTTCCGTCGCCTCTCGCTCGTCGATGATGCCGGCGTTGAGCTCGGCATCGATCGCCATCTGCTTGCCCGGCAGGGCGTCCAAGGTGAAGCGGGCTGCGACCTCGGCGATGCGCCCGGCGCCCTTGGTGATAACCACGAAGTTGATGATCACCAGGATCGCGAAGATGACCGTGCCGACGACATAGTTGCCCTGGACGACGAACTTGCCGAACGAGTCGATGATATGCCCGGCGTATCCATCGATCAGAATCAGGCGGGTCGAGGTGATGTTGAGGGCGAGGCGGAAAAGCGTGATCCCGAGAAGCAGCGTGGGGAAGACGGAGAACTCCGCCGGCTCCCGCACGTAGGTGATGAGCAGCAGGATGAGCAGCGACAGGCCGATGCTCACGGCCAGGAGCCCGTCGAGCAGGAAGGCGGGCAGCGGCAGGATGAGCATCAGCACCACGCCGAAGAGCGCGACGGTGAAGAGCAGATCGGAGCGGCGAATACTGCCCAAGGAGGGAATCGGGAGGGTGCTGGCGGTGGCGGCCATGAGGGGGTGCGTTGCTCGGTGGGCGATGGACCGTGGTCAGGGTGGCGAGATCAGGCGGCCTTGGCCGTGCTCTGGGCCTCCGCGGCGGCGCGACGGGCGCGCAGCGCGTGGAAATAGTAGCGGTGGGTGCGGTAGACGAACGCGAGGATCTCGGCCACGGTCTGGTAGAGCGCGGTCGGCACCGGCTCACCCACCTCGCCGATCTTGAAGAGCATCCGGGCCACCGGCTTGTTCTCGATCATCGGCACGCCGTGCTCCGCGGCGATTTCCTTGATCCGGCGGGCGAAGCGGCCCTCGCCCTTGGCGATGATCACCGGCGCCGCGTCCTTGCCGCGTTCGTACTTCAGAGCCACGGCATAGTGCGTGGGGTTGGTCACCACGACATCGGCCGTCGGCACCGACTGCAGCATCTGTTTTTGCAGCAACCGCCGCGCAAGGCGCCTCCGTTGACCCTTGATCATCGGGTCGCCCTCCTGCTGCTTGTGCTCCTCCTTGACCTCCTGCTTCGTCATCCGCAGGTCCTTCTCGGTCTTGCGATGCTGGTAGGTGTAGCTCGCGATCGCGATGATCACCATCGCCCCACAAATCCAACTTAGGAACAGCAGCGTCGACTTGTTGAGGAAGTTCGCGAGGTAGGCGGCCTCCATCGGAACATGGAAGAGCGGGTCCTGCATGACCCGCTTGATGGCCAACCAGAGCGCCAGACCGATTCCACCCATCTTGAGCAGGTCGAACGGCAGCGTCATCAGCGACTGCACGTTGAAGAGATTCTGGATGCCGCCGACGAAGTTGAGCCGGTCGAGCTTGGGCTCGATCACCTTCGTGGTGAGGCGAAACCGCGTCTGCAGGCCGCCCCCGATCACGGCCGCCACGAAGCACGCGATCAGCAGCGGCGCCATGATCTCGAGACAACGCCGCATGGCCGCCTCCAGGCGGACGAGCATGAGCTCGTTGTTCAAAGTCGTCCGCCCGATGTTCTGGAAACTGTAGGCGGCGAAATCCCGCAGCGCGCGGGCGGCGTCGGGCACCGAAAAGAGCATGACCACGAGCGCCGCGATGAGCGTGAAGGCAACTTGGACGTCCGGGCTGCGGGCGAACTGCCCCCGCTCGAACGCCTCGTTGCGCTTCCGCGCGGTCGCGGTTTCGGTCTTTTGGTCTTTGTCGTCGTCGGCCATGCGGCAAGCGGGGTCGGTCTAGGGACGAGGAAGATAGACGAGCATGTCGCTCGGGAGCCGTTCGAAGGCCGCCAGCAGATAGCGCGCGAACAGCACCGAAGCCGTGCCGAGCAGCGCCAGACCCGCGAGCGAACGCGCCCCCATGCTCAACATGAAGACGTTCACCTTCGATACCGTCCGGCCCAGCAGGCCGAAGGCGAAGGTGAGCAGAAAGTTCAACGCAATGAACGGCGCCGCCAACTGTACGCCCACGCTGAAGGTCTTCGCCGTGATCCCGATGAGCTGGTCGGCGGAGGCCGGATTCAGCCCCGCCAGTCCCGGCGGCGCGAAATGGAAGCTACGGACGAAGGCGCCGATCGCCAGCAGGTGCGCCCCCGCCGCGAAGTACAGCACCACCGCGAAGCGATGCAGCAGCGCCGCGAACGGTTCGCTCGACGCCGTGGGCGCGTCGACGCCCGGCGTCGCCGTCAGACCGATCTCGGTCGCCACGACCCGTCCGCCCATCTCCGTGGCGTAGAATGCCATCCGCCCCACGAACCCCATCAGCACCCCGACGAGCACCTCAGCGCCGACCGCCGCCACGAACGGCACCAGGGCAGTCGGTGTCGACGTTGGAATCTGGATAATCGGCAGCAACAGCGTCGCCACCGTCAGCGACAACGCGAGCCGCAGTGTCACCGGCATCGGTTGCCCGGTGAGCCCCGGCATCAGCATCAGGAACGAGGTCGCCCGGATGGCGATCAGCAACCAGGCGATGAGGAGCGCGGCAGGCATGGGGAGCGGCGGGAGGTGGGCGCGGGCTATCGCGCGATGTCGGCCATCCGGCCGATGCAGGAGATGGTGAACTCCATCATCGTGCGCACCAGCCACGGCGAGAGGAACAGCACCACGCCAACCACGACCAGAAGCTTCGGGATGAACACGAGGGTCTGCTCCTGCAGGCTGGTGATCGACTGCAGCAGGCTCACGCACAACCCGGTGACGAGCGCGGCAACGAGAAACGGGGCGACCACGACCACCGCCTTGAACATGGTGAGCTTGAACAGCTCGATTGCGACATCGGGATTCATAGGGTGAAACTCTGCACCAGCGACCGCACGACCAGTTCCCAGCCATCGACCAGGACGAACAGCAACAACTTGAACGGCAGCGCCACGATGGTCGGCGGCATCATCATCATGCCGAGCGCCATCAGCACGGTCGATACGAGGAAGTCCACGACCAGGAACGGTAGAAAGACCAGGAACCCCATCTGGAAAGCCGTCTGCAGTTCGCTCAGCACAAACGCCGGAATCACGACCCGCATCGGCAGTTCCTTGACCGCCGTCGGCCCATAGCCGCCTAGTTCGAGGAAGAACTCCAGATCGCGCGTGCGCGTCTGGCGCAGCATGAACTCCTTGAGTGGCACCTGCGCCCGCTCCAACGCCTCGGTCGACTTGATCTTGCCGTCGAAATAGGGCTGCAGCGCGTCGTCGTGGATACGGTCGACGACCGGCGTCATGATGAAGAAGGTCAGGAAGAGCGAGAGCCCGATCACGATCTGGTTCGACGGCGCCGAGGGCACACCGATCGCCTGCCGCACGAAGCCGAGCACGATCACGATGCGCGTGAAACTCGTCATCAGCATCACGATCGACGGCGCGAGCGTGAGCAGCGTCATCAGGATCACGATCTGCACCGCCACGCTGACATCGCCGATGCCGCCATTGGCGCCCGAGAGGTCGATGTTGAGTTTGAGCGGCTGCGTCGTGCTCTGGCCGAACGCGGAGCCCGCGAGCAGGAGCGGGAGTGCGAGTCCCGCGGCGCGGCGCCACCAACGGCAGGGTTTGGACGTGGAGAGCATCGGGGCCGCGTTAGCAGTGCCGATGCCAAGGCTTTAGCCTCTATCCTTTCCCATTGACCAGCAGCCCCTTGCAACTCCGGAGGCGAGCTACTCCGCCCGCTCGCCGGCACCTCGCGCCCCCGACGGCAAGATCTGCCGCGTGCTCCGCGCCAGCGCGCCACGGCGAACACCGAACGGCGCCAGCCAAGCGGCGCACGTTTACGAACGCACTCGCGCGCAACAGGCCGAGCAGCGCGTGCAAGCATGCCTGCCACCGCGGCCGGTGCCTCGTCACGGCCCGCGGGGCGATTGAAGGAGCGCCGATCAGCCCTGCGCCAAGGCGCGCAGTACCTTCTCGGAGACCAGAATTCCCTTCTCCATCACGCCGAGGTGGAAGCTCTCGTTGGGCGCGTGGAGATTGTCCTCGGGCAGGAACAGCCCCAGCAGGAGCGAATCGAGGCCGAGCACCCGCTTGATGTCGCCGATGATCGGGACGCTGCCGCCTTCGCGCAGGTAGAGCGGAGGCCGGCCGAAAACCTCGGCGACCGCCTGATCCGTCGCACGAAACGCCCGCGCCAACACCGGCGACTGGTCGGGCGGCGTGTTCGACTTGCCCGGCGGGACCGCAAGATACGGGATGCCGTTGTGCCCGTCGATGATGCGCATCGTCACGCCGCTCGGGCAGCGCTCGCGCAAGGCGCGAAACACCCGGGCCTTGACGGTCTCGGGGTCCTGGTCGGGCACGAGCCGGCAGCTGACCTTCGCGATCGCGCGGCTGGGGATGACGGTCTTGCTGCCCGCACCTTGATAGCCGCCGCCCATGCCGTTGAACTCGAGCGTCGGGAGGAAGCGCACCGCCTCGAACGGCGTGTAGCCCGGAGGCGCATGGAAGGCCGGAATGCCCAAGAAGTCCCGATACTGTTGCTCGCTGGTTCCGAGCTTCCGGAGCTCCTCACGCTCCCACTCCTGCACCGGGCGCACCTCGTCGTAGAAGCCCGGTACGTCGACCCGGCCGTCCGGCAGGTGCAACGAAGCGCAGAGCTCGGCGAGCGCCTGCAACGGGTTGAGCAGCGCGCCGCCGTGCAGACCGGAGTGCAGATCGCCCTTCGGGCCGGTGAGCTCGATCTCGAAGGTGAAGAGGCCGCGCAGGCCACAGGTCACCACCAGCTGGTCCTCGCGTGGGCTGCCGGTGTCCGAGAGAAAAACGAAGTCCGCCTTCAGGCGCTCGCGGTATTTTTCCAGGAACGGCAGAAAACTCGGGCTGCCGATCTCCTCCTCGCCCTCGATCAGGAAGGTGATGCGCAACGGTAGATCCGGCACGGCCGCAAGCAGCTTCGCCACCGCGGCGACATGGACGAGCAGCGGGCCCTTGTTGTCCGCCGTGCCGCGCCCGTACATCCGGTTGCCGCGAATCTGCGGCTCGAACGCCGGCGACTGCCACAGCTCGAGCGGGTCCGCGGGTTGCACATCGTAGTGACCGTAGATCACCACATGGGGCCACTTCGGGTCGCCGCCACGGCTGGCCAGAACGAGGGGGTGATGGGGCGTGGGCACGACCTCCACCGCGAACCCGATTTCCTGCAGCAGTCCGGCGATGAATTCGCGCGCCTGCCGCATGCCATCGGCAAATTGGGGATCCGCCGAAACACTGGCGCAGCGGACGTACTCCTTGAGCTTCTCGACCGGGTCGAACATGGGGCGCAACGCTGCCCAAAATTCCATTCCACCGCTAGCCCGAATGTTTCCTCCCGACCGATCGATTCGAGCGTGAGCCACGATCCGATTCGTGGCCCGCGCCAACCGTCCGCTCACGCCGCGGTGCTCCGTCCTCCCACGGGCCCCTGCCGCCCGCCAAGAGGCCCGCGCCGCCGACTTGACGCCCAAGGCGCCGCCTGCACTTTCGCCCTCCCACGAACCATGCCCACCTACGTTTACGAGACCATTCCGCAACAACCCGGCGATGCGGTGACGCAGTTCGAGTTCAAGCAGAGCATGCGCGACGAACCGCTCACCAAGCATCCGGAAACCGGCGCGCCGGTCCGCCGCCTCATCAGCGGCGGCTACGGATTGATCGGCGCCAACACCGGTCGCAGCAGCGAGGGTTCCGCGCCCGCGGCTCCCGCCTCCGGCCACCCGCATGGTGGCGGCGGTTGCTGCGGCGGCGCCTGCGGCTGCAAGCACTGAGGTTGGCGGCACAGCCGCCAACCTTACAGCTCGTTGTACTTCTCGGAACGCCCGCGGGCCTTCTCGACCGGATACTTCTGCGCGTTGCGCGCCATCTGGGCGGTGATCGCCGAAGCGAGGTCGATGTCGGTCTGATTCGCGAACTCGAGGCAGTAGACCACGATATCCGCGAGCTCGTCCTGGAGCGCCGCGCGTTTGTCGGGCCGCGCCATCACCGCGCGCGACTCCTCGGGCGTCACCCACAGGAGCGGCTCCATGAGCTCCGCCGCCTCGGCGGCGATGGCCATCGAGAGGTTCTTCGGCGAGTGGAACTGCTCCCAGTCGCGCTCCTGCGCGAAGGCCAGCACCTCCTGCTTCAGCACGCCGAGCGTGGTGTTTCCGTCGCTTCGCTGTTCCATGGCGGCGATCCTGCGCGGAGCCCCGACCGCCGCAATCGCGAAGCCGGGGCGTTTTCGCGCTGGGCCCCACCCTGGAGAAGTGCTTACGTCCCGGCACCCCGAACATGAGCTACAACGCTTTCGTCAACCCCGAGACGCATCAGGTCAACAAAGCCGCTATCGCCGCCGGCACCCCCGGCGTCGCCAGCGCGGCCCGCTGGTTCTGGTGGATCGCCGGCCTCTCGCTGGTGAACACCGTCATGGTCCACAGCGGCAGCGAGACGAACTTCGTCATCGGCCTCGGCTTCACGCTGATCGCCGACTACGTCTTCCAGGGCATCAAGCCGCTGGCCTTCGCCATCGACGCGTTCGCCATCGGCTTCTTCGTCCTGATCGGGTGGCTCTCGCTCCGGGGGTTGTTCTGGGCGTTCATCGTGGGCGCGCTCATCTACGCGGCCGATGCCCTGATCTATCTGAAGTTCGAGGACATGATGTCCTTCGGGTTCCACCTCTTCGCCCTGTTCTTCATCGTCCGCGGGGCGTTCGCCCTCCGCAGCGCCGTCACCGCCGCGGAGATGGCCGCCATGGATCGGGTGTTGGCGCCCGCGTCCGAGAACAGCGGCGCCCCCACCCCGCCCCCGCTCGGCTGAGCCGCGACGACGCGATCAACAGTCGTTGGCCCGCGGTCGCCGAAACACGGATCGCGGTTCAATCGGCGCCCGCCAACTGCACCGTCTCGCGCGGTCCGCGGAAGCGCGCGCCACGGCCGCACACCACGTCCAGGACGGCCTTCCCGCGGGCCAGCACCTCCCGCAACCGCACGCGGATCTTCCAACCAAGCGGAGCCTGCGCGGCCACGCAGCCGACCGCCGCCAACCCGTCGGCACGCGCCAGGAACAGCGCGCGCTCAAGATGGAAGCGCTGCGAGACGAGCACCACCCGGTCCTGTCCGAAAACCCGGCGGGCGCGCTTGATCGAGTCGAGGGTCGAGAAACCGGCGTAGTCGCAGGTGACGAAACGCTCCGGCACGCCGCGGGCGACGAGGTCCGCCCGCATGTCGTCGGGCTCGCTGTAGTCGGCCCGCGAGTTGTCGCCGCTGACGAGGATGCCGCGGACCTTGCCGGCATGGAAGAGCGCCGCCGCGGTGTCGAGGCGTGGACCGTAGAACGCGTTGGCGCGGCCGTCGGCCAGGTTGCGCGCGGTGCCCAGGACAAGCGCGACCCCCGCCGGCGGCAGGCCGTCGCCGTCCTCGTAGATCGCACCGGCCGAGCTGCGCTGCACCCAGCACTCCGCGCCCGCGAGGAAGACCACGGCGCCCGCCAGGGCC
>JACCEE011295255.1_pt1 | contig 13477 bp, 13 predicted proteins | sample 7449931 | NCBI WGS metagenome assembly JACCEE01 (sample SAMN15323457, study PRJNA562643) | freshwater metagenome | isolation source: river surface water | place: USA:Blue River Watershed | collected 2017-08-19 | reverse complement strand
GGCGGTCGAGGAGGCGTGTCGGCGCTGAGGTCAGGGCGAGGCCTACCGAACGCCCGCCCCCGCGGAGACCGTCACCGGGATCACCGCGAACCCCTCGCGGGTGCAGGCGCGCGCGAAGGCGCTCCGCGCCTCTTCCGTGACAAAGCACGCCACGGCGACGTCACCGCCGCCGGCGCCGCTGGGCTTCGCCGCGCCGAGGAAGTCCTCGGCGAGCGCGGCGATGCGCGCCAGCGCCGGGGTGTCGTAGGCGAGACCTGCGGCGCGCGCCATCGCGCGCAGGCGTGCGTACGCCTCGCGGAGCACCTCGCGCGGCGTCACGGCGAAGGCGTCCACCAGCCGCGCGCTCTCCGCCACGAAGCGTGCGTGCGCAGCGGGTTGGGACGCGGCCCAGGCGCGGTAGGCGGCGACGCGTGGACCCGTCTGTGCGCTCGCACCGCTGTACACGGCCACGATGGGCGGGCAGGGAACTTCCTCGCCGGTCGGGAACCTCCGCACGCCACCGTTCACAGCGGCGAACACGTCCACACCGGAGCCGCTGCCCTGAAGCTCGTGGTGCACCTGGATGGCGACCTCGGCGGGCAGGCCTGCGGCGACGCACGCAGCCACGGTGGCGGCGGCGCTGCCACCGAAGCCGGGCTTGCCGGGCAGGTCGACGGGGTGGTCGTCCGCGAAGACGAACCTCCGCGTCTCAGGTCCGAAGCCGGCGGGGGCGCGCGCCAGCGCGGCGCGCACGAAGCGGTCGTCGCCGGGGGTGACGATGCCCGCCGGCGCGTCCGGGCTCGGCGCGTACACGTCGCAGCGGACCCCTCGATCCACGGCGGCCACGATGGCACCTGCGCCGTCGAGCACGGCGTACTCTCCGACGAGGACGAGCTTGCCGGGTGCCGTCGCGCGGAACGGCGGCGCGGGAAGGCTCATGCGCGGGCCGTCACCCGAGCCGGGCCTCCCGGCGCGAGCACCTCGACACGCTCCGCAGCCTCGCGGAGAGCGTCCGCCACGCGCGGGGCGTCTCCCGCGGCGCAGAGCACCTTCACGTTGGGGCCCGCGTCCATCGTCGCCCAGGCGCCGATGCCCTCGCGTCGGAGCGCGCGTACCGCGGCCAGCGCAAGCAGGCTCCCCGGGGCGAAGTAGCAGAGCCACGGGTCCGCGCCGAGCATGCTCCCGTGCATGCGCATCGCGCTCCGCTCGACGAGCGTGCCGAGCCGCTCCAGGTCGCGGGCGAGCACGGCGTCCTTCGCCTCGGGGAGGTCCGCCTCGGCGGTGGCGACCCAGGCGTCAAAGAACGGGCTTGTCGCCTGCGTGTGGTTCATGCCGTCGGTGGAGCCCGTGTCCTTCCGGCCCGCCTTCACGACGGCGACGACCATGCGGACGTCCCAGTGGTCGACGGGCGCTACGGGCACGCCGTGGCTGTCCAGTCCGTCGGGGCGCTCGCCGCGCGGCCACAGCACCCATCCGCCGTGGAGGCTCCGCGTCGCGCTGCCGCTGCCCATCCTTGCGAACACGGCGAGTTCCTCGAGGCTGCGTGTCCCGCCCATGGCGGCCTCGGCGGCGACCACGAGCGCCGCGAACCCGGAGGCGCTGCTGGCGAGGCCCGCCGCCGTCGGGAAGTTGTTCCCCGTCTCGATGGCGACGCCTGGCCGGCCCGGCGCCATGCGGTCCAGGAGCGCGAACATCTTGCGCGCCTCGTCTCCTGAGGCCTCGCGGCCGTCCAAGCGGGCGAGGTCCGTGTCGACCCCCCACGTCACGCTTGTCGTCGTGCAGAACGGCGCCAGCGTGAGGGACAGGCTCCCGTTCGTGGGCAGGTTGAGCGCCCGGTCGCGCTTGCCCCAGTACTTGGCGAGCGCGATGTTCGGGTGGGCGACGGCGGTGGCGCGCGTCATGGCGCTCAGGCGCGGGCGCGCTTGAAGGCCGGGCGCGCCACACAGCGGGCGACGTACTCGGCGATGATGCCCTCGCTCGGGGTGAGGCCCATGGCGGCCGCCCACGCGAGGATGCTGCCGACGAGGACGTCCGCTGCGGTGAAGTTGTCCTCCACCAACCAGTGCTTGCCCTGCAGTGCGCGCTCCAGCGGCGCGAGCATGACGGCGAACTCAGCCGCGGCGGCCTCGAGGACGGCCTGGCTGCGGTCGCCCTCCGCCTTGCGATTCTCGTGGAAGTAGCGCCCGACGGGGCCCTCGAGCTGCGTGACCGCGTAGAACGCCCACTGGTAGTAGGTCGCGCGGGCGGGGGTGTTCGCCGGAGGCGCGAAGTCGGTCCGGTCGGCGAGGTACAGCGTGATGGCGCCGCTCTCGATGATCGTCCGGTCACCGTCCGTGAGCGCGGGCACCTTTCCGAGGGGGTGGACGGCGAGGAACTCGGGGCGCTTGTGCTCTCCAGACGCCAGGTCGACGTTCACGATCTCGCAGTCGAGGCCGGCCTCCTCGATGAGCCAGCGGGGACGCGTCGCGCGGGTGTACTTGTTGAAGTAGAGCTTCATGGGATTCCTCAGGCCTCGCCTGCCGGTCGGGTTTGCGCGAGCTCGACGAGGATCGCTGCGAGGTCCTCGCCGCTCACGACGTAGTCGGTGTTGCAGAAGTGGCAGTTCACGCTGGCCTGGCCCTGCTCCTCGAGGAGGCTCCGCACCTCTTCGTGGCCGATGCCCAGCAGGATGGAGCGGACGCGCGCGGGGCTGCACGTGCACGCGAAGCGGATGTCCCGTCCTCCGATGATCTCGATGTCACCGGCGATTCGGGCGTCACCGCCGACCTCGCCGGCCAGTCCCTGCAGCAGCAGCTTGAGATCCCACGCGCCCTCGGCGTCGACGCGCGCCGCGAACTCCTCGGAGCTCAGGTGCGGCAGCTTCTCGATGACGACGCCGCCGGCGGAGAGGAGGTTGCCCTTCTTGTCGCGCTCCGCGAGCACCGCGACGCGGGACTCGACCTGCTGCGAGGTGTGCATGTAGCGGGCGAGGGCCTGCTCCAGCGTCTCGTTCTCCACGTCGAGGAGCGTACGGTAGAGCTCGCGCTGGAAGAGCGACTTCATCACGGTGATCGCGCCCTTGAAGTCGCGACGCGGGAGGGTTCGCTCGGGGGCGAAGCGTCCACGGACGGTCCCGTCGCCGTTGACGTCGCAGGTGAAGCTGAACTCCGGCATCTCGCCGATCACCTGGACGCTCAGGCGCTCGTCACCCTTGACGTGCGCGCTCATCAGCAGCGCCGCGACGAGGCCTTCGGCCGCGAGCACGCTCGCGTTGCCGCGCAGGTTGTGGCGCGACTTGATCTCGAGCGCCGGGCCGAACGCGTCCACGGCGATGAAGCGGGCTCCGCCGTCCAGACAGAGGCCCACGTGGTACTGACCGACGCGGGAAGGAGAAGGGGTCTCGGTGTCGTCCATGGCGGGCGCTCTATCCCGGTGGCGGTTCGTTCGCTGGCACGGGGACGGGTTCCTTGCGGAGGCGTCGGGCGACGAGCGGCGTGACGGCGAGCGTGAGCAGGATGCGCGGCGGTGAGAGCAGCTTTGTCACGAGGTACGCGCTTCCCAGCGTCGCGGCGTTGAACCCAAGGATCGTGAAGCTGCCGTCCTCGCTCCCGGCCTTGCCGAGCAGGTCGGCGACGCCGTCCCCGATCCAGGTCCGCGCGAAGCGCTCCATCGCGGCGATGAGCGCCATGAGCTCGTCACGAAGCCCGAACTCGATGAGCACGAGGCAGAGTGCCATGCAGCCGAGGTAGCCCACGAAGTGGATGACGGCGCCGAGCGCACCGAGGTCCGTGATCGCCTCGAGGCGCGTCCTTGCGCGCGGCATGTCCGCGGCGCTCACCCGCCCGCCTGGGCCTTGGCAGCCTGGAGGCGGGGAAGGAACTCGCTCGCCGGCAGGAAGCCGATCGTGCTGTCGATGCGCGTGCCGTCCGCCTTCGCGAACACGACCGTGGGCAGCCCGAGGACTTCGTACTTCTGCTGGATCGCCTTGACCTTCTCGTCCGCCTTGTCCGTGCAGTCCACGCGCAGCGTGACGTACTCGCCGGTGAGCATGCTCTCGACGGCCGGGTCGGAGAAGGTGAACTTCTCGAGCTCGTGGCACGCGGCGCACCACTCGGCCGTGAAGTCGATGACGAGCGGCTTGTTCTCCGCCTGGGCCTTCGCCAGCGCGGCGCTCTCGTCGCTCATCCAGGTCACCGTGGAGCCCTGTGCGGTCGCGGCGCTGCTGCCAAGGCTCACCGGCGGCAGGATGAAGCCCTTCGTCATCATCGTCGCGACGAGCAGCCAGCCGCCGATGAGGACGGCGACGACGCTGTACACCATGCGGCCGCGCTGCACCACGAAGCCCTCATAGTCCTCGGGGTCGGGCCATGCGAAAACGCCGGTGCCGAGGAGGACGGCCGCCGTCAGGAGCGCGGTCGCCCCATCGGGGAGCTGGGGCGCGATGTAGTAGATCGCGCCGAGCCACATGATGACGCCGAAGCCCTTCTTGACGGTGTCCATCCACGCGCCGCGGGCGGGCATCCATCCGCTCGCCGCGCCGGTGACGAGGAAGATCATGCCCATACCGAGGGAGAACGCGAACATGAGCCCTGCGCCCAGCGCGACCTGACCGCCCTGACCGATGAGGGCGAGCACGCTGGCGATGACGGGACCCGAGCAGGGCCCGGCGAGCACGGCGCCGATCATGCCGAGGATGAAGGCGCCGCCGAAGCCGCCGCCGCCGCCCTTGTCGGCGAACTTCTCCTGGAGCGCGCTCGGCACGGCGACGTCGAAGAGTCCGAACATCGAGAGGCCCATGACGAAGAAGAAGAACGCGATGCTGCCTACGACCCACGTGCTCTGGAGCCAGCTCCCGAAGAGCGCGCCCGTCACGCCGGCGAACACGCCGAGGGCCGTATAGACCACGGCGAGGCCGAGGACGTAGCCGCCCGAGAGCGCGATCGCCTTCGCGCGCGAACCCGCGCCCCTCGCGCCGATGAGGCCCATGGTGATGGGCACCATGGGCAGCACGCACGGGGTCAGCGAAACGCCGAGCCCGGCGAGGAAGCACACGAACACGAGCGCGAGCGTGCCCTGCTCCTTGGCGGCGGCGAAGCCCCCGTCACCCGCGGGCGTGGGGCTCGCCTGCACCGTGGCCGTGGGCGTCTGCGTCGGCTCGGCCTTCGCGGTGACGACGGCAGGCGCGGGTGCCAGCGCCGGCAACGCCGCGCCGTCCATGGCGACCGTGATCACCTCGGACGTCGGCATCTGACAGAGGCTGGCGCCCTTGCAGGCCTGGTACGCGACCTCCAGCTGGAGGCTCTTCGCGTCGCCGGTGAACGGCACGGTGAGGTCGAAGTCGTGCGTGTAGTCCTCGCGGAGGCTGCCGTCTTCGGGCTTGCCGCTCACCTCGCCGGCGGGCAGCACGACCTCGCCGAGCGTCGGCGTCGTGACGCCCTGCGGCAGGGCCACGCTCACGAAGGCCTTGTTGACGTGCCAGTCGCCCTGCAGGTCAAACCGCACGATCGCGGTGTGGGCATCGGCGCCCGGGCCGCTCAGCAGCACCAGAGGCTTCTCCTCGGGGGACTGGGCCAGGGCTGCGGGCGCGAGCAGGGCGCTCGCGGCGAGGAGGAACCGGGCGAAGATCATGGGTGGGCTCCAAAGAGCGAGCGGGTGTCGGGGGCCCCGCGAGCGGGGCCAGCAGCGCCATGGCGCGTCCGCGCGCGCGTGAACAGGAAGGCGAGGGCGACGCCGAGAGCGCCGAACCGCGAGGGTACCGCGTGCGCACAGCCGGTCGCGGGAACCGCGACGGGCTGCACGGGAACGGGAGGCGTCGTGGCCGGAGGGGGGACGATGCCGTTGACGACGACGGTGGCGCCCAGGTCGGTCTCTTCGGGGAAGAAGCAGAGCGTCTCGCTGCACCCCTGGTAGCGCACGTGGAGCGTCACCGGGTGGGGGCCGGGACGCGCGTCCGCGGGGGCTGCGAACGGTACATCGACGCGCACGTCGCTCTCGTAGCTCTCACGAGGCTGGCCACCGTTGGTTCCCGTCGTGTCGGGCGCCATCACCCCGGGCGGGTAGCTCACCTCGCCGGGGATGAGCCCGTCGGCGCCGACCACGGTCACCTCGACCATGTCCCGGAAGACATGGTGCTTCCGGGGAACCATGATCGACACGGTGACGGCGGTCGTTCCTCCGGGCGCGACCTTCGCGTCCGTGACCTCCGCCCGGAACGGGTTCTTCTCCGCGCCAGCCTGGGCAGAGAGGGAGAGCAGGAGAAGCGCGACCGCGTGCATCGCGCGGAGGTATCGCGTCCGATCGGCCTGCGGGAGGGACAGCGCATCGCGTGCGACACGTCCGTACGCCAGACGGCGCGCGCCGCGGTTATGGGCGAGGCGACTGTCCCTCGCGCCCGCGCGTCTTCGCGCAGGAGGCCCACGATGCCGCTCCTCTCCGGGGATGTCCCCGCCACCGTCCGCTCCGTCCACATCATGGGCATTGGCGGCACCGCCATGGCCGCGCTCGCCGGCATGCTGAAGGACGCCGGCTACGTCGTGACGGGCTCCGACACCGGCGTTTATCCGCCGATGAGCGACTACCTCGCGTCGCTCGGGATCGAGGTCATGGTCGGCTACGAGGCGAAGAACCTCGACCACCGTCCCGACCTCGTCGTGGTCGGCAACGTCATCCGCGCCGAGTACGCCGAGGCGCAGGCGCTGCTCGCCTCCGACCTCACCTACTGCAGCTTCCCGCAGCTGCTCGGGGCGCGCTTCCTCGGGGAGCGGCGCAGCATCGTGGTGGCGGGCACGCACGGCAAGACGACGACGACGGCGCTCACGGCGCACCTCCTCGACGCTGCTGGCCGCGACCCCGGCTTCCTCGTCGGCGGACGCGCGAAGAACTTCGACAGGACGGCCCGCACGGGGACCGGCCCACACTTCGTCATCGAGGGCGACGAGTACGACACGGCCTTCTTCGACAAGGGCCCGAAGTTCCTCCACTACCGACCGAACACGGCCATCGTGACCTCGGTCGAGTTCGACCACGCGGACATCTACCGCGACCTCGACCACGTCAAGTCGAGCTTCTCGCGGCTGGTGGACATCCTGCCGGAGGACGGCTGCATCGTCGCCCGCTGGGACCACGACGACGTGCGTGACGTCGCGCTCGCAGCCCGCTGCGAGGTTCGCAAGTACGGCCGAGGCCAGCAGTGGGACGGACGCATCGACGGCGTCGACACCGCGAAGGGCACCATGCGGTTCACCGTCCTGCGCGACGGCAACCCCTGGGGCAGCTTCGAGAGCCTGCTCGTCGGCGAGCACAACCTCTACAACCAGGTGGCCGCCTGCGCGGCGCTGGAACGCGAGGGGCTCACCCCCGCTGAGCTCGCTCGCGGCTTTGCGAGTTTCCTCGGCATCAAGCGCCGTCAGGAGGTCATCGGCGAGCCGCGCCGCATCACCGTCCTCGACGACTTCGCGCATCACCCGACGGCGGTGAAGGTCACCCTCGAGGCGCTCCGCCTGCGCTTTGGTGCGCGTCGCATGTGGGCGATCTTCGAGCCACGCTCCGCCACGAGCCGGCGGGCCGTCTTCCAGCAGGCGTACGCGGAGGCCTTCGACGCGGCCGACGTCGTCGTCGTGGCGGCGCCCCACGACCAGAGCCGCATCGCGGCGGACGAGCGCTTCGACAGCGAGAAGGTCGTGTGCGGGATCCGCGCCCGCGGTCGTGAGGCGTTCTCGCTCGGCAGCGTCGACGAGATCGTGGCCGTGGTCGCCGCCAACGCGCTCCCGCACGACGTCGTCGCGGTGTTGAGCAACGGCGGCTTCGGGGGGCTCCACGGCAAGCTGCTCGCCGCGATCGAGACCCGCGGCGAGCGACGCTAGGGCACGATGGCGGATCTGCCCGAGCTCCCGTCCACGTCGCAGCCGCCGGTCCGTCTCGGCGTGCTCGGCCACCTTCGTGCGTTCCTCCTCGCGATGCGCGACCCTGCGACGCCGCGGCGCGCGCGCGTCGCCGTGCTCGTGGCGTTGCTGTACGTGCTGAGCCCCGTCGACCTCGTCCCCGAGGCGATCTTCGCGATGTTCGGCCTCGTGGACGACGCGGCGGTGCTGGTGTTCCTCGTCCGCGCGGTGTGGACGTTGCCCACGGAGGCGCACCGACGCGCGGCGGCGCTCAGCCGGTGACGAGGACCCCGTCTTTCATGAAACGCAGCCCCACGACATACTTGTCGACCCGCGCGTTGTCCTGAAGGATGACGACGAGGGTGTGGACCATGCCCGGGGCGAGATCGGTGAGGTCCCACCGTCCGGGGTTGCCGTAGGTCACGTCGCCGAGGCGCTCTCCGTCGAGCAGCACGCGCGCCCCGTCGTCCACGTCGTCGAAGGCGATGGTCCAGGTGCTCGCCGCGTCGGCGGGGTCGACCCAGAAGTCGCAGAGCACCCACGCGAAGGTGGCCGCGCGCAGGTTCGGGACATCGCTCGTGGTGCGCAGGTCCAGCGGGCCGGTGACGGGCACCGGACCTCCGGACCGCTCGCGGACCCAAGCGGAGAGCGTCGCGAAGTCGCGCACGGGGTCGGTCGTGCCGGTGAGCCCGTGCGCGCCGCTGGATTCGTACCAGTAGCCGTCCGAATCGCCGACCTCGTTGACAAGATGCGCCGGGTCGGTCGTCGGGACGAGCGTGGGGTCGTCCACGATGTACCAGCCGGTCGAGAATCCCGGGAAGGGGCGTGCCCGACCGGCCTGACGCGCGCGCGCCACCGGCGTGGCAGGGTCGTTGGAATCCGCGAGGACGATCGCCGCGTCGGGCGCGGTGTCCACGGGGACGTAGTGGACGCGGAGCGGGCGGCTCTCGCCCTCGTCGAGCAGCCACGGCAGCGGTCCGTTGTCGGCCTCGCGCAGGTCGAGCGCGTACTCGCCGCCGCCCTCGAGGCGCAGGCTGCGGACGTCGAGCGCGCCCTCGCCGGTGTTCGCCACCGTCAGGTCGAGGGACGCCGCGTCGCCGAGGAGCAGCGCGCCGAAGTCGTGCGCCGGCGGATCGAGCGCGATGGCGGGGATCTCGGCCGTGTCACCGCCGTCGGGCGGAACGCCGGGTACCTTGCTGAGACCCTGGTCGGAGCAGGCCGCGCCGAGCGCGCTGAGCCCGAGGAGGAAGACGGGGGAGCGTGGGGAGAGCATGCTCGTTGGACACGTGGGTTCGCGGGTTGCTTCCCTCCGTGTTCAGCGCGCCACCCACGGCAACATCAGCGCCGCCGTCGCGCCGTTGCCGCTGCTCGCGCCGAAGCCGCCGGCGATCAGCACGCTGCCGTCGTCGAGCGCCGTGAGCGTGCAGCCGGGCCGCGCGCGGTCGGTGGCGATGCTCGGCAGACGATCGTCGCCGCGCAGGTCCACGAGCTCGACCGTATCGACGCTGCGGGTCATGGCCTCGTCCCCCCAGCCGCACCCCACGGCCGCGATGCCGTCCGGGAGCGCTACGACCTGCGGACGGAAGCGCCCCGCCGTCAGCGCCGGGCCGTCCACGAAGCGCGCGTTGGCCTCGTCGTAGATGGCGGAGTCGCGCATCAAGGTGGCGTCGGTGGGGTCGACGCCACCGAGCATCCAGGTGCCCGTCTCGGTGCGGAGCGTCGTCGCGCCGCGGGCGAGCCGCGCAGCGCCCACCTGCGCGTCACGCACGGGGGTGAAGGCCGCGCCGGGATCCTGGCCGTCGGCCGGCGCCCAGATCCCCGTCGTCGCGGCGCTCTCCCCCAGCACGAGCACGCTGCCGTCCTCCAGGCTCGCGCAGGCATCCACCCGCGAAGGGTCGAAGTCGCGCATCGGGACGGCGTCGAAGCTCCAGTCCCCGTCACCCGGCTTGAGGTAGTCGGCCACGTCGCCGTCCGCGCCGCCGAGCACGATGGCCTGCTTGTCACGGAAGCGGGCCGCGCAGGCGCCCTCACGCGCGACGTTCAGGTCTGCGACGGCCGAGATCGCGCCGGTCACGTGATCCACCAGCGTGACCGCCGGTACGGACACGGCCCCGGATCGCGTGCGCGCGAGTCCCCCCACGAGCATCACGTCGCCGTCCTCGAGGCGGAGCACCGTCGGAGAGGCGACCCCCGCGGGCAGCGCGCCCTCGACAGCGGCGAAGGTGCCTTCGCGTGGGTCGAACAGCTCGGCGGTGGGGTACACGCGCGTGCGCCCGGGATCCTCGCCACCGGCGATCAGGACGCGGCCGTCCACCAACGGCACGGCGACGTGGCGGCTGCGCGGGGTGCCCATGGCCGCCGCCAGCGGCAGCATTCGGTTCACCGGGAGGAAGGTCATCGGCACATCGGCGACGACGTCGGGGCCGAGCGCCACCTCCGGGCTGCGGCCGGCGCTGCGGACCTGTCCCGCTGCGAGCCCCTCGAGCTCGACACGGACGACCCCGAAGCCCGGCAGGTCCGCCAGCTCGATGGGTGCGTCACGCTGGAACGTCGCTTCGGTGACGACGTCCTTCCCCGCGAGGACGCGTACGACGAGCGTGTCGACGTCGCGCCAGGGGTCGCACTGCGCGCATGACGTCGGATTCGTCAGCGTGAAGTTCAGCGTGGCGGTGCGCCCGCCCACCGTGAACTGCTCCGGCTCCTTGCACCCGAGCAACGCCAGAAGGAGAAGGTTCACGAGGACAGCTCCTTGGCGCGGGTGAAGACCGCGAGGAACTGCGCGCGGGTCATGCGGCCCGTCTGGGTGTTCAGCGGACTGGGATGAAAGCAGTCGATCAGGGTCCGTGGGCGACCGCCGAGCGTGACGAGGTGCTCCGCGCCGTGGGCGAACGGGTGCGCCCGCTTCGGCGCCCCGGCGCACGCGAGGACGGCCTCGTGGGCGACGTTCCCGAAGGCGACGAACACGCTCGCGGGCGCGCTGGAAAGTTCGTCCGCCAGCCAACGCTCGCGGCAGGTGCGTTGCTCCTCCGGCGTCGGCTTGTTGGCCGGGGGAACGCACTTGACCGCGTTCGTCACCTGGGCCCCCACCAACGCGCCGCCGGCGACGAGCGGATCCGGCGATTCGGCCCACCCCATCGCGTGGAGCGCGGCGTACACCCAGTGCCCGGACTGGTCTCCGCAGAAGGGCCGACCGGTTCGGTTCGCGCCGCGCAGCCCGGGCGCCAGGCCGACGAACACCACACGCGCGTCGGAGGGGCCCCAGGGGGGCACGGGCCGGTTGTGCCAGTCGCCGTGGGCCTCGCGGGTTTCCGCAAGGAACGCCGCGAGTCGCGGGCAGGCAGCACAGCCGAGGAGGGCATCGGACATGCGGAACGGGTATCGCAAGCGGGCCTCGTCGGCACGGCGGCGGCCGTGTCCGCCATGTTAGCGGTGGGTGTGACCGGAAACGACCTCCCCGCGCTGATCACCGAGCTCCCCGGGCCTGCCTCGCGCGCCTGGGTCGACCGTCTGGCCGCTCGCGAGTGCCCAGCGATCACCTCCCGGCGGGCGCGGCGGGCCGCGGCGCTGGGCGCCTCCGACACGGATCCCGTCGTCTGGTCAGAATCGCTCGGATGCAACGTGAAGGACGTCGATGGCAACATCCTCGTCGACCTTTGCGCGGGCTTCGGCGTCATGGCCCTGGGCCACCGGCACCCGGCCGTCATGGCGGCCGGTCAGGCGCAGCTGGGGCTCCTCCCGCACGCGATGGGCGACGCCTTCCCCGACGTGCGACGCGTCGAGCTCATGGAGCGCCTCTGTGCGCGGACTGGCCTTGACCGCGTGATCTTCGGGTGCTCCGGCAGCGACGCGGTGGAGGCTGCCATCAAGACGGCCCGTCTCGCGACGGGGCGTCACCGGATCCTCTCGTTCGAAGGCGGCTACCATGGGCTCGCCAGCGCGCCCCTCGCGGTCATCGGCTACCACGTCGACGCCTTTCAGGAGCCCTTCCGGCCGCTGCTCGGCGCGCATGGCGACCGCGCGCCGTGGGGCGGACCCATCCCTGACCTGTCTGGCCACGCTGCCGTCCTCGTCGAGCCGCTCCAGGGCCGCGGGGGCATGCGCGCGCCTGCCGACGGCTGGCTCGAGGAGCTCCACGCGAAGGCCCGCGCCGCCGGAGCGCTCGTCATCCACGACGAGATCTACTGTGGGCTCGGACGCGCTGGCGCCTGGCTGGCCGCCGGGGCGCTCAAGCCTGACCTCCTGTGCCTCGGGAAGGCGCTCGCCTGCGGCTACCCCATCTCTGCGTGCCTCGGCACCGCGGCTGTCATGGACGCCTGGGGCGCGAGCACGGGCGAGGCCATCCACACGCAGACCTTCCTCGGGAACCCCGTCGGCTGCGCCATGGCGCTCGCCGCGCTCGACGAGATGGAGCGCATCGACCTCCCCGGACAGTCCCTCGCCACGGGCGATTGGCTCCGCGCGCGGCTGCTCGAGGTTCCCGGCGTGCGCGGCGTCACCGGCCGCGGGCTGATGCTCGGGGCGGTGGTCGACCATTCCCTGCGCGCCATGCGCGGGATGCAGTCGCGCGGGTACCTCGTCCTCCCGGCGGGCGAGCGCGGCGAGGTGCTGGGCATCACGCCGCCGCTCGTCGTGAGCCAGCATGTGCTCGAGGGTGCGCTGGACGCGCTGACGCAGGTGCTCGCATGAGGGACCGCGTCGCCGCGTTCGTGAACCGCGCGATTCATGGGGCGGGGGGAGGTCCCCCCGCAACGCCCCCCCTCCGCGAATTGGAGCACATCGCGCTGGAGCTGTTCGCGTGGCAGCGCGCGCGAAGCCCCGTCGCGGACGCGCTCGCCGCAGGCGTGGAATCGACTTCGCTCGCGACGATTCCGGCGGTCCCCGTCGACCTGTTCAAGCAGCTCGACGTTGCGACCCTCCCGGCCGCGGAGGCGACCGTCGTCTTCCGCACGAGCGGCACCACACAGGGCGCGCGTGGCGTCGTTCGTCTGCGGGACACCGCGCTCTACGATCTGGGCGCCCGCGGGTGGGCGCGCGCCTGCATTCCCGACCTGCCGACGCGCGTCGTGTCGCTTTGCAGCCACGCGGCTGATTCCTCGCTCGGGCACATGGTGGCGGACTTCGCCACGACGCTGGACGCGTGCTTCGACAGCGGGAACGGCGTGGCGGACGACGCATGGGCGCGCATCGCGCGCGCCGCCGAGGACGGCCCGATCTTCCTCGCGTGCACGGCCTTCGCCCTCGACGCGCTCCTCGCTCACCCCGGCGTCGCGCACCTCGGCCCCGACAGCGTCGTCATGGTGACGGGCGGCTTCAAGGGCCGCGAGGTGCGGCTCGACGCGCCGTCCCTCTACCGGGCGCTTCCGGAGCGTCTGGGTGCGCCGCGGGTGGTCGGCGAGTACGGCATGACGGAGCTCTCGAGCCAACTCTGGACGCGCCCGGTGCCCGTTGGCGAGGTGCCCGGAGCGTTCCAGGCGCCGCCGTGGATGCATGTCGTGGTGGTCGACCCGGTCTCCGGCCGCGCCACGCAGGGCGAGGGGCAGCTCCGCTTCGTCGACCTCTGCAACGTGGATTCCGCCGTGGCGATCGAGACCCTCGACCTTGGGCGCGTGGCGTGGGTCGACGGCATCCAGCAGGTCACG
>JACCEE012401949.1_pt1 | contig 13482 bp, 12 predicted proteins | sample 7449931 | NCBI WGS metagenome assembly JACCEE01 (sample SAMN15323457, study PRJNA562643) | freshwater metagenome | isolation source: river surface water | place: USA:Blue River Watershed | collected 2017-08-19 | reverse complement strand
GATCTCGCGGCGCGTGCCCAGCGCTTGGCCGGGCTTGCGCACCGAGACGTTGGCGTCGCAGCGGAAAGAGCCCTCTTGCATGTTGCCGTCACAGATGCCGATCCAGGTGACGATCTTGTGCAGCTCCTTGGCGTAGGCCACGGCTTCTTCGCTGCTGCGGATGTCGGGCTGGGTCACGATTTCCAGCAGGGGCGTGCCTGCGCGGTTGAGGTCGATGCCGCTTTGGCCAATGAAGTCTTCGTGCAGGGATTTGCCCGCGTCTTCTTCGAGGTGGGCGCGCTCCAGCCGGACTGTTTTGCGCACAGTCTCCTTGCCTTCTTCCAGGTAGAACGACACTTCGCCGCCCTGCACCACCGGGATCTCGAACTGGCTGATCTGGTAGCCCTTGGGCAGATCGGGGTAGAAGTAGTTCTTGCGCGCAAAGATGCTGCGTTCGGCCACATGGGCGTTGACGGCCAGGCCGAACTCGATGGCGCGTTCCACGGCGCCTTTGTTCATCACCGGCAGGGTGCCGGGCAGGGCCATGTCCAGGGCGCAGGCCTGCGTGTTGGGCTCGGCACCAAAAGCCACGCTGGCGCGGCTGAAGATCTTGCTGTTCGTAGACAGCTGGGCGTGGGTTTCGAAGCCGATGACGACTTCGTAGCCTTGAACGAGTTTGCTCATGTCAGATGCCCTCCGGCTTGCGAAGGTGGAAATCGGTGGCTTGCTGCAGGCGGTGCGCCACGTTCAGCAGCTGCGCTTCCTTGAAGTAGTTGCCGATCAGCTGCAGGCCCACCGGCATGCCGTCTGCGCCAAAGCCTGCGGGCACACTCATGCCGGGCAGGCCCGCCAGCGAGGCGGGCAGGGTGAAGATGTCGGCCAGGTAGTCGGCCACCGGGTCGTTGGCGTTTTCGCCCAGCTTCCAGGCCACCTTGGGCGCCACCGGGCCGGCGATCACGTCGCACTGCTGGAACGCTTGCTGGAAGTCGTCGGCGATCATGCGGCGGATCTTTTGCGCCTGCAGGTAGTAGGCGTCGTAATAGCCGTGTGAGAGGACATAGGTGCCGGTCATGATGCGGCGCTTGACCTCGCTGCCAAAGCCTTCGGCACGCGACTTCTTGTACATGCTCTCCAGGTCGGTGTAGTCCTTGGCGCGGTGGCCGAACTTCACCCCGTCAAAGCGGCTCAGGTTGGAGCTGGCTTCGGCCGGGGCGATGATGTAGTAAACCGGAATCGACAGCTCGGTGCGCGGCAGGCTGATGGGCACCAGTGTGGCGCCTTGCTCGGTCAGCTCGGCGAGTGCGCCGTCCACCGCAGCACGCACGTCAGCGCCAAGACCTTCGCCGAAAAACTCTTTCGGAATGCCGATGCGCAGGCCCTTCAGGTCGGCATTCAGCGAGGCCGTGAAGTCTTCGGCCGGCACATCCAGCGAGGTCGAGTCACGATCCGGGTCCGGGCCGCACATGGCGCTGAGCAGCAGGGCGCAGTCCTGAGCGGTGCGGGCCATGGGGCCGCCCTGGTCGAGGCTGGAGGCGTAGGCGATCATGCCGTAGCGGCTGGCGCGGCCATAGGTCGGCTTGATGCCGGTGATGCCGCAGAAGCTGGCGGGCTGCCGGATCGAGCCGCCGGTGTCGGTGCCGGTGGCGGCGGGCACGATGCGCGCCGCAATGGCAGCGGCGCTGCCGCCCGACGAGCCGCCGGGCACGCGGCTGGTGTCCCACGGGTTCTTCACCGGGCCATAGGCGCAGTTTTCGTTGCCCGAACCCATGGCGAACTCGTCACAGCTGAGCTTGCCCACGGTGACCATGCCGGCCTCAGCGAGGCGGCGCACCAGCGTGGCGTCAAACGGCGAGCGGTAGCCCTGCAGCATTTTCGAGCCGGCGGTGGTCGGAAAGTCTTGGGTGACAAAGATGTCCTTGTGGCCCAGCGGCACACCTTCAAGGGCGCCCACCTGGCCGGTGGCGATGCGCGCGTCCGAAGCCTTGGCCTGCGCCAGCGTGGCCTCGGGGTTCAGGGCCAGAAAGCTGCCGGTCTGGTCGCCCTGGGCACGCCCCACAAAATGCTGCGCCACCTCGGTGGCGGAAAAGGTTTTGGCCTTCAGGCCGGCGGCCAGTTCGGCCACGGTCATGTCATGCAATACGGTCGTCATGGCCAGCCTCACTCGATCACTTTGGGCACCAGAAACAACCCGCGCTCAACGGCGGGGGCGCTTTGCTGGTTGGCTTCACGGTTGTTGGGTTCGCTCACGACGTCCTCGCGCAGGCGCAACTGCACGTCCTGGATGGCGGCCACCGGGTGGGCCATCGGCTCAATGCCTGTGGTGTCCACGGCCTGCATGGCCTCGACGATGGAGAAAAAGCCGTTGATCTGCTCGCGCATGCGCTCTGCCTCGGCGCTTTGCAGCGTCAGCCGGGCCAGGTTGGCAATGCGGTCAATATCCTGGGAAGTCAGGGACATGGGTGAATCCAAAAGTAGTCGCGCCCAAGGTTTTGCTAACAACTTTTCGGCGGGGTCAAAAGCCACGCCAACTGGGCGATCGGGTATTATCCAGTGTTTGCGTCAAGTGCTGTCTGCTTGGCGTCTTTGCACCCTCGACACGCGTTCTGCACACCCGGAAATGCCCCCTGCCTACGGCGGCCATTTCCAAGGAATCGACAACATGTTTTCCTCTTTCCGCCGCTACTTCTCCAGCGACCTGGCCATCGACCTTGGCACCGCCAACACCCTGATCTTCGTGCGCGACAAAGGCATCGTCCTGGACGAGCCCTCGGTGGTCGCCATTCGCCACGAGGGCGGCCCCCAGGGCAAGAAAACCCTGCAAGCCGTGGGCCACGAAGCCAAGGCCATGCTGGGCAAGGTGCCCGGCAACATCGAAGCCATCCGTCCCATGAAAGACGGCGTGATCGCCGACTTCACCGTGACCGAGCAGATGCTCAAGCAGTTCATCCGCATGGTCCACCCGCGCAGCACCTTCCGCCCCAGCCCGCGCATCATCATCTGCGTACCCTGCGGCTCCACCCAGGTCGAGCGCCGCGCCATCCGTGAATCGGCGCTGGGCGCTGGCGCCTCCGAGGTGTACCTGATCGAAGAACCCATGGCCGCCGCCATCGGTGCTGGCTTGCCGGTGTCCGAAGCCTCGGGCTCCATGGTCGTTGACATCGGCGGCGGCACCACCGAGGTGGGCGTCATCAGCCTGGGCGGCATGGTCTACAAGGGCAGCGTGCGCGTGGGCGGTGACAAGTTCGACGAAGCCATCATCAACTACATCCGCCGCAACTACGGCATGCTGATCGGTGAGCCCACCGCTGAATCCATCAAGAAGAACATCGGCTCGGCCTTCCCCGGCTCCGAAGTCAAAGAAATGGAAGTCAAAGGCCGCAACCTGTCCGAAGGTGTGCCGCGCAGCTTCACCATCAGCTCCAACGAGATCCTGGAAGCGCTGACCGACCCGCTCAACAACATCGTATCGGCCGTCAAAACCGCACTGGAGCATACCCCGCCCGAACTGGGCGCCGACATTGCTGAGCGCGGCATGATGCTGACTGGCGGCGGCGCACTGCTGCGTGACCTGGACCGACTGCTGGCCGAAGAAACTGGGCTGCCGGTGCTGGTGGCCGAAGACCCCCTGACCTGCGTGGCGCGTGGCTGCGGCATGGCGCTTGAGCGCATGGACCAGCTGGGCAGCATTTTCACCAGCGAGTAAGCCCCAGGCGACCTTCGGGTCGCCTTTTTGTCGGCCTCTGCACTGACACACCCCCATGGCCCTGGATTCCATCGGCAGCAACCCACCCCCGTTCTTCAGGCAAGGCCTTTCGGCCCTGTCCAAGCTGGTGCTGTTTGGCCTGCTGTCGGTGCTGCTGATGGCCGCCGACCACCGCCTGGGGGTTTCGCAGCCGATCCGCTCTGCTGTGAGCTTGGTATTGGCCCCGGTGCAGTGGCTGGCGCTGCTGCCGCAGCGTGGCGGTTCGGCCGTGCAAGACTACTTCAAGGGCGTGGACGAGGCCCGTGATGCAGCCCGCCAATACCAGGCCCGCACCATTGCCCAGGCCCAGCGCCTGCAGCAGGCCGAACAGCTGCTGCAAGAAAACCAGCACCTGCGCCAACTGCTGGACCTGCGCCAGGACACGGCGGGCCCCAGCAGAGCTGTGCAAGTGCTCTACGAAACAGCCGACCCCTACACCCACAACATCGTCATCGACAAAGGCGCGCTCTCGGGCATCAGCGCAGGCTCGGCCGTGGTGGATGTGGCTGGCGTGGTCGGCCAAGTCACGCGGGTACACCCCCTGTCCAGCGAGGTGACCCTGCTCACCGACCGCGACCAAAGCATTCCGGTGCTCAATGCGCGCACTGGCCAACGCTACATCGCCATGGGCGATCCGACCACCCTGGGGGGGGCACTGGAACTGCGCTTTGTACCCGCCAGCGCGGACCTGCAAGAAAATGATTTGCTGACCACCAGTGGCATCGACGGTGTGTACCCCGCTGGCCTGCAAGTTGGCCGCATCAAACAGATTGACCGACGCATTGACACCGCCTTTGCCAGGGTTCACGCCATGCCCATGGCCCAGACACGCGGCAGGCATATGCTGGTGCTGACTCCGGTCAGCGACTGGCCTGCGCGCCCGGCCAAACCCGAGCCCCTCACCCGCACACGCTCCGGCAAAGGCCAGGCCACCCCCGCCAAAGCCGGCGCCTCGGCACCCGCACCTGGAGACAAGCCATGATCATGCCCGCTGGTCGCCATCTGCTGTTGCCCGCCAACCCGCGCTTCATCCTGGTCAGCCTGTTTCTGGCCTTGCTGTTGAACATGTTGCTCAGTCTGAGCGGGCAAAGCTGGCTGCCCGATGTGCTGGCATTGACACTTGTGTTCTGGGCCATCCACCAACCACACCATGTGGGCATGCTGACGGCCTTTGTGCTGGGCGTGGCCATGGATGTGCATGAGTCCGCGCTGCTGGGCCAAAACGCCTTGGCCTATGTCTGCCTGAGCTTCATGGCCAGCATGGTTCACCGACGCGTGCTGTGGTTCCCGGTAGGCGAACAACCACTGCAGTTGCTGCCCCTGTTTGTGGCCGCCGCCGTGGTCGAATGGTTGACCCGGCTCATCACGCACGACGCCTGGCCCCATTGGTCACAGTTGCTGGCCCCCTTGCTGCAAACGGCGCTGTGGCCCCTGTGCAGCCACCTGCTGCTGGCCCCCCAGCGCCGCCCGGTTGAGCGCGATGACATCCGACCGCTTTGACCATGGCGTTGCACCTGCCTTCCATCTCCGAGCTGCGCAACACCCAGGCGGAACTGCAGCGCTTTCGCCAGCGCGTGACCACCATGCAGGTGGTCATGGTGGTGTGCTTTTTGTTGCTGCTCTCTCGCCTGATTTACCTGCAGGTACTTGAACACGAAGACCTGCTGGAACAAGCCGAAAACAACCGCACCGCCGTGTTGCCCACGGTGCCGCCGCGCGGCACCATTCTGGATCGCAACGGCGTGGTGCTGGCCAGCAACTACTCGGCCTACACGCTCGAAATCACCCCATCGCGCGTGGCCGATCTTGAAGCCACCATACAGGCACTGTCTGAAATCGTTGAGATCCAGCCGCGGGACCGCAAACGCTTCAAGCGCCTGCGCGACGAGTCCAAGAGTTTCGACTCACTGCCCATCCGCACCCGCCTGAGCGAAGAAGAGGTGGCACGCTTTTCGGCGCAGCGCTACCGCTTTCCCGGCGTCGAAATCAAGGCGCGCCTGTTTCGGCAGTACCCCTATGGCGAACTGGCGAGCCATGTGATCGGCTACATCGGGCGCATCAATGCCCGCGAAAAAGAACGCATCGACGAAGAAGACGAAGACGGCAACTACCGGGGCACCGAGTACATCGGCAAGCTGGGCGTCGAGCAAAGCTATGAACGCGAGCTGCACGGCACCACCGGCGTGCAAGAAGTAGAAACCTCGGCCGGTGGCCGCGCCATCCGGCGTTTGTCCAGCCGTCCGGCAGTGCCCGGCAAAAACGTGGTGTTGTCGATCGACATCAAGCTGCAAAAGCTGGTCGAAGATCTGTACGGTCCACGCCGTGGCGCGCTGGTGGCACTGGACCCCAACACCGGCGAAGTGTTGGCCTTTGTCAGCAAACCCACTTTTGACCCCAACCTGTTTGTCGAAGGCATCGACGTGGAGAGTTGGCAAACACTCAACGAGTCCATCGACAAGCCTTTGCTCAACCGGGCTCTGCGGGGCACCTATCCGCCCGGCTCCACCTACAAACCCTTCATGGCCCTGGGCGCGCTGACCACTGGCAAGCGCAGTGCCAGCACCATCATCCATGATGCAGGCTCCTGGACGTATGGCGGCCACACCTTCCGCAGCCACGGCGACCACGGCCTGGGTGCGGTGGACATGGTGCGCTCCATCGTGCTCTCCAGCAACGTCTATTACTACTCACTGGCCAACGATATGGGTGTGGATGCGATCCACGACTTCATGAAGCCCCTGGGTTTTGGGCAAATCACCGGCATCGACCTGCCCGGCGAGGTGCGAGGGGTGTTGCCCAGCACCGAGTGGAAGCGCAAAACCTACAAACGCCCCGAACAGCAAAAATGGTACGGCGGCGAGACCATCTCGCTGGGCATCGGTCAGGGCTACAACACTTTCACGATGCTGCAACTGGCCACAGCCACCTCGGTTCTGGCCAATGGTGGCATCAAAAATGTGCCCCATGTGGTGCGCGCCACGCAAGACGCGCTTAACCACCAGGAACACCCCAAGCCCAAACCCGAACCTCTGCCCTTGGGCTACAAGCCAGAGCACCTGAGCGTGGTGCGCAACGGCCTGGTGGGCGTAACCACAGGCGGCACCTCGGCGCAGGTGTTTGCGGGCGCGGGCTACACCAGCGCGGGCAAGACAGGCACGGCGCAGGCCGTGACGATTGGCCAAAAAGACAAATACAACGCATCCAAGATGGCCGAACACCAGCGTGACCATGCGCTGTACATGGCGTTTGCTCCGGCCGAGGAGCCCAAGATTGCCCTGGCTGTGATCGTGGAAAACGCGGGGTTTGGCGCCGTCAGTGCGGCCCCCATTGCCCGCCGCGTGTTCGACTACTGGCTGCTGGGCCAGTATCCCAGTACAGAAGACATCGCCGCCACCCAGAACGGGCAAACCAGCCGCCCAGTGGGCACACCACGTCAGAAGAACGACGTGCCCCTCACGCCCTGATCGGGGCGGGCATCACCAGCCAAAGCGCCGCCCCAGCTGCACAAAGGCATTGTTCGCACCGCGGCTGCCACGTGCCAACCCCAAATAAATGTCACCGATTTTGCTGTCCACCGCCATGAAGACGGTGCCGCTGTAGCGTGTGGTGTGACCTTGCCCGTCAAACCACGCGTCCCCCGCTTCGGCTGTGAATCCCAGAAACGTCTTTTGCCGCAGCAAACCACCGTCTGACCAGCGGTACATGTAAGTGGCATAGGCATGGGCCAGGCGGTTGCCCACCAGTTCACCCGAGCGGTAAGCCCCCATGTTCTGAAAACCACCCAGGTACAAGTTGCTCGGTGCGCGACACGGCGCACACGAGGCCGACACCTCGTTGGCTGCCAGGCTGAGGCCCAGGTTGAGCACATGCGTGCGGTAGGGGTAGGCCCAGCGCGCGCTCAGACCATAGCTGCGCATGGGCGAGCCCACCACGCCCTGTTCGGCCACGGCGTTCACGTAGTGTCCCTGCTCAGGAAAGCTAACCGAGTCGAGCTTGTCCACCAACCACTGCAAGCGCCAGCCCCCATAGCGCAGGCGTTGGTCGCCCAGCGTCAGGTCGTAGCTGCCACCGCCTTGCAGCGGTGCGCTGACTGTGCCCGCCGTGTCGAGCTGGTAGTCCAACTGGCGCGCCATCCAACCCACCCGCAAAACCGCGCCCCGTCCCAGATCCTGGGCCAGATCCACGCCTGCTGTGCGGCTGGAAAGCACCGCATCGGCCAGGCGGCCACGGGCCAGCACCGGCACATCGACCGGCGCATACACCGGCCACAGATTGCTTTGGTATTGCGCATAGCCTTGCAAGCCCAGACCTGTGACCACCGGCTGGTAGAGCTTGACGCCCAGTTGCGTTTGGGTGCCGGCCTGTGCGTCCACCGACAGCGCCAGACCCGCATCGGTCAGCCAGGGGCGCCTGTACCCCAGCCCCACCGAAAACTGGTTGATCCCGTGCCGCTCGGCTGCAAAGCCCAGGCTGGTTTTGAAGTAATGCGGGCCATAGGTTTTTTCCTGCACATCGACCAGCAGCGCGTAGCGCCCGCCGTGCAGCTGCTCCAGGCTGTAGCTCAGCCGCTCGTAATAGCCGCTGGTGTAGAGCCGGTCGATCACGCTGGCCACCGCCTGCGCTGAGAACTCGCGCCCGCGCAGGGGCTCGAAGCCCGCGGCCACGTACCGCGCGCTGGTGTGTTCGGTACCCGTCACGCGCACCTCGTCCACCACCAACTCGCGCTCGTCAAAGCGCAGCCTCGGGGGCTGGGGCGCTGCTTGCAGCGCTGCTGCGCCATGCGCTTGGGCCAGCGCCGCAAACTGTGCGCTTTGCGCCTGCACTGCCTGCTCTCCCTTGGCCACGATGTCCGCTGCACGCCTGAAATCGGTAAAACCCACGTCCTTGAGCTGTGGCTGCACCAGCACATCCTGCGGACGCAGCAAAGCCAGATTGCGCTTCTCGTTTTGCCGGATCAGGATGTTGAGCATCTGGTTGGCGATCACCAGCGCGTTGCCAGTCGACGCATCGGTGTTGTCTGGGGCTTGCCCCAGGTAAGAGGCCACCAGCACATCCGCGCCTTCTTGCAAGGCCACGTCCACCGGCAAATTGGCCACCAGCCCACCATCGACATAGGTTTCACCCTCGACCTCGACTGGGGCAAACACACCCGGCGCGGCCATGCTGGCGCGGATGGCAAGGTGCAAGGAGCCCGAACGGAACACGACCCGCTCACCGTCGCGGTAACGGGTAGCCACCGCCCGAAACGGGATGCGCAGCTCGTCAAAATTCACATTCGGTGGTACGTGTGCCGTGAGCTGCTGCAGCAAGGCCAGAAACCGCTGGCCGTCGCTCACCCCGCGGGCAAAACTCAGCTGTCCGGCCTTTAGGCCAAATTCCATCTCGATCGGGTACTGGCGCTGATATTCGCGCGAACGCAGTGGCAAGTCCAGGCGGTCAATCTGGTCCAGCGCCACCCTGGCCGGGTCCAAACTGCCCATCACGCGTTCGATGTCGTCGGTACTCATGCCACTGGCGTACAGACCGCCAATCACCGCTCCCATGCTGGTGCCCACCAGCCGCGCGATCTTGACGCCATCACGCTCCAGTCGCCGCAGCACCGCCAGGTGCGCAAAACCCTTGGCACCGCCACCGGCCAGCACCACCACCACGCCAGAGAACGTGCCAGCGGCCAAAGAAGCCGCTGGTGTCACGGGCACGGCCTGGGCCTGCACCCCCAGCGCCAGCCAGGCCCAACACCACAACCACCACCGCTTACCCATGTTTTGCACCCTGTTATTGATGCCCAAACCAGAACGCCACCGCTAAGGGTGGCGTTGTCGAATTTGGCGCGGCTGGCGGGGATCGAACCCACGACCCTTGGCTTCGGAGGCCAATACTCTATCCACTGAGCTACAGCCGCATCAGAAGGTCTGGGCATTATCGCATGCGCACTGCATGGCGACGGGCACTTTGCAAGTTCCATGAAGGACGGGCCGCTATAATGCCCGGTTGATTCCGGTCAATCCACGCTCTGCAGTTGTTTGCGGAGTTATTCATCAGAGGATGTCATGAGCCACCACGATCAGCACGAAGCCCACACTGGCCCCATCACCACACCCAAGCAACTGGTCTGGGCCAGCATCGCTGCTTTTGTGATCCCTGTGTTCATCATCATCGGCCTGGTGGCCTATGTGACCTCGGCCAATAAGGAAGCGCCCGGCGCGAGCGACAACGAGCGTGCTGTGGCCGAGCGTATCCAGAAGGTGGGTGCGGTTGAAGTGCGCGACGCCAACCGCCCGCTCAAGGCAGGCGAAGAGGTTTACAAAGCCCAGTGCTTGGCCTGCCACGGTTCTGGCGCTGCTGGCGCTCCCAAGTTTGGCGACGCTGGTGCCTGGGGCGCCCGCATCAAGCAAGGCTTTGATGCACTCGTCAGCTCCGCCCTCAAAGGCAAAGGCGCCATGGGTGCACAAGCTGGCGGCGATTTCAGCGATGTCGAAATCGCCCGCGCTGTGGCCTACATGGCCAATAATGGTGGCGGCAAGTTCGAAGAACCCAAGGCCCCTGCTGCTGCAGGCGACAAGAAGTAAGCCACTTCTTTCTGAAAAAGCCGACTTGCAGGTCGGCTTTTTTGTTTTCAGACCCTGTGACTCGCAGATGGGCTGACTTGCTGTGGGCTGATCACATAGCCGTAGCGCTGCGGCAACTCGCTGCGCAGGCATTCCTGCACCGCCCAGCAGCCCTGTTCGATCCATTCAGCCACCACCCCCACGTCCAGGGTGTGCACCAGGCCCAGGCCCTGCGCGGTGTGCAGGTAAACACGTCCGTCTTCGTCCACCAGGCAAGCCCGCACCTCGCAGACACGACCTGTGTGTGTGGTGGCCGTGCCGTCGTGTGACACGCGCCAGACCAGCGGCGTGCTTTCCAGCTCCACATAGACCCGCTGCGGGCCGTTCTGAAAATACCACCGACCCTGCGCATCGGCCTCGTAGTTGCGGCCAATGAAGTCGATCAATTTGTCATGCCGCAGCACCGAGCCTTTGGCACCCGGCACACCGCTTTGAAAGGCCCCCAGTGCCTGCACGCGGTCGTCGCGCATGAGCCATTGCCCGCGGTCGTCCAGACCCAACCATCCGTAGCAGTCCGGCACATTCGGCCATTTGGCCATGGCTTGTCGAACCAGATCATCCATGCACATCCTCCTGGCTCACGCCTGCCGCCTGCAGCAACCAGTGCCCCACCCGATCGGGCAAACCCCGCACATGCCCCGGCCAGCGCCCGCTGGCAAAGCCCACATGCCCGCCATGGCGGGGTTGCCACAGCGTCACGCTGTCACTCACATCTGCCGGTCTGGGCAAGCTGCCGGCGGGCACAAAGGGGTCGTTAAGCGCATTGACCAGCAAGGAGGGCACGCGCACCTGCGCCAACAAGGGCTTGGCTGATGCACGGTGCCAATAATCATGTGTGTCCCGAAAGCCGTGCAGCGGCGCCGTGAACACATTGTCAAAGTCAAACAGGTCACGTGCGGCCTGTAAGCGCTTGCGTTCAAACAGGCCAGGGTGCTGTGCAAGCTTGGCCAAAGCCTTGGGTTTCATGCTGCGCAGGAACATGCGCGTGTACACCTGCCGGTTAAAGCCTTGGCCAATGGCATGCCCACTGCGCGCCAGGTCCAGCGGAGAACAGATCGCTGCCACGGCATCGGCCTGTTGCCGCGCGGACTCACCGTGCTCACCGGCCCAGCGCATCAAGGCATTGCCACCCAAGGACACGCCCAGGGCGACCAGCACTTTGCCACCCGCAGAGCGGTGCTGACCACGCAGGCGCCGCAAAATCCAGTCGATCTCGGCATGGTCACCCGAGTGGTAGGCGCGTGGCTTGCGGTTAAGTTCGCCGCCACAACCCCGAAAGTGGGGCATCACCCACTGCACATCATGCTCAGCCGCCCAATCGGCGCATGCCTGCGCGTAGTGGCTCAGCGATGAGCCTTCCAGACCATGGAACATCACCATCAACGGCCGCGCTGGATGACTGGCGGGCTGCCAATCCACGTCAATGAAGTCTCCGTCTGGGGTATTCCACCGCTCACGCAGTAGCCCCTGCTGTGGCGCATGGCGTTTGCGCGCGTACAGCGCCGACCAGATGGTTTGCAAATGCCCTCCCGGCAACCACCAAGGTGCTTTGTAGTGCATTGGCGCCATCAGTGCAGCACCGCTGGGCGCCCAGCGGCGTCGGCACCACCCTCTGGTGTGCCCGGACTGGCGTGGTGCGCCACCATGCGCCACCCTTGAGGGGTCTTGTGGTAAACGTTGGTCACCGTGACCCAGGCATTTTGTTCGCCCTGCGGCGTGGCCACGGCGATGCGCTCGACCAAGTGGTGCACGGCGCTGGCGAGCGCGTCAATCTTGTGGATCCGCTCGGGATGCACCTGCACGCCGCCATTGGCGAACAGGGTTTCAAAGGCGCTGCGGATCGCCCCTACGCCCATCAAGCGCTGCCCACCGGGGTGTACGCACACCACCTCGTCTTCTTCGGCCCAACAGGCCATCATCTGCGCGATGTCAGCGTGGTTGAGCGCCTCATAGAAGGCGTGCTCCACATCGTCGGGCGTGCCTCCCACTGTGGCGGCCTGCAATTTCTGACGTTTCATGGTGACGACTGTCCCTGTGTAGAAGCCGCGACCACGCGGCCATGTAGGGGTGTAGTTTGCCAAATAAAAAACCCGGCCACATTGCTGTGCCGGGTTTTCTGGGACCTGATCAGGAATTACTTCTTGGCGCGGTACTTGCGCAAGGCCGCCAGTTGGGCAGCCAGCACAGCCAGTTCGGCCTGGGCGGTGGCCAGATCCACTTCGCTTTTGGCGTTGCGGATGGCTTCCTGAGCGGCTTGCTTGGCGGCGTTGGCTTTCTCTTCGTCGAGGTCCTTGCCGCGGATGGCGGTGTCGGACAGCACGGTCACGCAGTGGGGCTGCACTTCCAGAATGCCGCCGGCGACGAAGACGAATTCTTCGCCACCGTCAGCCGTCTCGATGCGAACAGACCCGGCCTTGATGCGGGTGATCAGCGGTGTGTGGCGCGGGTAAATGCCCAGTTCGCCAGCTTCACCGGGCAGGGCCACGAACCGGGCTTCGCCCGAGTAGATGGACTCTTCTGCACTGACCACATCAACGTGGATGGTGTTCATGTTTGCTCCAGTTTCAAAAAGGGGAAAGTGGTTTCAGCGGTGAGGCGACCGAGGCCACCTCATCGTTCCGCTTAAGCGACTTTCTTGGCCTTTTCGAAGGCTTCGTCGATCGTGCCGACCATGTAGAAGGCCTGTTCGGGCAGGTGATCGCACTCACCGTTGACGATCATCTTGAAACCACGGATGGTTTCAGCCAACGGCACGTACTTGCCTGGCGAACCGGTGAACACTTCGGCCACGTGGAAGGGCTGGGACAGGAAACGCTGCATCTTACGAGCGCGGGCCACGACCAGTTTGTCTTCGGGTGCCAGTTCGTCCATGCCCAGAATGGCGATGATGTCGCGCAGTTCCTTGTAGCGCTGCAGTGTGCCCTGAACAGCACGGGCGGTGCCGTAGTGCTCTTCGCCAACCACGTGCGGGTCCAGCTGACGGCTGGTGGAGTCCAGCGGGTCCACAGCGGGGTAGATACCCAGGGCAGCGATGTCACGCGACAGCACCACAGTGGAGTCCAAGTGGGCGAAGGTGGTGGCAGGGGAGGGGTCGGTCAAGTCATCGGCAGGCACGTACACGGCCTGGATGGACGTGATGGAGCCCACTTTGGT
>JACCEE012146696.1_pt1 | contig 13482 bp, 13 predicted proteins | sample 7449931 | NCBI WGS metagenome assembly JACCEE01 (sample SAMN15323457, study PRJNA562643) | freshwater metagenome | isolation source: river surface water | place: USA:Blue River Watershed | collected 2017-08-19 | reverse complement strand
GCCACTATTTACCATATACAGCGACAAAGACAGTATATGAATGGAGTAGTGGAGATACAAGTGTAGGAACAATAAATAGCAGCAGTGGAGTAGTAACAGGATTAAAATCAGGAACAAGTACAATAACAATAAAATCAAAGAATCCAGTAGATAATACAGAAACAAGTAATACCTGTACATTAACAGTAAATGCACCAGGAGGAAGCACTACATCAACAGGCGGGGCTTGTAACTGTAGTTTTACAAAACAAGAAGATGTACCATCTCTTTGCAATTATAATGGCTCGATGTGTGGTGATTATGTATGCGTAACCCCATTAAAGGTAAAAAAATGCACAGGAAATGTTTGCTTTTGGGTCACGAGTGGATGTGCCAGAGGTTATTGGCCATCTTGTCAAAAAGCGTGTGTTATTAAACAAATGATAACTAGAGCATACCCTGGAACAACAATAATAAAAACATATTGCGACTCTGCTAGACATACATCAATAAAATATACATATTGTGTAACCTCTAATGGATCTTGTAATATTGATACTAGCTTTTCTGGCTGTTAAAATTGACAAAATAAATAAATAAACTATAATATAAATTAAATAAGGGGATGATAATATGACAAGAGAAGAAATAGTAAAGGGAATAAGAAAATATGCAGGATTAGGGGTTTGTGTTATAGGAATAGCAGCAATGGGAGCGTGTTTACCACCAGCGGTAGCTCATGCAGCGCCAACAGATACATTACCAGTTGCAACTCAAACAGTAACACCAACAAGTACACCAAGTCCAACAAATACACCAAGTCCAACACCTACTGCAACTCCTGTAAAAACACCAATGCCAGAATTAACCTATGAACAAAAAAAAGCTTTATTAGGTATAGATAAAAACTTTCTTTCTCGTAATTTAGGCAAATTGGTAGCAATTGAATTATCTTTTGGAAATATAGAAGGGAGAATTTGGGGTATAACCTACTCACAAACAGCAGATCCGTCAATGCATGATTTTCATACATTATGCAATAATGTATATTTATTTACACTTTATTTTAAAAACAACTCTACGGGTGTATTTGAATATTCTACATTATTATATTCATCTAGCGATAATTTAAAGAATCTAAAGTTGACAAATTCTGCTTCTATAGTTGATATGGTAAGTGACTATGATAGATATGGAATTTCTTATAATGATTGTCAAGAATTGAAAGATATATATGCAAGATATAAAAAAGATCCAATTGGTACAATGGCTTTAACTCTATCTGAGGAAAAAATTATTGATTTAATTATAAAATCAACACCTCAAGAAAAAATCATACCATTTTGGGTATATACTCCTGGAGCAAAAATACCTGATATATTAAAAGGAATATATAGTGAAACAGATTATCCACCTGCACCGGCTTTACCAGATACAACGGTACAACAAAGTAGTAGGGAATATAATGGATTTGGTTATAAAGAATTTACATCCAAGGATGGGGCATCAAATTTAAACTACACATTTGATGAAGTACCTCAAAAAAATACAGTTGATGATAATGTTATACATGGATATAGGACAAAAAATTATTATGGTAACAGCTATGTTGTAACAGGGATAAAACCTTATAATAATCCTAATCTTAATCCTGATCAACATACTAAAATAAAGATATAGAAATATATCTTTTAATTTTAAAAATAACAATAATTTATATAAAATTAATATTAATAAACATATTAAAAATAGAAAAAGTTAAAAGAAAATATAGAAATATATTCTTTTTTTTATGTTTACATTGCATAAATTTATGTTATAATTCTATATATAATAGTATGGGTATCTATACAAAAAAAGGAGAGAATAATAATGGGTGATTTAGGATTTAAAATAAAGAAGTTTTTGCAAAACAAGAATACGGTAACTATTATTGGTGTTGCTTTAATTGTTGGTATTTTATATTTTGGATATAATTGGAGAATACAAAAGGCAACAACTCCTATTAAGGTTCCTTATGCTAATACAACAATTCAACCAAGAACTCAAATAACAGAAGATATGATAGGTTATATTGATGTATTACCAAGTATGATAACTTCAGATACTTTAACTGATGTAAAATTTATTGTTGGTAAGTGGTCTAATTATAATACTATGATACCAAAAGGAAGTTTATTTTTTGGAGAATCTGTAGTTACTGCAGCTGAATTACCGGATGCTGCATTTGTTAATATTCCAGATGGATATACTGCGTTTTATTTAAGTGTTGATACAGAGATAACTTATGGTAATTCAATTTATCCAGGAAATTATATGGATTTATACTTTAAAGCTTTAAATGAAGAAGGAAAAGTTATTGTTGGAAAGCTTATTTCTAATATTAAGGTTTTGGCTGTAAAAGATAGAAATGGTCAAGCCGTATTTGAAAATAGTAAAGAAGAAAGAACTCCAAGCATAATAATATTTGCTGTTCCTGAAGATATGCATTTATTACTAAGAAAAGCCACATATTTATCAAATATTAAAACAATTGCTGGAGAATTAATACCGGTTCCAACAACTCAATCTTATAGTGTTGAACCTGGTTCTTTAAAGTTAAGCAGTACATATTTACAATCATTTATTGAATTAAATACAGGAACAATAAGTGATGATAAATTACCGGATATTTATGATCCTACAAAAGAAAGTTAAAAAGAATAAAAAATAAGAAGGGGAAATCATTATGGATGCAATGTTTACGAATATTGATTTTGGGCCTTTGAAAAGATATTTAGATGATGATGATATAACAGATGTATCATATAGTAATAATGGTCAGTTATGGATCAAATCTTTATCAAAAGGCATATATAAACCAGTAGAACAAGATGTAACAAATGCTATAGTAGAAAAATTGGCTTTCCAATGTGCTAATATGATGGGAAAAACATTCAATATGGCTCATCCATTTTTAGATGCTGAAAGTGCAGAACTACGTCTTAACTTTGTTCATGATTCCATAGCAAAAAATGGAATTGCAATGCTAATGAGAAAAACCCCAGCTAAAATAAGACTAAAAAAAGAAAAAATATTAGAAGACCAATATATAACAGAGGGTATTCATGACTTTTTATTAAAATGTGTAGAGGGTCATTGTAATATAATTATTAGTGGAGAAACTGGTAGTGGTAAAACAGAATTTTTAAAATATCTAGCTTCTCATACTAAAGATGATGAAAAATTAATAACAATAGAAGATACTTTAGAATTACACCTAGATAAAATATTTCCTAATAGAGATATAGTTGCTATGAAGACCAATAATATTGCATCTTATACAGATGTGTTAGTTACTTGTATGAGACAGAATCCCAAATGGATACTATTGTCCGAAGTTCGTAGTGCTGAAGCTGTAATGGCTGTTCGTAATTCTATATCATCAGGACACTATATTTTATCTACAATACATGCCGATAAAGCTGAATCTATTCCAAATCGTATGTATAGTTTATTAGAGACAAATCTAGATATAGATCAATTTTTAAAATCAATATATAGGTATGTTCAATTAGGAGTTCATATAAGAGCTTACCAAGATAAAGAAACAAAGAATTTAAAAAGAGAATTGTGTGAAGTTTGTGAGTTTTATGTTGATGATAATAACAACGCTAAATCAAATGTAATATATAGAAAAGCAATGGGAGGAGAAACATATTTATCAAATCCCTCAAAATATTTAATCGATTATTTAACTTCTCATGGTATTGATATGCCAAAAGATGTATTTGTAAAAGTTGAGCCACTTAAGAAACAAGAAGAAGTTTTAGACATATAAAGGAGTGATATTATGGAATTTGTATTAATGTTAGCTATAGCAATTTTTGTTGTTATATATAGACAAAATTCCGGTGATGTTACTTATAAATTTGTTGTTAAAAAAATAGGGGAAGCTTATGACAAGTTTGCTCCTTATTCGTTTAAAAAAATAAGAGAAAAAGTTAAAGATTTGGGAATGGAATATACGCCACAACAATATGTGATGCAAATATTATTATTTGCGGGTGGAGCTTTTATGGTTTCATATTTATACTTTTATAATATAGTAATAAGTATATTTTATGTACTTGGAGCTATAGCAATTATTCCGTATTTAGCGTATTTGCGTTGCAAAAGAGTTTATAGTGAATTTATATTTGAACAAGTACAAGTTTATACCACAAATACTATAATGGAATTTGCTACTACTGAATCTTTTGTTAAATCATTAGAAGGCGTATATTCATCTGGAGTTTTAGAAGATCCACTAGCTAGTGATGTAAAAGAAATGATAGAAATGGCTTACAAAAATGGTTCAATAAAAGAATCAATAGAATATATGAGTAAAAAATATGATTATCATATAGTAAAAAATATGCATCAATTATTTCTTCAAATAACACAAGAAGGCGCGAAAGACACGAAAGAGACATTAGATGCAATGTTAATAGATATAGATATGTTAGTTGAAAGTGTTTATAGAGATAGGATAGATAGAGCATCATTTCATAAATCTTTTCTACAATACGGAATTTTACTATATTTAATGGTGATGTTAATTCAATATTTATTGGGAATAGATGCATATGTAAAACTTATAGATCAAACCTTTGTAAAGATAATTCTACATGCAATTATATTATTTAATAGTTATTTCTTAATAGATGGAGAAAAATATTATAATGAGAATGTGGGGGCGGAATAATGGAAGTATTAGTGGTTGGTGTTATTCTTTTCTACATTTTACAGAAGAATAAAAAAGTAAGTGGCAAAAAGTTTATACAAGATAATAGTAGTTATTTCAGAAAATTAAAAGAAGATGATTATGATTTTTTACTAAGGAGTAAATATGGAGCCGAAGTAGATCCTAACACACTTTTTGATAAGAGAGTAAACAATGCATTATTAGTAATATTATTTTTAATATTTCTGTTTATAACGCAGCTAAGTTTTTTGAATATTATGTTATCATTTGTAGTTGGATTTTTTGTATTTAAATCTCAATATAGAAGTTTAAAGGCATATTATAAAAAGCATTTACATGAAATAGATTTGCAATTACCATACTTCTTAAAAAATCTAGAAGTATTGGCTCAACATTATACAATTCCAGTATCTCTTGCTAAAAGTATAGAAAATGCACCAGATATATTTAAAGAAGGATTAAGAGAGTTGGTAGAAAAAATAAATAATGGAGATTCCTCTGTAGATCCTTATATGGAATTTGCAAAAGAATATCCAGTTAGTGATTCTATGAGAATGATGAGATTACTTTATAGATTGGGACTTGGATCGCAAGACAATAAACAAGAACAATTAATAATGTTTTCAAAGAGTGTATCTTCTTTGCAAAATAAAGCTAGAGAAACTAGATATAAAGAGAGATTACACAGAATGGAAAATAAAACTATGATAATGTTAGGAGCAGTAGGGGGAGGAGTAATGATATTACTACTAATTTCTATGATTCAATCATTATAGTAAATATGTGTAAAACTAAATTGATAAAAGTATTTAAATAATATATAATTAATACAGAATAAGGAAGGAGGCACAATATGAAAGCTGCTACTGGAGAATTAAACTTAACACTTATTACAATAATAGCTATAGGAGCAATATTAGGATTCTTTTGGTTGCTTTGGCCTGAAATCCAAGATCAGATAAGAGGAACTTGGGAAAACTCTACTTCTACTCAATCTGGTTATTTGGAAGTAGTAGAAACAGACTTAATTTAAGGAAGTGATAAGATGAGAGAGGCAATTGGTGGTGCTTTACTAATAAAATTAGTAATGTTTTTCATAGTGTTATATGTATGCTTTTTGTCAATTGCTATCAATTATTCAATTACTTTTAGAGTGAAGAATCAAATTATAAATTTAATAGAATCTTATGAAGGATTAGATTTGGCTCAAGATCATATAACTGACTATATATCAAGTGTTGGTTATTATAGAGCCAGTGCTGCAAATACTACTGTTGAAGATGTAGAAAGTGGGAAATCATTAGATACGGTTTGCAATAGTGGTTATTGCATAAAAACAATAGATGTAGAAAGAGATGGAGTTTCTGTTGGAAAATACTATAAAGTAACGACATATGTTACATTTAGTTTTCCAATAATAAATGAAATGACAAGTTTCCCTGTAAGTGGTGAAACAAGAATAATTTATGGCGTTTGATGGGGAGGATATATTATGAATGTTATGATTTCAAATAAGCAATCTCAACTTTTATCTTCTTTAAATATTGAAGTATTAAAAGATGTAAAAGGAGAATATTCTGTAGAAGAAATCGTTGCAATGTTTGAAAAGTTTTTTTATGAAAGAATGGTTCTTGATGTTACTTCTATAAAAAATTATCAAGATATAAAAACATTACAAAGTATTCCCATGCATTTGGATGCAAATAAAATTATATTGGTTTTAGATGGATCTCCAACAACAACATCAAACGAATATATTTCTAAATTAGTATCTATGGGAATTTATAATTTTACACAAAATAAAGAAGGAATAGAATATTTATTAAAAACACCAAATACATATAGAGATGTTGCTAGACTTCAAATTTTAGAAGAAGAAAAAGAACCAACTTTATCTAGAGTAGATGGTAGTAAAATGAGAGTTTTGGGAATAAAAAATTTAACATCAAATGCTGGATCAACATCTTTGGTTTATATGTTAAAGAAACAATTATCTGAGAGCTATAATGTTTTTGCAGTTGAGATAGATAAAAATGATTTCGTTTATTTTAATGATAAAAATATGATTTCTACTACTACTGTAGATTTGGGTAAAGAATTAATTAAATTGAGTGGTAATGCTGATATTGTATTAATAGATTTAAATTCCTCAAATGGAGAAAATGCTTGTAATGATATTCTTTACTTAATTGAGCCATCAATTATAAAGATGAATCAATTTGTAGCAAAAAACAAGGAAACTTTAGAAAAGTTATCAACAAGGAAAGTGGTTTTAAATAGAAGCCTATTATCTCCTAAAGATATAGAAGAATTTGAAATGGAAGCAGGAATAAAAATCTTTTATAATATTCCACCATTAAATGATAGGGAAAATAATTTGGTTTTAAATAATCTTTTAATAAAACTAGGGTTCTTAAAACAAAGAACCGAGAACATTCCAATTAAACAAAATAAATTGTTTGGAATATTTAGCCGTAATAATTGACAAAAAAAATATACTATTATAAAATAGAGTTATAAGTTAAGGAGGAAAGTTTATGGACGTTTGTGAAGGTGGATTAAGAGATGTAGTTGGTCTATTAAAAATAATATTGACAGTAATGCAAATAGCAATACCAATAATATTATTAATATTTGGAACATTAGATTTAGGAAAAGCTGTAATGGCTGGAGATGAAAAAGAAATCAAAGCTGCAACATCTACATTAATTAAGAGAGTAGTAGCTGCAGTAGCTGTGTTCTTGTTGTTCTTAGTTATATCTATAATAACAGGCTGGGTAGGCGGAGACGAATGGACTCAATGTTGGAAACAAGCATCTACCAATGTTAGTATAAATACAGGACTAAATAAATAAATATATATATTAAAATTAAAATGCATTTCTAATGCATTTTTTTATTTAATCTATTTATTTAATCATTCAGATATGTTAAAATATATGAGTATATACTACAAATAAAGGAGAGGATTTTATGGATTGGGGAAATCTATTTGCAGCGGGAGCACAAGTAAGCCTTATATCTGACTTATTAAGATGGCTCACATTTGGCTTGGATGCTACAGTATTTTCTTTGGCAGGTCTTGCCTTTAATTTGATTTATAAATTATATGATTTTAACTCTTTTATAGATACTAGTACTATTCTAAGTACTATGCAAAAATCAATATATTCTTTATTGGCTATTTTTATGTTTTTTAAACTAGGATTCTCATTATTGGGAATGTTAATAGATCCCGATATGGTTGAAAACAAGGAAAAAGGTGCAGGAAAATTAGTTTCTGGAGTGGTAGTATGTCTTGTATTGATAGCACTAATGCCTACTGTTTTTGATTATGCAATGATGGTACAAACTAAAGTTATGGAAGGTCAATTAATAGAAAAAGCAATGTATGGAAATGATTTTGCAAGTGAAAACACAAAAGAATTAGGTGAATCAAAAACTTATACATTGGGTACTAGATTAGCTCTTTCAACTTGGAAAATTTTTATGCAACCAACGGTTGAAAAGGGAGAAGCAGTAACTGCTTATGATAGTGTATTTGAAAAGATAGATAGTATAGATTCTGGTGTTTGGTATAATGGAGATTTATTTGGACACTTGAATGATACAACAGCACTTGGATTTTTAGCTAGAATTCCTGGAGTTGCATTGGTATCAAATGCGTTTGGAGGTGGAGTTAGATACCAATTATCTTATATAATTATAGTATCAACTATTGTAGGAATATTTTTATTGTGGACAGTTTTGAAATTATCGATAGATGTAGCATACAGATCAATAAAGATGTTTGCATTACAAATGTTAGCACCTATTGCAATAATAACTTATATAGATCCAAAATCTTCTAAAGATGGAGTTTTTGCAAAGTGGGTAAAAGAAGCTGTAAAAACTTATGTTTCTTTATTTGTAAGAGTATTTGTTTTAGCCTTTGTTAGTGTTTTATTGATGGAACTTGATTTTACTAAATTAGATGGTGGACCTATTATTATGCTAATGTATATTTTAGCAATTATAGCATTCATAAAAGCTGCTCCTAAGTTTATTGATAATATTTTAGGAACAGATATATCTAAAGATCAAGATACAAAAGTTGCAAGTGACTTGTTAAAACAAGGATTGGCATACGGAACTGTTGGCGGAGCAAATGCGATTGGGACACTTGCTGCTGGTAAGAAAGCTGGAGTACCAGCTGGACAATTGATGAAGAAAACTTTTGGAAATTTCTTTTCTTCAGGTGGAGCTGCTGCAAGCGCTGCAAAGAAAAATGATTTTAGAGGAGTTGTTGGTGCAGGATTTGGAGAAAAATCTGCATATCGTCAATCTATGAAAGATTGGAAGATCCCTACTAGAGAGGAAGAAAGAGAAAATCGCAGATCAATTGTTATATCGGATGCGGTTGATAATGCTCAAAATGGAAAAATTGCTGGATATGATGGAACTGATAAAAGAATGTCTAGAGTTCATCAAGATTCAAATGGCAAATCAATTCCTAAATTGATGAATTATGATGCTGTAAATAATAAATATGATTGGGACGAAAGCGCTTTAGAAACTTATTTCCAATCTATTGGATATAAGCATGTAAATAAAGATGATGCTAATGCAAAATTTTTCACTAAGAAAGCCGAAAACAAAAGAGTGGCTGCAGAGGTTTTAGGAAAACAAGGAATGAGCAGTAGAGGAACAGAAATAGTTGCAGAACAAGCAGAAAAAGAATATATTTCAAATATGGATAAAATTCAATTAGATAATATTACGGATAAATACAACACAACAAATGATTTGTTATCAAATATAAGTTCAGAAGCTGCAACTGCTGCTGGATTTAGAGATGTAGTATCTTATAAAAATAGTTTGGAAACTAAAAAAACGGATTTAAAACGAGAATTAGAACAAGCTAATAGTGACTACAATAAACATTCTAAGGAAGTTAAGAAAGTTGAACAAAAAATGAAGGAATACTTTGGATCATCTGAAGGTGCTGCTGATGGTAAAGTATTTAGTAGATTCCAAAAAGGAGACTATATTCGTGGTAGAGATACTGATGGTAAATAAAAGGGAGTGGTTATATGATAAACGATGGATATTTGATACCAGCAAATACAAAAAGTGGACAATTAATATTCGGAAGATTTACAGGTCCAGATTTAATATTGTTTGCTAGTGGAGTAGCAGTTACCTTGCTACTACTAATTACTGTTGGAGTACAAGGAGTCGCAGAAACTATAATAACCTTGGCTCCAGGCTTGATATGCAGTTTCTTAGTTATGCCTATAGCCAATTATAGAAATGTAAAAACATTTATAAAATCAGCAATAGATTTCTATACTAATCAAAGAATATATAAGTGGAGAGGATGGTGTATGTATGCCGAAACAAACGACGTCAAAAAGTAGAACAACGGAAGCATGGTTACCAGTTAGAGATATTACTAATGGTATGGTGGTGCTTGAAAACAATGAAAAGTTAACAGGTGTCAAAATAACTCCAAAAAATATATTTATTTTGGATGAAGACTCTCAACAAAATGTTATAAGAATGTTAAACAATTTTTATAATAGTATTGATTTTGAGTTTTGGTTGATTGTATCAGATAGAGTTGTTGATATATCTTTGTATCAATCTCAATTACAATTGTTGTATAACAATGTACAAAAACCAAAATTAAGAAAATTAATAATGCAAGATATAAATAAAGGGAATCAATTTATGAATAATAACGTAGTAGATACAGAATATTACTTATTATTTAGAGAAAAGAATCCTGAAATAATTCAAAAGAGATTAAGGGCGGTAATTAATGGTCTTGCAAATGCTGGGCTTAATTCTGTTCAAGTTACAAATGATGATATGAGAACATTAATTGATAATTTCTTAAATGGTGGAATGAGAACTGAGTATGGGACGGTGATGCCAATATGAGTATAAAATCAGAATTAGCTCCAAAAGGAATGGAGTTTAAATCTAATGAATTTGTCATGAGTGATAAATATTGTACTATAATGACAGTTATTGGATATCCAAGATTAATAGGAGAAGGTTATTTATCTTCTTTGACTAGTATGTCTGGAATAAAAATTGGTATAAGACATATGCCGGTACCTTTTTCAAGTTTACAAAAAATGATAAATAAACAAGTTGCAGATTTAAGACAACAATATCAAGAAGAAAAAGATAAAACTAATAAAGAAAGAATTCGTCAAGATGTTGAATCTCTTGAATATTTTGTTTCACAATTAGCTTCTTCACAATCTAGAATATTTGATTTTCAAATGCATGTATTAATTTCTGCAAATACTCAAGAAGACTTAAATTTGAAGAAAATAGCAGTAAAGAATTATATGGATGCTATGGATTTAAGAACTATTCCTTTGAGATTTGAACAAGAAAAGGTATTGAAATCATTTTTACCTATATTCCCTAAATCTAGAGAAGTAGCTGATTTAGAAAGCAGAATAGGAACACCTATTCCTGCACCTACAATAGCAGCAATGTATCCATTTATATTTGATAGTATAAAGGATGAAGGACTTTCAACTTTATTAGGAGTAGATTTTTCAGGTGGAGTAATATTGTTTAATCAATTTTTATTCCAAATAAGAAAAGAAAATAATAGAAACAATGCCAATCTAATAATATTAGGATCATCTGGTAGTGGTAAAAGTACAAGTGCTAAACTTGTATTAAGAGGACATATAAGAAATGATTATCAAATAGTAGCGATAGATCCAGAAGGCGAATTAGAAGAGATGTCTAATTTATATGATGGAAACTATGTAGACATAGGTAAGGGTGGGGAATTTGGAATGGTAAACCCACTTGAAATAGTGTTAGATGCTGATGAAGAAGAAATAAAACAAGGCTTAGGATATACAGTTTTAACTAAAGCTTTACAATTTTTAAAAGCTTTTATGAAATATTATGATCCTTCTATAAGCGAAGATTTATTAACTTTATTTAGTGAAGTGGTTCAAGATACTTATAAGAGATTCGGTATAGATTTTAATACAGATTTTAGTAATTTAAAATCAGCTGATTATCCAACTTTCTCAGATGTTTATGCAACTATAAAGGGAAGACTATCTCAATATATGGATAAAACAAATGAACAAGATATAATGGAGAGATTAGAAATTAAAATAAGACCATTCACAAGAGAATTAAAATATTATTTTGATGGCCATACAACTATAACTGGAAATACTCATTTTATAGTATTCAATATAAAAGAGTTAATGAATTCAGAAGTAAATGTAAGAAATGCACTATTCTTTAATATATTAAAGTATGCATGGAGTTTATGTTTAAATAGAAACGAAAATACAGTTTTATGTGTAGATGAAGCCCATGTATTATTAGGTGCAAACAATGCCTTAGGGGCTGAGTTTTTAGCTCAAGTACAAAGAAGAGCTAGAAAATATAATACTGGTTCAATAATAATAACTCAACAACCAAGTGATTTCTGTGATCCTGCCGTTATAAGTCAAGGTAAGGCAATATTTGATAATGCTTCATATTATCTTGTAATGGGATTGAAGAAACAAGCTGTTGAAGATTTATCTTTATTAATAGATTTAAATGAAAATGAAAAAGAAAGCATAAAGAGATATAGTCAAGGAGAAGCTTTATTTGTATGTGGTAGTAGAAGAGTTAGAATGACAGTTATGGTAACTCCTGAAGAATTAGAATCTTTCGGAACAGCTGGAGGTTTATAATAACCATAGATAGGAAGAGATGTAATGAAACATATAAATAATATCTTGAATAAATTTAATAAACATAATTCAAAAAGACAAATTACATTTGTCTCTTTTGCTATTATTAGTTATGTATTGTTATTCATTTTTAAAGAAAAAGATATTCTTTTATCTGCAGCACCACTTTTCGTTGCTGGAGAAGCTATTGCTGCCGCTGGAGAAGCAGCAGCAGCTGCTGGAACAACCGCCGGAACAGTTGCTGGAACAACCGCCGGAACAGCTGCTGGAACAACCGCCGGAACAACTGCTGGAACAACTGCCGGAACAACTGCCGGAACAACCGCTGGAAATAGTACAGGAGTAAGAACACCTCCAAAACAGGTTTCAACTCCTAAAACTCCATCTTCAACGCCTTCGGAAGGCGCTGCTTCTGATAGTTTAAAATCAAAAGCAGAAGGGATGACAGGAGATACCACTAAAGCCGGACAAAAAGCTAATGTGGAGTCTGAAACTGATACGGCAAAAAAACAAGCAAAAGAACAAGCAAAAAAAAGATTAACATCTCAAAATGATGATTCGGATGAATCAGATGGAGATACAGATTTAGAAGAGGGTTCAGATACTTTAAAAAAGAAACCAAGCTTATTTGGATGTGTTGCTATAGCGCTTGCATTTGGATTTCTTTTCTTGCTTTTACCGTTATTGATGACGTTTATAATTAGTCCAACTACAAAAACAATAAAGGGATTTGATTGCGATAAAGATTCAAAGTCTATTGTTTGTGAGTTATCCACAGGGTTTACAGATTTTTTTGAAAAAGCAAAAAATCTATTTGCCTATGGAAAATTTGCTACTAATGGGAATGTTTTGGTTGAAAAAACTAATGATGTTTATGATAAATATTATAAAGAATATAACGTAAAAATAGATATACCATTACTTTTATCCACTATATTTGCAGATGGAGTAAATTATCTAGATGATATAGATGAAAATGGAAATATAGATGTGAATTCAAAATTAAGACAGCGTTTTGATAGTATAGAGGATTTAGCTCAATTACAATTTGGTACCTAT
>JACCEE011776518.1_pt1 | contig 13483 bp, 13 predicted proteins | sample 7449931 | NCBI WGS metagenome assembly JACCEE01 (sample SAMN15323457, study PRJNA562643) | freshwater metagenome | isolation source: river surface water | place: USA:Blue River Watershed | collected 2017-08-19 | reverse complement strand
GGGGCAGGGTCAGATCGTAGCAATCGTCGATGAAGATCTCCCGCACCATGTCGATCTCCTCGGCCGTGGTGAGGTGGAGCTCCATTCCCGAGCGCCGGGCCACCAGTGCGGTGGCGGTGGGCTCGAATCTCCAGCCACGGTCGGCCAACAGGCACCACACATCATAGCCGGCGAAGGTGAAGGCAGGACCGGCGGCGAGATCGAAGCCGGCGCGCCGCGAATGCACACGACCCCGCTCGACCGTGAGGTCCTGCCACGTGGGATCGCAGCCGAATGCGGCGTCCAGGACGGCGGTGGTCAGGCCACGCGCGTCGACCCGGCGCGGGGCTTCGCGAAGCGCCAGCCATTGGGCAATCGTGGGGCGATGGCCGCGCGCCAGACCGTCGAAAAACCGTGCGAAGGTGCGCGGCAGCGACGGCGCGCGAAGGGGAGGAAAGGGCAGGGATCCCATCGGCGTTTCAGATTAAGTCGGCGAACTTCCGCTCGGTGCGGCGGAAATACCACACGCCGGTTGCGAGGAGGACCAGACCGGTCAGCACCGACGAGGCGAGGCCGGGCAGGTGGAGGTCGGTGCGGCCGCCGAGCAGGCACCAGCGCACGCCGTCGACGACGCCGGCGAGTGGGTTGATCGCGAGCAGGTCGCGCCAGTTGGGCATGAAATCGGTGCGGAAGCCGACCGGCGTCACGAACATGCCGATCTGCAGGATGAACGGCGTGATGAAGCGGAAGTCGCGGAATTTCACCGTGAGCGCACCGATCCACAAACCGGCGCCCAGCGCGATCATCAGCGCGAGCAGCACAAAAAGCGGGAGAAACAGAATCTGCCACCCGGGCAGGACGCCGAAGGCAGCGCATGCGGCCAGCGCGAGCACCAGCATCACGGCGAAATCGACCAGTGCGACCGCGAGTGCCGAGATCGGCATGATGAGGCGCGGAAAGTAGACTTTGCTGATCAGGTGGGCGTTGCCGACGAGGCTGTTGCCCGCGCCGTTGAAGGCGCCCGTGAACAGCTGCCACGGCAGCAGGCCGCAGAGGACAATCAGCGGATAAGGCAGGCCGCCGTCGGGCATCTTGGCGAGTTTGCCGAAGACGAAGGTGAGCAAGACGGTCTGCACCGCGGGCTGCACGACCGCCCAAGCGATGCCGAGGACGGCCTGTTTGTAGCGGACCTTGACGTCGCGCCACGCGAGGAAGCCGGCCAGTTCCCGGTAGCGCCAGAGATCGCGCCAGTATTGCGTCGATGTGCCGCCGTCGCCGATGACGAGCTCGCGTTCGTTGGTCATGCCGTGCGGAGGTGAGTTTCGAGTCGGAGACGGAAATTGGGAAACGAAAATATCTCGGCGCGCGCATGGAGCGCGGCGACGTCCCACGGGTGTTGCAGGGCGGCGATGCACGCCGACGCCAGCGCGGCGGGCGCACCAAACGGCACGAGCAGTCCGCTGGAGGAATCGATCACCTCGGGCGCGCCGCCGGCGTCGGCCGCGATGCACGGCTTCCCGTGCGCGAACGCCTCGAGGTAAACGAGGCCGAAACCTTCGCCCCGGCTCGGCAGCGCGAAGAGCTGGCAGGCGTGGAAGTGTCCGCGGAGATCGGCGTCCGAAACCCGACCGCAAAATTCGACCGCGGCGGCAACGCCGTGCTGTTGCGCGAGTGCCTCCAAGCGTGGACGGTCATCGCCGTCGCCGACGATGCGCAGGCGGGCGTGCGGCACGGCGGCGCGGATCGCGGGCAGCGCCTCGATCAGGTGATCGATGCCCTTGTAGGCTTCGGCCGCAGAGAGGCGGGCGACGGCCAGGATCAGCCCCGGCTCGACTGCGCCGGGGGCGGACGGCACGACGGAGAACTGGGGGTCGAGGGCGTTGGGCTGCACCACGAGTTTTTGCGGATCGATGCCCGGGAGGTTGCGCAGCATCTCGCGGCGGGTGAAGTCGCTCACGCAGAGAATGCGTTCCATCCGGGTCAGGTTGGCGGCCTCGGCAGGGGAATACGAACGCCAAACTTCGATGCCGTGCGCCACGAGGTAGCCGCGGAGCCGGCGATTGAGCAGGCGGGCGACGCGCACGAGCGGGAGGAGGTGCACGTGTCCGCAGACGATGCGATCGGCGTGCCGCGCGAGCAGGAGCGTGCGGAGAGAGAAGCGCAGCTTTTTCCGCGCTCCGCATACGACCGGTCCCAGCGCGGCATTGGCGAAAGGCGTGAGCTGCTCGGAGGTGAGGGCGATGTCGTTGAGGGCGGCGAGGGCCACGCGGTCGTCGTCGCCGGCCATTTCGCAGAGCGCCTTGAGGTAGAGACGCAGGATGCGCTCGATGCCTCCGTGGGTGGCGAAGAGTGCCGGGCAGAGGAGCAACGTCTTCACGCGGAGGCGGACGGGCGGGGGGCGCCGCGGTTCACGAAGGCGACGAGCATCGCGGTGCTCCAGACACGGCTCCAAGCCCGATCGTCGCGGCCCGCGAGAAACGGACGGCAGAGCGCATCGACACCCGTGGGCTCGAGCAGTCCGGTGCGCCGCACGCTGTCGGCCGAAAGCGTCTCGGCCAGCCAGGGCCGGAGTTCGCGGCGCATCCAGAGGGGAAACGGAAACGTGAAGCCGCGTTTCGCGCGGGTGAGGAGTTCGGGCGGGAGCACGTCGCGGGCGGCGGCGGCGAGCACGGACTTGGGCTGGTGCGGCGTGTTGCGCCACGCGGTAGGCTGGCGCCAGAGCCACTCGATGAACGGGCGATCGACGAACGGCACGCGCAGCTCGAGCGAGTGGGCCATGCTCATCATGTCCGAATCGCGCAGGAGCAGATCGGCCATGTAGCCGCGCATCTCCCAGGCGCTGGCCGTCGCGAAGGCATCGGAAGCCGGGAGGTCTTCGCGCAACGCGCCGAGCTGCGGGTGTTCAATCCGGGCGGGCGGAGACTTCAGCAGTCGGCGCAGCTGGCGATTGGACAGGACCCGGCGCTGGGCGGCGGCGAGGGCGTGGCGGTCACGGGCGGTCGCGATGAGGTCGGCGAGTTTCTCGCCGCGCACGCCGGCGAGCGGGAGCGGAGCCGCGAGCAGGCGGGCTACGGGTGGCGGCAGGCGGCGCCACCGCTCCATCCACGGCGTGAGACGCGGCAGATTGCGGAAGCTCGGATATCCGCCGAAGAGCTCGTCGCCGCCGAGGCCGGAGAGCGCGACGGTGACGCCGCCGGCGCGTGCCGCCCGGCTGGCGTAGTAGGTGTTGATGCCGTCACCGGTGGGATGATCGAGCGAGGCGACGATGCGGCCGAGGTCGTTGGCGACATCCGTGCCGCGGACCACCGTCGTCCGGTGTTCGCTGCCGATGAAACGGGCGGTGGCTTCGGCGGCTTCCGCTTCGGTGAAGGCGGACTCGTCGAAGCCGATCGAAAACGTTTTCAGGCGGCCGGGCATTTTTCGCGCCATGAGTCCGGCGATGACCGCAGAATCGAGACCGCCGGAGAGAAAGGCGCCGACTGGCACATCCGCGAGGCAGTGGGCGGAGAGGGTGTCCTCCAACTGCGCCCGCAAGGCTGCGGAAAACTGCCCCGGATCGCCGGACGCTGCGTGCGTATCCGCCGCAGGGAAGCGCCAGTAGACGCGGCGCGTGAGCTGGCCGTTTTGGAAGCTCGCGGACTCACCGGGCTGGAGGCTCGTGACCGAGCGGTAGATCGTCCGGGGGGCGGGCACCGATTGCCACGCGAGAAAATCGGCGGCGGCGTCGGGATCGATCTCGAGCGGACGGGGGGCGGCGAGGGCGAGGGCGTTGAGCTCCGACGCAAAGGCCAGGCGGCCGGCGGCGTGTTGCAGATATAGCGGTTTGATGCCGAACGGATCGCGCGCGAGAAAGAGACGCTTTTCATGCGCATCCCACGCGGCGAACGCGAACATCCCTCGCAGCCGCGGCAGGCACGCCTCGCCCCAACGCGTGAAGGCCGCGAGCAGGACCTCCGTGTCGCACGTCGTGCGGAACTGCCAGCCGTCGCTGAGTTGGTCACGGAGTTCGCGGAAGTTGTAGATGGCGCCGTTGAAGACGACGGAGATCCGGCCGTCGGGGCTCTGCATCGGCTGCCGACCGTTCTTGGGATCAAAGATTGCCAGCCGGCGCATGCCGAGGGTGGCCGGGTCGGCCGAGGTCACGCCCTCATCATCGGGCCCGCGGTGCACCATGGCGCGACACATCTGCCGAACGATGGCGGAACGCTCCTCCGGGGAGAGGCTTTCCGCGATCAAGCCGGCGATGCCGCACATGGTGTAAAAGCCGAGCGCACTCTTTTGCCAAAGCTTCGCCCCGTCACTTCTTTAGGAGTGGTGCCGGGGTCCGCGTGGAAACGCGATTTCTGCCGCTTTGAGGTAGGGTCAACCCCCCAGCGGTGGAAGCTTAAAGTAGCCCCGGGACGATTCCCGGAGCAATGCGGTCATACGCAGATGGATCGGCTCACTTCGGCGGCTCTTGCGGGCGAAAAAAGCTGCTCGATCAGAACCAAAGCGAACTCCAGTGCCGTGCCGGCGCCGCGTGACGTAACGATGCGTTGGTCGACGATCACTTTTTCGGCCGGCTCGAGTCCGGGCAACTCGGCGGCGACGGAGAAATGTGCGGTGTGCCTTCGGTCCGCCAGCAGGCCGGCGTCGAGTAGCACGGTGGGCGCAGCGCAGATCGCCGCGAGGAGTCGGCCGGCCGCGGCATGTTGGAGCACGCAGGCGCGCACGCGTGGATCTGCACGCAGCCCCTTCACGCCCGGGCCGCCGGGGAGAAACAGGCAGTCGAACGTGGAACCGGTGGCGGGCAGGGCGTTCAGGGCGGTGTCGGCGGTCAACCGGATGCCGGATCGGCCGGTCACCGTGGTGGAGTCACTCAGGCTGGCGACGATGACCTCGGCGCCCGCCCGACGCAGGAGGTCGATCGGAGTCACCGCCTCAATCTCTTCGAAGCCTTCCGCAAGCAGCACGAGCACGTTTGGCATCACGGGAGCCAAGAGCCGGACGGGCGGGGTGCACACAAAATTTTTGCTTCGTGGCTCCGGGAGCGCTCCATTCCGAGACAATGGATTCTCCCGACCCTCTGCGGGGCAAGACCCTGGTGATCTTCGGCTGCGGCTACGTGGGCGGGGCCGTCGCAGCGGAGGCGGTAAAGCGTGGAGCCACCGTGACGGCGTTGACGCGCAACGCCGCCAAGGCGGCGGGGCTGCGGGCCGCGGGGATCGAGACGATCGAAGGGGAACTCGCGGAGGCTGCCTGGCATGAGCGGCTCACGGTGGCGCCGGATTTTGTGTTGAACTGCGTGAGCTCCGGCGGCGGCACGCTGGAGGATTATCGCCGGAGTTATGTGGATGGCATGCGTTCGATTCTGACGTGGGCCCGGCAGGTGGGTGGGGTGGGCGCGGTCGTCTACACGAGCAGCACCTCGGTGTATCCGCAGGGCGATGACGCGCTCGTGACCGAAGACGCGGGACACGAGGGTGTCTCGGAGCGCGGCGCGCTCTTGCTGGAGACCGAACGGTTGCTCCGCGGGGCTGGCGACGTCGTGGGGCGGCGTTTTGTCCTGCGGCTGGCGGGAATCTACGGTCCGGGCCGGCATTACCTGCTCGACCAGGTCCGGAGCGCGACGGTGTCGGGGGTAGGACATCACCGGCTGAATCTCATTCACCGCGACGATATCGTCCGCGCCGTGCTGGCGTGCCTGACGGCGGCGGAAGGAGGGGCGGCGACGGCTTTGGCCGAAGGCGGAGTTTTCAACCTGGCGGACGATCAGCCCACGCCGAAAGCGGAGGTGGTGGCCTGGCTGGCGGACCGGCTGGGGGTGCCGATGCCGGCGTTCACGGGCGAACCGGCGGGCGGGCGGCGGACGCAGGTGCCGAATCGGCGGATCAGCAACGCGCGCGTGAAGGCGGTGCTGGGCTGGATCCCGCAATATCCGGATTACCGCGCAGGCTACGAGAACGTGTTGTCGGATTGACCCGGGGCGCGGAAAGCGTCTGTTCGTCACTCCCTCGGCGACTGGTGCGCGAGGAATTTTCAACCCATCGAACCATGGCTGGACTAGGCAAACTCGTTAAACAGGCGGAGAAAATGAAGCGCGGCATCGAGGCGCTTCAGGCGCAGCTCGAAGCGAAGGAGCTCGAGGTGACCGCCGGCGGCGGAGCGGTGAAGGTGAAGATCAGCGGCGCCGGCAAATTCCGCGGGCTTACGCTCGACCCCGAGTTTCTGAAGGAAGACGCGAAGGTGGTGTCGGAAACGGTGCTCGCCGCGGTGCAGGATGCCTCGAAGCAGGCCAAGGAATACAACGAGGCGGAGATGCAGAAGATCACGGGCGCGTTTCAAATGCCCGGCCTTTTCTGACCGCGATTGCGCGGTGCCGGTATTCCGGGGCGAGCGATAACCCGGGCGGCCCCGGCGCGTTTTCCCGTAGCCCCGCGCCTGCATGACACCGGCTTTCGAGAAGCTGCAGAAGCACCTGAAACAGCTGCCGGGGCTCGGCTTCCGCTCTTCGGAACGCATCGCCCTGCACCTGCTGGTGGAGAAACCGGCGCGGTTACCCGAACTGGTGCGGGCGCTCGAGGAGGCCGCCGGCTCCGTGCGACGCTGCACGCGGTGCGGCAATCTGGCCGAGGGGGAGTTGTGCGCGATATGTGGCGACGAGAAACGGGACGGGGCGCAGCTGTGCGTGGTGGAGCACGTGCCGGATCTGGTGGCGATCGAGCGGAGCTCCGCGTTTCGCGGCCGCTATCATGTGCTGCACGGCAAACTTTCGCCGATCCACGGGGTCGGACCGGGGGATCTCAACCTCGAGTCGCTGCTTGCCCGGATCGCGGGCGGGGAGGTCACGGAACTCATTCTGGCGCTGCCGAACGACGTGGAAGGCGAGGCGACGTGCCATTACATCATGGAGCATCTGCCGCAGGGCTGTGCGGTGAGCGCGACGCGCATCGGCTTCGGTCTGCCGAGCGGGGGCGGCGTCCTTTACGCGGATGCCGTGACGCTCCGGAGTGCGCTGGAGGCGCGCCGAGGGTATAAGTGACGGCGTGGACCTCGTATCAGATTTTCACTTGCCGGCAGGATGGCACGCAGGCAACGATCCCGCCCGTTCCTTACTGCGGGCGTAGTATATCGGCTATTATGTGGGCTTCCCAAGCCTGAGAGGCGGGTTCGACTCCCGCCGCCCGCACCAATCAGTTGTCAGGTCACACCCCCAACATAAACATGAAGTCCTCCAAGTTCGTCGCCGCGTTTGCGGCTCTCTCCATGATCGCCGCTGGCGCGCTCTTCGCCGCGGATAAAGAAGCCAGCAAGCCGGGTGGCTGCTGCACCAAGGCCGCCAAGGATGGCAAGACCTGCGCTCATCCGTGCTGCGTCGAAGCCGCCAAGGCGGGCAACAACTGCACGAAGTGCGGTGGCTCGGGCAAGATCGCCAAGACCGAAGCGAAGAAGTAATCGGACCTGTTTCCGACTTCCGACCTTTTCGAACCGCGCGCCGCAGGGCGCGCGGTTTTTTGTTGGGCGAATACGGCCGCTCGAAGGCGGGCCGCCCGCGCGTGCGTCAGACGTCCGCGGCGACGTGCTCTTCGCGGAGATTCCGCCAGCGCGCGAGCACGCGGCGATGAATGTCGGCCGGCGAGAGCCCGTAGGCGGCGCGCAGCACGTCCACGTTGGTGCCGTGCTCGACGAACTTGTCGGGCCAGCCGATGCGTTCGACGGCGGCGGGGCAGTCCGCGTCCTGCAGTGCTTCGAGCACTGCGCTGCCGAAGCCGCCGGCGAGGACGTGATCCTCCATCGTCACAAGGAGCGGGATGCACGCGGCGTGGCTCAGCAGGAGGGCGCGATCGAGGGGCTTGACGAAGCGGGCGTTCACGACGCCGACCGAAAGGTGTTCCTCGGCGGCGAGGCGGGCGGCGAGCGCGAGTGCGTCCTGCACCATGCTGCCCAGGGCCCAGATCATGATGTTGGAGCCTTCGCGCAGCACTTCCGCGTGGCCGACCGGGAGGAGGGCGGGCTGCTCCTTGATCTTCACGCCCGTGCCGCTGCCGCGGGGGTAGCGGATGAAGCCGGGGCCCGGCAGCTGCAGCGACGTGTGCAGCATGTCGACGAGTTCGTCCTCATCCTTCGGCTGCATGACGACCGCGTTGGGCACGCAGCGCAGGTAGGAGAGATCGAAGAGTCCGTGATGGGTTGGTCCGTCGTTGGGCGAGAGCCCGGCGCGGTCCATGCAGAATGTGACCGGCAGCGACTGGAGGGCGACGTCGTGGATCACCTGGTCGTAGGCGCGCTGGAGGAAGGTCGAATAAATCGCGCAGACCGGCCGGAAGCCTTTCGTGGCCAAACCGGCGGCGAAGAGCACGGCGTGCTCCTCGGCGATGCCCACATCGAAGAACTGCTGCGGTGCACCGGTGGCGAGATGCGAGAGCCCCGTGCCGCTTGGCATCGCGCCGGTGATGCCGATGACCTTGGGATTGGCGCGGGCAAAGCGGGTGAGGGCCTGACCGAAGACGTCCTGGTAGGCAGGCGGTGCGCCGGCGCCGGATTTCCGGTTCTCGCCGGTGATGGGATCGTAGGGGCCGGCACCGTGGAAGCGCTCGGGGTGCGCGATGGCGGCCTCGAGGCCCTTGCCCTTCTTGGTGAGCACGTGGATCAGCACGGGCACGTCGCACTGTTTCGCGAACTCCAGGTTCTTGCTCAGGGCCTCGAGATCGTGGCCGTCGACCGGTCCGAGGTAACGCAGGCCGAATTTCTCGAAGAGGGAGGATTCGACGAAGAAGTCCTTGGTCTCGCGTTTCCACTTTTGGTAGACGCGATTCATTTCCACGCCGGCCGGGAAGCTCTTGAAGAACGCCTCGATGTCGTGGTGGAGCTTGTTGTAGGTCCGGCTGGTGCTGATGCGGTTGAGGTAATGGGAGATCGCGCCGACATTCTTCGCGATCGACCATTCGTTGTCGTTGAGGATGACGATCAGCCGCTTGGTGGAGGTGACGACGTTGTTCAGCGCCTCGAGCGTGATGCCGCAGGTGAAGGCGGCGTCGCCGCACACTGCCACGACATGCTCATTCGTGCCGCGCAGATCCCGGGCGGTCGCCATGCCCAGTGCCGCGGACAGGGCGGTGCCGGCGTGGCCGGCGCCGAAGGCGTCGTGGGGACTCTCGGCCCGGTAGAGGAAGCCGCTCGCTCCGCCGGACTGGCGCAGCTTGTGGAAATACTCGCCGCCGCGGCCGGTGAGGAGTTTGTGCACGTAGCCCTGATGGGCGACGTCGAAGACAAACTGGTCGTCCGGAGAGTGGAAGACCCGGTGGAGCGCGATCGTGAGCTCGACGACCCCGAGGTTCGGTCCGATGTGACCGCCGTTGCGGGAGGTGACCGAGATGAGCTCCTCCCGGATTTCCTGGGCGAGCCGCGGCAGTTGGGTGGGCGCGAGGGCCTTCACATCGGCCGGGCCGCGAATCCCGTCCAGCAATCTGGACGCGGGCGTGGGAGACGGTGCTTTCATCAAGGGCGGGTGGGGAGGAGCGACGGGGGCGTCATTCGTCGCGCGCGGTTTCAAATTTCTCGAAGGCGGTCGAGCCGTCCTTCTGTTTCTTCAGCTGTTCGATCCGGAGTTCGGCATCCTTGAGCCGCGTCTCGCAGACGCGGATGAGGCGGGAGCCTTCCTCGAAACGGGCCAACAGCTCGGCCAGCGGAACCTCGCCGGACTCCATCGATTCCACGATGGATTCGAGCCGCGCGAGGGCGGCTTCGAAGGTGACTTTGGGTTCCGATGGTTCCACGTCGGGGACGATGGGAAACGGTGGGGCCATTTCAAACCATCTTTGACTCAAGGCCCGGCGCCACCGGGGAATCGGCCGCGCGGGGTGGGCCATCCTTTACCTGCGAATACGAGGGAGTTTGAGCTGGCGGCGTCGCCCAATTCGCATGGATTGGGCCCATGGTCCTCGTCTTGAGCTGTGTCGCGGCGCTGATGGTCCTGCGTCTCGTGGCGGAACTGGTGCTGGCGGCGTTGAATCGCGCCGAAGTGCGGCGGAATGCCGCGGTGCGTCCGCCGGGCGTGGCGGCGATCATGGACGAGGCCACCTACGGAAAGGCGGTGGCCTACACGCTCGAGAAATCGCGCTTCGGCGTGGTGACCGGAATCTTCGACACGCTCGTGCTCGCGCTGGTGGTTTTCGGCGGCGTGCTGCCGATGTTGTATTCGCAGGTGGCGGGCTGGGGTGGACCGGAGTCGGCGTGGTCGCGGGCGCTGTTTATCCTGATCGCGGGTGTGCTGATCTCGATTCCGTCGCTGCCCTTCGAATGGTGGGAGCAGTTTCGTTTGGAGCAGAAATTCGGCTTCAACAAGAGCACCGCGGGCTTGTGGCTGTCGGACAAGGTGAAGGGCCTGCTGCTTACGTTCGCGATCGGTTTTCCCCTGCTCTGGGCGCTGCTGGCGCTGGTGAACCTGGCGGGCGGCAACTGGTGGATCTGGGGCTTCGCTCTGATTTTCGGGTTCCAGCTGCTGATGCTGATTCTCTATCCGAAACTGATCCTGCCGCTCTTCAACAAACTCACGCCGTTGCCGGCGGGCGATCTGCGCGACCGGCTGATGGCGCTGGGCGACCGCACCGGGTTCAAGGCGCAGGCGATCGAGGTGATCGACGGATCGAAGCGTTCGGGGCACTCGAACGCCTACTTCACGGGCTTCGGCCGCTTCCGGCGGATCGTGCTGTTCGACACGCTGATCGCACAGCTCTCGCCGGAGGAACTCGAGGCGGTGCTCGCGCATGAGATCGGCCATTATCGCCGCGGGCACATTCCGAAGATGATCGCGATGTCGGCGCTGCTGATGTTCGGCGGCTTTGCCGCGATCGCGTGGCTTGCGCGGAGCCCGTGGTTCACGCCGTCGTTCGGCTTTCCGCCCGGGGAGATTGCGCCGGCCTTCCTGCTGTTCGGGCTGTTGAGCGGTTTGGTGACGTTCTGGTTCACGCCGCTGGGGAACCTTCTGTCGCGCAAATACGAATACGAAGCCGATGCCTTTGCCCGGGAGGCGATGGGCGGGGCGGGGCCGATGGTCGGCGCCCTGCGCAAGCTCGCGCAGAAGAACCTCACGAATCTCACGCCGCACCGCTGGTTCAGCGGCTTCTATTATTCGCACCCCACGCTGGTGGAGCGGGAGGCGGCGTTGGCGAAGGCCTGACGGCGGGCGTGCGACCATGAAGCCGGGTGGCAGGTGGCGTTGGCTGGTCTGGCTGCTGTGCCTCGGCACCGCGGCAGCCGAGACCGTCACGCTGGCGACCTACAACGTGGAGAACTACGGGGCGGCGAATCGGATGACGGAGGCGGGATACCGGAAGGATTATCCCAAGCCCGAGCCGGAGAAGCAGGCGCTGCGCCGGGTGATCGCGGCGCTCGGCGCGGATGTGCTCGTGCTCCAGGAAATGGGGCCGCAGGTCTACCTCGACGAACTGCGGCGCGATCTGAAGACGGAGGGCTGCGAGTATCCGCACGCGGCCCTGGCGAGTGCGGCGGATCAGGACCGGCACCTGGCGGTGCTGTCGCGGCGGCCGCTGCGCGGCGTGACCACGCACGACGATCTCGCCTTCACCTATTTCGGCGGGCGCGAGACGGTGAAGCGGGGATTGCTGGAAGTGACGATCGCGACGGCGGCGGGCGAGGTCACGGTGTTTGCGGTGCACCTGAAAAGCCGGTTCACCGACCGGCCGGAGGATCCTCTCTCCGCGGTGCGGCGCGGGGCCGAGGCGACCGCGGTGCGCGACCGGATTCTGAAGCGTTTCCCGGAACCAGCGGGTGCGCGTTTCGTGATCCTCGGCGATTGCAACGACAGTCGGACCAGTCGGACGCTCGCGGCGCTGCAGAAACGCGGCAAAACGGAGATCGCCGTGCTGCTGGGGGCCGCCGACTCGCGCGGCGAGACGTGGACGCATGCGTTTCGGAAAGAGGACTCCTATTCCCGGGTCGACCACATCCTGGTGTCGCCCGCGCTGCTGCCGCGGGTGCAGAACGGCGCGGCGCGCATCCACGATGGTGCGGGCGTGCGTGAAGCCAGCGATCACCGGCCGGTGGTTGTCCGGCTGGACTTCGGGGCACCGTAGCCCGACGGGCCGGACATGCCGATGGCCGCCGTTGCGGCGGGCACGGAAACAACCTCAGCGGGCGGAGACGCTGACCGGAACGTTGACCTCGCCGTTGCCGTAACCCTTCAGGAAGAGCGCGCCATTGCCGGGACGGCCGCCTTCTACGGTCACGGTGACGAACGTCTGGCCCTGCGGCACGACGACCTCGGGCATGATCACGCTGTCCGGGACATCCGTCTGGACATCGATCAACGTGCCGCCGGCCGGAGCGGGATTTGGCAACGTGAAGGTGAGGAGCGTGCGGTCGCCGGTGCGCAGCGTGAGGGCAGCGGGCGTGACGAGGAGATTGCTCGGATCGATGCGGAATGTGCCCACCGGGGAGTCGCCCGCGACGCTGGCGAGTGTGACGCGGTAGTTGCGGTTGGCCTCGAGGGCCGGGACGTAGAAACTCAGCGACGTGGGCGACTCGAACTGCGTGCGGGCGGGAGTGCCGTTGAAGGCGATGGTGTCCTGCGGCGTGAAGCCGCGGCCGAGCACGCTGATGCGGGCGCCGACGGGACCGCGGGTGACCTCGAGCGAGAGCACGTAGCGGCGGACGATCTGGACCTTCTCGACGGCCGTGTAGGTCTCGGCCGGGGTGGTGACATTGTTGCCCTCGATGTTGTAATTGACGAGGTAGTAATACCCGATCTGCGCTCGGCCGGGCGGGAGCTGATACTCAAAATCGTAGAGGCCTTGGCCGAGCGGGCTCGGTTTCATCGCGTGATTCTGTCCGTCGACGATGATGCGCGGCGAGATGCCGGTCACCGTGTTGGTGCGCGAGGTGACGCGCAGGCTGAAGGTATAGATCTGCGACGGATTCTCCGGCATCGAGGCCGGCGTCAGGTTCGTCAACGTGACGTTTTCGCACCCCGAAAGGAACGCGAGGCAGGCGAGCCCGGCCAGCCAGACGATGATTTTTCTCGCGGGAGAAATTCGGTTGGTGTGCATTGGATTCCAGAGTGAAAAACCGGGCGGAGTTGCGTTAGTAATGAGCGGTCGACCGACAGAGCAAGCCAAAGGTGAGTCGTGTTCGGCGCTCGGGCTTTACGTGCACGTTCCATTCTGTGCGAGCACCTGCGACTTCTGTGCGTTCTATCAAACCGACCCGACCGCGGATGGGGTGAAGCGGTTCCTTTCGGGCATCGAACGCGAGCGGGATTCCGTCGCTTGGCCGGGACCGGTGAGCACGGTTTTCTGGGGCGGAGGCACGCCGGGGCTGCTGGCGCCGCGGCACCTGGAGCTGCTCGCGGCGGCGATCCGACCGCGCTTCGGCGGCATGCCGCGGGAATGGACGATCGAGCTCGCGCCGGGTTCGGTTACGGAGGAAAGGCTGCGCGTGCTGCGCGACGCGGGCGTGACGCGGATCTCTCTCGGGGTGCAGAGTTTTCAGCCGGCGTTGCTCGATG
>JACCEE010403412.1_pt1 | contig 13483 bp, 9 predicted proteins | sample 7449931 | NCBI WGS metagenome assembly JACCEE01 (sample SAMN15323457, study PRJNA562643) | freshwater metagenome | isolation source: river surface water | place: USA:Blue River Watershed | collected 2017-08-19 | reverse complement strand
TGTCTTGCCCGGCTACTGGGTAAGATCCATCAATGTTGTTGGGGTTAATTAAGCTGGTCATTGTTTATCCTTGGTTACGCAAAGGTGCATCCGTTGTTGCCAATGCAGAACCATTTGTTGTTGATGTATTTTAACGTGCAAGCATCGCCAATTGCATCAAATGTAATTGTGCCAGTACCAGAACTTTTCCAACCAGCATTAGCAACAGTAATTACCATGTCTCCACCGTCGCCGTACATAGCAAATACTTTTACTTGTCCATTGACACCCGCTGCCAGTGAAGCTGTTTCTGCTGATGCTGTGGTAAAATAACTGGTAGACACTGCCAAGCTTGCAGCAGTTGCTGATGCCAAGTCTTCGCTTGATGCATTCAATGGTATCTGTGAAATTTGAGTTACTGTTACTTCAGCACCACCGTCAGAGCATGTAAATTCAAAATCATAGTACCCTACTGCAGGAAATGTAATAACTCCCGAGTAAGCATTGGTGGCCACATAACCCTGTAGTTGTGACGCATTGATTAATGCTGCACTGCCGCCTGTGTTATCAGCAGCAATGGTCAATGTATGCGCAGTACTTAAAACTTCAACTTGCAATCTCATATAACCCACAGATGAAGAAACTGCTGTGGGCCAGTTACTGAATGTAACACTAACTGAACCGTTGGTTACCAAAGAATAATACTGGCCTGATGCAAAATTTAAAATAATAGCACCAGATGCTGCTGAGTCTGTGACCTTGGTAAATGCAACATCTTGCAGTTGTGCCGAATAGATAATGTTATCGTTGAAATTATTAGATTGGTTGGTTAGTGCAACACTGGTCTGGAGAGCATTGATTTCAGATTCGGCATACTGAAAATTTTGTTTGATATTGGTAAAATTCGTGCGAAATCCCTGGGTGCTGTTGTCTTGTCCAGCAACCGGGTATGCAGTATCAATATTGTTTGGGTTAATAAGACTTGCCATTTTTATCCTAGTTTATACCAATATGTTGGCTTTGGGGAATACGAGATATTTATCCAGTGCATCTGACGTATCGTACATATCAACTGGATCAACCCAGGCAATGCTGCCGCCATCAAACACTGTTTCGCCAGTGATAACAGTGGTAGCAGTAATCAAAGGTTGCCAATTTACAAATTCAAAAGTTTGTTGAGCTGCGCCTGGGCGATACAAATATGTATTTGCTGCATACTTTTGCCCTTGACTGGATGTAACATAATCGTCAGTGACAGTTTGCTCATCGAGTGTCAGGGTTATAGTATCGTTTGAATCAATGTTGATGGTATAAATTGCCATTCTGTTGTTGCCATAGTTAGCAAACATAGATCCTGAGCTGTTTGATAGTGTCACAGGAGCTCCGCCTGCAGTCTGACTTACTTGGAATTGTCCAACATACATATTCATACTGCCTGATTCTGTGGACAGTGTTATTGGTGCGCCGCCCTCGGTATCACTGATAGCAAATTGCGATGTAGAAGGAATATCTACAACATAATATGCTCTTGGAAGACCGTTGGCTTCTAGATCATTTACGTTACCAAACATTGTACCAGTAAACCAAACTTGGTCACCTTCTGCAATATAATCATTGATATCTCCAACGCCAGTGACTGTAATCAGATTGGTACCTGAGGTGGTGTTTGTGCATTCAACATTTACTACATCTACTACATAATATACTTCTATAAATCCACCGCTGGTTGCAGACAAACCACCAAACGGTGTGCCGGTAAACCAAACTTTATCCCCGACTGTCATTCCCAAAGTACTATTGCATCTAACAGTATCTGTTGCGGCATCAGTTGCTGTACAAGTTTGGCTATACCCTGAGCTAATCACAGGACCATAGTCAAATGTACCGGGCTCAGCCAACGCTGCTCCTGAATCAAAACCTGTGTCGTCAAAAGGATCTTGATAATCAGTGAAGGCGTCGTCAACAGAATCAAACACGCTGCCGTTTGGTCCTATAAAAGCTTCTTGTTTGACAAATATCAATTTGCTGCCGTTGGTAATAATCACTGTGGTACCAACTGGGGGTGTCTGTCCCGGAGTAGAAATCCAAGTAGGGCCGTCAAGGCCGCCGAGTGAATTTATATAGTCAATGGTTCTAAAATTAATGTCAGCAAATGCCAGTTCAGTGCAGGCATTTACAATACCCAAGTCGTTATAACCCAAAGTGTCAACTCGGTCAAATGTAGTTTGACTTGGGTCAGGAGTCCAGTCTTGAGTCACTGGATCCCAGTTTTTGCTCAGTGTAGAATCCAGCACATAACGATCTACTTTGAAATCAATGTTGTTTAGCTGTTGCCCAAACTGAGTGTTGATATAATATGCAATTCTAGCAGATTCTCCAGGATTTGTGTAGCATATTACCCAAGCAGGTGTAAAACCTAACACACGACCGTTGGTTTGTTTGCTAGTCATCCATAGAGGAAGCTTGGTAGAAATTTGCCCAACTACGTCAATGACTTGATCACGCATGTTGATCAAACTGTTGGGATACACTTCACTTATTACTGTGCTACCGTCAGCAGGGTCAACGATGGAATAAGGCAAACTAACTATCTTGCTTACACTTTGTCCTTGTGCATTTACTAAATCATCAATGACCTGACTGTATACAACTTCATATACTACTTCGCTGGTGGCAGGATCTATTGCTTGTGCAGTTTCTATGGATCCCAAAACTAAATTTTTCCAGTAATGGTTTTGATACAAACTCAACACATATGTTTCAAAAGTGTCTGGTGCGAGTCCAAATGCATGTTGGTATTTTACTTGTGTGCTAACACCAAAGTTTGGATCATCGGGTCTATAAATTGCATCCGGTATAAAAATATTTTCGTTGGTCAGCAGTTGATTGAGAAGCACACGATCGTTGGCTGGAGGCATGGCCAACACAAACAAGTTTTGATAAGGTTTGTTGTATGCCCTGATCATCTTGATTGTAAAAGTTTTGAATACAGAAATAATATCTCTTACACCAGTTTGTTGCATAACAACTTGCAGGTCAGCTCCAGAACCGGCTCCGGTAATAGTGAAAGCCGGATTGTCAGTGGTATAACCCGATCCTGCATCAACCACATTAACAGCAGTAATTGCACCTAGACTGACTTCTGCTTCTACCATCGCAACTTCTGCTGAAGCACCAGTTGGTGTTTCGAATTGAATCAGTGGTGCAACAGAATAGCCTGTGCCGCCGTCGTTGACAATGACTTCGCTGAGATTATACAAAGGTTGTTCAGAATCTTCGGCGTATGCATTAACTGTGAAAACAAATGTTGAATCAAATGTTGTTGGGTCAATATTGGTAACTGTGCTCTGACTTGAATCAAATGTTGTTGATCCAAGATCAATTGCAAAGGTATTGAATGTTGCACGACCAGCAATTTCGCCCGACGGCAACAGTTTTAGTCCTTGTGGCAACTCATTGTATGCACCGTCTTTGAGTCGATAGCTAAGAGTTCGATTACCAGTGTTTACTGCTTCGATTCGGAATATACTGGTTGAACCGTTTTCAATTTCACCCAGATAGGATGGGGTAAGCCAGGTGACTTCACTGTCAATATCTCCTGCAATTGTAATTGAGAAAGGATACGGAGGTGACGCAATCACCAGATTGGCTTGCATAGTACCTGAATCAGTGGTTAGCGTCACAGCAGTTGTTGACACAGGACTGTTGGTTATTTTAAATTGTGTTGTCCCCAACGCACCTGAGACTTCTAACACATAGTAAATTTTTGTAGGCGATGCATCAATCCCACCTAACCCGGTGCCAGTGAACACAATGGGTTGACCCACTGCTAATTGCAAAGTACTGTCGCAGGTAATAACATTGGTTATAGCAGTGGTTGCAGTGCAATTAATAGGTGTGCCAACAAAATCTGCCTGGTAGACAGTGATGTTAAAACTATACTCTAGCTCTGTAACGCCTTGGTCGGGAATAAAACCATAGTACCAACCCGACGATGGATCTAACTGTAGTCCTGGTGGTGCACCATAACCTTTATTAACACTGAATGCATATTTCACAGGCTCGTTGTCATAATCTTGGCCAATGAAACGATATGCAAAATTATTGTCACTACGCACACGCCCTAGGTTAGTAGGCTCAAAATTCAACAAGAACGGGAATCGTTCAGGTGTTTGGTCAGCTGTGACAAATGTGTTATCAGCGGTTATATAAGTATCGTCGGCTGTGAGATCTTCACGATTATATACAAAAATTGTAAATGTTCTTATGCTACTGCTTTTTCCGTCACTGACTTCTAGAGTAAATTGATAGTTTTTACTAATGGCCGAACTTACAAAGTCATAGGGAACAGTGCCCGAAGGAGTTTCGTCATATCCAACAGTTTCGTTTTCGTTTGGAGTTGGACGAATGTATCCTTTGATTACACCAGCAGAATCTATTGTCAACCCCAGTGGTAATGCCCCAGCAATCAATGTGACTGTGACATTTTCGTTTAAATCTGTTGATGTATATTGAATGGGAATTTCAACATAGTCTCCATCATAGTATGAACCAATGGTTCCAACCATTGACACAGAACTACGAACCTGAGATATGTTTACTTCGTATGTTCCTGTGCCGCCACTGCCGGTGATATATCTTCGAATAACTGTTCCGGGATATACGCCGTTGCCCTTGAGATTCATACCAGGGCGAATTGTTCCAACAACCGGCGGCTCACCGGACACTGTTAGAACTACGCCTGAAATAGATCCAGTGAACTCAGCAGAAGAAACATTTTGAAACGCTCCGGAAGGAGTTATAAATTCTGGAACGTCGTTGCCTGTGATGGTCAACGTGAAAGTGCGGTCCGATATAGCATCAACTTCGCCGGCTTGTGTTTTTGTATAACCCCGAATGGCAAACTTACTGGTCACGTCTTCAGCTACTTCTGTTGGAACTCCTTGTAAACTCGCCACAGCTTGTGGTACACCAATCAAAGTTCCGTTGTCAGATACTTGAATACCTTTTGGCAGAGTACCTGCAACCAAGTAGTAAAGAACATGTTGAGAAAACAATGCAGTCATGCTACCAGTTCCGTTGGTCAAACTAACTGGAGTGGTATCAGTCTCACTGTTGGCAATACTGAATTGAGTAGAATTTGCTACCGAAAGAACAAAATAACGAGTGTGTTCAGGTAGCCCGCCAAATGTTGTACCAGAAAACTCAACTTGTAGCCCAGGGTAAACCCCGGCTGTGCTAGCACAGGTAATTAGATTGGTATCTGCTGAAGTTGCTGTGCAAATGGGTTGATTTGACAGTGGCTCAGTGTAAGCTCGAAGAGCTTGTTGGTAGAAAACGCCTTCGGGAATAACTCCCAAACTACCTGCAGGTGTGATCCAAACTGGTCTTGCCATTATACGCTATCCCAAGTTATACCGGTAAACAATCTCAATCCACCAAGAGTTGTGTTGTAGTACAGTTGTCCTGCTACTGGAGAAGCAGGATCACTGGCCGCAGTTGGAATAATCATTCTAAGTGTACCCTGTACGTTACCAGCCGTGACATTTCCACTAGCAGAAACGTTTCCACCAATGACGTTACCTGTGGTTGTGACCAACCCTGCTGTGGTAATATTACCACCAGTAACGTTGCCTGAACCACTTATGGTTAGACCAATGACTGCACCACTGGTGCTTATTTGTCCGCTGGTAGTTAAATTCCCTCCACGCACATTACCCGTGGCCGACACTAATCCTGCTGTGTTGATATTACCAGCGACGACGTTGCCTGTGATTGATGCCAGTCCTGCTGTGTTGATATTACCACCAACAACGTTGCCTGTGATTGATGCCAGTCCTGCTGTGTTGATATTACCACCAGTAATGTTTCCAGTTGCCGTTATCAACCCGCCAGTGGAAATATTTGATCCCAACAACCAAGAACCAGTGATGTTTCCAGTTGCTGTGATCAAACCTGCTGTGTTGATATTACCAGAATCAACATTGCCGACTGCGCTTATTAATCCGCCTGCAAATATATTTCCACCAACACCTAAACCTCCAGCAGTTTTTAAACTTCCGGTTGTAGTAGAACTTGCTGCTGACGTATTTTTAATATTTGCTATTGTGGTAACTTCCAGTGTTGAAATATTGGCAATTCCAGTTGTAATTAGGTTTCCGCCGATTACATTACCTGTGACATTGAGTTCTCCAGCAGTTTCAAAATTCGCTGCAATGACATTGCCAACGGCACTAATTACGCCAGACGCATACATACCTCCGGTGGTATTAACATTGCCGCCATCTACATTACCTGTAGCATTAACGCTGTTGTTTGTATAAAAAGCTCCGGCATATATGTTGCCAACAACACCTGCCCCACCAGCAACTTTCAAAGCTCCGGTAGTAGTCGACGTAGAAATAGTAGAAGATTTTATGTTAGCTAATGTAACAATTTCAAGTGTGGCAATATTGGCAATTCCGCCAGTGACCAAATTGCCGCCAACAACGTTGCCTGTTGCGCTGACAATATTTCCAGTATTGATATTGCCGCCTGTGACATTACCTGCAGCAGAAATTATGCCGCTTTCAAGATTACCGATTACTAAATTACCGTAGGCATTGAAACTAACAATGTCACTGCTAACTGACACGTCAGTGGCAATAACCATTTTTCCAGCAGTGTTATCGTAACCAACGAATGCTGATTTTTCACCACCGCTATAATACCAAAGTTGTGTACCTCGGTCTTTACCATCATTGCTGCCAAGAGGCGTGTTGTTTGGCCCGCGACCCAATCCGATTATAGGATCTTGAACTTCCAATGTACCTACGTTGGTGTAAACAATATCGCCATCAACAATGAGGTTGCCTGTTATCAACGCTGATCCGGCTTGGAGAGCACCAGCAGTTATTAAATTACCACCTGTGATATTTCCACTGGTTGTTACTTGCCCTGTGGTTACTAGATTGCCTCCAATTACATTACCAGAAGCACTGATGGTTGTTCCGTTTATTGTGGTTCCAGAAACTATTGCAGCAACTACGTTACCTGTTGTAGATATTGCACTTGCACCAATGATATTACCGCCAACCACGTTGCCGGTGGCACTGACAATGCCACTGGTTTGAATATTGCCACCGATGACATTGCCCACAGCAGAGACTTCGTTGCTGGTTAAAAGACTACCAGTAGAACTGACAATACCGACAGTGATCAAGTTACCGCCTCGCACATTACCTGTGGCGCTTACTAAGCCTCCAGTGTTGACGTTGGCAACAACAATATTACCTGTGGCACTCAACGTTGCTGTACTCACAGTTGTGGTAGCAGTTAAATTATTTGCTGTGATATTTCCAGTGACTGCTGATACGTTTGCCCCAACGATATCTCCACTGGCAGTAATTGATCCAGCAGATGTTACTCCTGTGGTAACTAAATTTCCTCCAGTGATATTGCCAACAGCGTTTACTTCAGATTGAATTGATATGTTGTTTGACGTAATATTTCCGCTACCGCCTAACACATTGCTTACCACCAAACTGTTTAGTGTGCCGACTGTTTGTAAACTCGAATTAACCACATTGGAACTCAGTGTGGTTCCAGTTAAAAGTGCAGCATTAGAACTAACAGATACTCCTGTGAGTAAACTTCCGTTGCCAATGATATAAGAGCCAGTGACGTTGCCAGCGGCACTCACTGCACCACTGACCACAGCATCGCCTGAAGTATTGATATTTCCACCGGTGACATTACCAGCGGCGTTGATTGATGCACCAGCAGTGACATTTAATGCTTGTACTGTTCCTGAAGAGCTAATAGTTCCGCTGGTTACAAAATTTCCTGATGTGGTGTTTCCAGTAACTGCCAAACTTCCGAGTGTGCCAACTGTTGTTAAACTAGATGTTGTAACGTTTGAGCTTAGAGTATTTCCAATCAACAATGCTGCGTTGGCTTGACTGACTACACCAGTTAGTAAACTTCCATTTCCTACAAAAAACCCCCCAGCAGTGACATTACCAGTTGCACTAACAGCAGAATTTGCTACCAAAGTTCCTTTAACAGTAGCTCCAGTTGCGGTTACAACAATGACATTGGATGTAAGACCACTGGACATTGTTATAGCACCGTCGAGTACCGGTATAGATACACTGGTTGTTCCGTTTGCAATGCCCGAAACACCCCCTGCAACTTCTAAAACTGCAAAGTTTTCGTTAATAATATCAAAAGCATCTCGTAATGGATCGCCGGTTCCGTCATTAGCGGTATTACCTATGTTAATTTGTTGTAGTACAATGGCCATAAATCTAGTCCTGTTATGCTATTTACCAAAACATACGCTACCGCTAAATACACTAGTTCGGAGTAATCAATGAGTTACATCATCAATAATAGCAGAGGACAAGTTGTTGCTGTCGTTGCAGACGGCACAATAAACACCACTGCCACAGATTTATCACTAGTTGGGCGAGGAGTGTCTGGTTACGGTACCAGCGAAAACGAAAATTATGTGTTTTTGCTGGAAAATTTTGCCAACGACACTGCCCCAGTACAACCAATATTAGGACAGCTTTGGTACAATTCGTCTACGGATATATTGTCAGTTTATGACAGCGGCAATGCCTGGAGTGCATTGGCAACACAAGACGACATTGAATCAGCCAAAGTAAGTCCAGCATTCACTGGTGTTCCCACAGCGCCCACTGCGGCTGTTGGAACAAATACCACACAGATTGCCACCACGCAATTTGTAACCAGTGGTCCTGCATTTATTGGTGCCCCCACAGCCCCTACAGCAGCCAGCGGAACTGCTAACACACAAATTGCTACCACTGCATTTGTCACAAATAGTCCAGCACTGGCTGGTGTTCCCACAGCACCCACTGCGGCTGCTGGAACAAATACCACACAAATTGCCACTACAGCTTTTGTTACATCTGGACCGCAGTTTGTGGGAATACCCACTGCGCCTACAGCAACAACTTCGGATAATAGTACACAACTGGCTACCACAGCTTTTGTGCAATCTCAAAAAAGCAGCATTGTGTTGACAGGAGTTCCCACAGCACCCACTGCGGCTGCTGGAACAAATACCACGCAAATTGCCACTACAGAATTTGTTCAAAGTGAAAAAGTCAGTCCAGCTTTTTCTGGCACACCAACAGCACCCAATGCTTTGCCAGGAACAAACACTAATCAAATTGCTACTACTGCATTTGTTGTAAGTTCAATCACAGGTGGCTCAAGTATTCTTGGAACCATGGCGCAACAAGCAGCAAATGCTGTGGTAATCACAGGTGGTACAATATCAGGATTATCCAGTCCTTTGGAAATAGCATCTGGTGGCACAGGGTCTGCCACAGCGGCTGGAGCAAGAAACTCGCTTGGATTAGGAAATTTATCTGTTCAAAATTCTGATGCTGTTGCAATTACTGGTGGAACTATTACTGGCATTGATCCTCTGCCAGTAGCTTCCGGAGGTACTGGAAGTTCTACAGCCGGTGATGCTAGAACGAATCTTGGGCTAGGAACATTAGCAACACAAAATGCAACCGCTGTTGCAATAACTGGTGGATCCATATCGGGTATCAGTCCGTTACCATTGGAATCAGGGGGTACTGGAGCAGCCAGTGCTGGTGCAGCCAGAAGTCAATTGGGTTTAGGCAGCATGGCCACACAAGGTTCTACATCAGTTAACATAACTGGTGGAACTATTAACAATGTACAGATTGATTCGTTGTCTGCTGCACTTCCTGTAACAGCTGGAGGAACCGGTGCACTTAATGCATCAGCAGCTAGAACAAATCTTGGCCTAGGCTCGATGGCAACACAGAATCTCAGCGATGTTAATATCACTGGGGGTACCATTGTTGGAGTAAGTCCAATACCTGTTGCTTCTGGGGGAACTGGTGCCAGCGATCAGTCTTCTGCTAGATTGAATCTTGGACTTGGTTCTATTTCTACACAGAGCGCTAGTAATGTCAACATCCAAGGTGGTGCTATCACAGGATTAGGAACTCCGCTTGACATTGCTTCTGGTGGTACCGGAGGTAACACTGCTGCCACTGCTAGAACAAATCTAGGCCTTGGTACCATGTCTACACAAAATGCTGCCTTTGTTGAAATCACTGGCGGAACCATTACTGGTTTAAATGCACCGTTGCCAGTGGCTTCTGGTGGTACCGGCGGCAACACAGCAGCAACTGCAAGAACAGGACTAGGACTTGGTACCATTGCTACACAAAATGCCAATAGTGTTACTATCACCGGCGGTGTTATATCTAACTTAGATAGCCCATTGGCAATAACTCAAGGCGGTACAGGATCTACCACAGCAGCTGGAGCAAGATTTGCTCTAGGGCTAAGAAATGGAGCAGAAACTGAAGTAGGAACAATAGCTACACAAAATGCCAACAGCGTTAACATCACTGGAGGAACTATCAGTAGTTTGAATGTGCCGTTGGGAGTCTCGTCCGGTGGCACTGGGGCTGCAAATCCTGGAGAAGCTAGACTCTCACTGGGTGCAGCAGATTCTGCAACTAGAATTATTGCTGGCACTGGTTTATCCGGCGGAGGCGATTTAACTGCTTCTCGAACACTTGCTATTGCATCAAATTCCAACGGATACGGAGTTCGATATGTTTCATCTATTGAACCAGCCGGCGGAAACAACGGGGACATTTGGTACCAAGTTTAAAATATGACAACAGTAACAAGGTATTTAGGTTATACAGACGGTATTCAACGTCTTGTTTGGTCAGGCCCTGGCGGAACAATAACAGCACATTTGTGGGGCGGTGGCGGTGGCTTTGGCGGTGGCGACGGCGGCCGTATAGGCGGTAACGGTACCGGCGGCGGCTATGCAACAACAGTGTTTACAGTGGTCGAAGGTGATGTCATTGACGTTGCTGTAGGCGAGCAAGGTGAAAATGGACAGGGCTACAGATCAGGTGCCGCTGGCGGTTCAGCAGGCGCAAGCTACGGTGGTGAAATATTTAACACCAGAACTGGTCCAGTGCTTCCGGCAGTGTACCCTCAGACTAATTCGAGTTGGGGATCTTTTTTAAATACCTACGGAGTTTGGGAATCTTACGCAGGGGCATCATCTTTTCAAAGAACTTACCCAGTTAATTTTCCAATCAGCGGTAACTATTCTTTTACGCTAAGTGTTGATAACTATGCTACAGTATCGCTAGATGGCGCAGTCATTCTTTCTGTAACTGGCAGCAGCAGTACAAATTATCAAAGAACTTTCCAGGCAACTGTTTTTGTAAATGCAGGTACACATTCTGTGTCCATTAATGCAGTTAACACTGGAGGACCTGGCGGTGTTGCAGTAACCATAGGAGCCACCAATGGCTACAGCGGCGGTGCCGGTGGTCGAGCAGGGTACAGTGGATCTTCTGGTGGCGGTGGTGGCGGTGGTGCTGCCGTTGTGAATAGCAACGGCCAAAACGCACCTGGGCCGCGTGGTCAAGCCACTGCTGGAACATTTTCTGGGCAAAATGGTCAAGACAAAGCCGGCGACGGCGGAGGTGGTGGCGGTGGCGGAGGTGGTTACCAGGGCGGTAATGGTGGCGAAGTATCTGGAGGAGACAATGGTGCTTATGCTGGTTCTTATGGTTTGAGCTCTGCCCCTGGTGAAAATCCGTCTGGTATACTACCTGGCGGCGCAGGATCTGTATATTATAAAAATGGTATAGCACTGGGCGGAAGTGCTTCGGGACCAGCAACCGGCGGTTATGCAGCTATCGTAATAGAAACCTTTGGTACCAACATCCACGACGGAAATGATTTTGTTCCTGTGAGAAATTTATTCATTAGGCAACAAGATTCTTGGAAAGAAATTACAGGAATTTGGGTCAAGGAACAAGGCATTTGGAAAAATGTTGTGGGAAGCACAGCACCGCCATTTTCAAGATTGCCAAATACCATTGGCGTTAGCAGCAGACCTTGGATTTAAATTGAAAAGCTAGAGCCGCAACCACAGGTGCTTTGTGCTTGTGGATTGTTGATTACAAAACTAGAATTCATGAGATCTTCTTTGTAATCAACTTCAGCTCCTTGCAGATACTGCATACTCATTGCATCGACTACTACAGGCACTTCACCTGGTACATCGAAATCATCTTCTTGCTTGGTTTCGTCAAATGTAAAACCGTATTGAAATCCCGAACAGCCGCCACCTTGCACAAACACTCTTAACAGCAAGTTAGGGTTGTTTTCTTCGGCAAACAATTCTTTGATTTTTGCCACAGCATTTTCAGTGAGATTTATCATAGTCGCTCGTTGCAAACATCCCAGTCGATGATCTTCCAGATGTTGTCTAGATATTTTTCTTTGTCGCTTTGGTAATCCAGGGCCCAAGCATGTTCCCACCAGTCGACCAGCATGCAAATATCTGTACGCACAGCATGATTGGCAATGGTTTTGATATCACCGCCGGTGCTGAGATATACCCATCCCGACCCTTGGATTTTCATTGCGGTTTCTTTGAAGGCTTCTTTAAAATCTTCCCAAGTCTTGAAATTAGATTCTATCAACGCCAATACTGCGCCACGGGGACGGTTGGCGGCTTTAGGAGCCCTAAGCTGAGGGAAGAACTTATTGTGTAAAAAACTGCCAGCACGATTAAAATCCGCATTGCCTTCTCCAGAGTTATAACGCTTGGCATAGCCTTTGGCCAAGTGCTCGTAGTGATAATCGATGGTCTCCTTGCTCATCACAGGCTCAAGGTCCTTGACACTGTAGGGAAGGGGAGTGGTTTCTAATTTTGCCGGGCGTGTGCTAGCCTCAACAATATTAATAAAATCATAAATTCCAGATGCTGTTTCCATGCTAATATTTATCGGCGACGAGTAATCCTACCACGACTTAGATCATAAGGACTGAACTCTAGTTCAACACGATCGCCCAATAGGACTTTGATGTTATTGGTACGCATTTTTCCGGACAAATACCCCAAAACTAGATTATTGATGCCATCTAATCTAACTCTAAACATTGCAGAAGGCATAATTTCTTCAACCACACCTTCCATTGAAATAGTTTCCTCTTTAGCCATAGATGTTTACTTAGCTGAAATTCAGTTCAGCAGTGATCTTCTGTAGTCGATCAAAACGGAAACTGCGCCACTCTTGCTTGTCCACATCAAACACTCGCAGGCTGTGCTCGTCGGGCTCTTTGCGTTGTTTTGATTCTTTAACAATACCGTCCACCGGAGTTGCTTTGGGTTGTTTATCCTCAGGAATGTGCTGCCAGTCCAGTGTGCATTTCATGTCACGCACAGTGCCATCTGCTTTGACAAAGGTCACTGTGATAGGACCTTTTTGTAGTAGACTTCGTACCCAATCTCGGATCACTGTTTTGCCAGTGTCATCGGCTTCCTGGTATTGTGTACCGGGTGCGCCCTTGAGCAAACGAATAGTTTCTGCTTTGCTCCAATCTACATTTACTGGTGATGCTGTTAACATTTTATACTCCTTGTTTAACGTGATTTAATTTGCCCCACATATCAATCTGC
>JACCEE011808547.1_pt1 | contig 13489 bp, 12 predicted proteins | sample 7449931 | NCBI WGS metagenome assembly JACCEE01 (sample SAMN15323457, study PRJNA562643) | freshwater metagenome | isolation source: river surface water | place: USA:Blue River Watershed | collected 2017-08-19 | reverse complement strand
GCCAGACCGAACATGACGAACAGGTCGAACGAGCTCTGGCGCATGCCGTACACGCCCACGGTGGCGAAGATCAGGATGCCGGCGTACAGCGGCGCCTTGGGGATTTTCAGCAGCTTGACCCACAGGCCGACCATGGGCAGGTTCAGCACCAGCAGCATCACGTTGCCGATGTAGAGCGAGGCGATCAGCGCCCAGACCAGGGCCGACGAGGTCTGGAACAGCTGCGGGCCGGCGTTGATGCCGTAGTTCTGTAACGCACTCAGCAGGATGGCGGCGGTCACCGAGGTGGGAATGCCCAGCGTCAGCAGCGGCACCAGGGTGGCGGTCACGGCGGCGTTGTTGGCGGCTTCGGGGCCGGCCACGCCTTCGATGGCGCCGGTGGTGCCGAATTCCTGCTTGTGCTCCGGGGCGGCCAGCTTGCGCTCGGTGGCGTAGCTCAGGAAGGTCGGGATCTCGGAGCCGCCCGCCGGGATGGTGCCGAAGGGGAAACCGATCACCGTGCCGCGCAGCCAGGCGGGCCAGGAGCGCTTCCACTCCGCCTTGGTCATGTGCGCCTTGTTCATCTTGTTCAGGCTGGCTTCGCTCTTGCCTTCGTACAGCGCGTTGTAGAGCGCCTCGGTCACGGCGAACAGGCCCACCGCCACCAGCACCACTTCCACGCCGTCCATGAATTCGATGATGCCGCCGGTGTAGCGCACCTGTCCGGTGATCTGGTCCATGCCCACCAGGCCCAGGGCCAGGCCGAAGAACAGCGCCGTGAGGCCGCGCAACGTGCTCTGCCCCAGCACCGCGCTCACGGTGGTGAAGGCGAGCAGCATCAGGCAGAAATATTCGGGCGGGCCGAGCTTGACGGCGAACTCGGCCAGGAAGGGCGCGAACAGCGTCACCAGCACGGTGGCGATGGAGCCGGCCACGAACGAGCCGATGGCCGCCGAGGCCAGGGCCGCGCCGGCGCGCCCGCTCTTGGCCATCTTGAAGCCTTCGAGCGCGGTCACCATGGTGCCGGTTTCACCCGGGGTGTTGAGCAGGATGGAGGTGGTCGAGCCGCCGTACATGGCGCCGTAGTAGATGCCCGCGAAGAAGATCATCGACGCCGTGGGCTCCACCTGGCCGGTGATGGGCAGCAGCATGGCCACCGTGACGGCCGGGCCCAGGCCGGGCAGCACGCCAATGGCGGTGCCCAGCGCGCAGCCGGCCAGTGCCCACAGCAGGTTGATGGGGGTGCCCGCGGTGGCAAAGCCGCCGAGCAGGTTGTTCCAGAGTTCAAGCATGGTGTGCTCCTGATAGTCCGCCGCCGGGCCGCCCCAAGGCGGACTGCGCCCCCTCGGGGGGCAGCGAATACACGCAGTGATGAGCGTGGGGGCTCATAGCCAGCCGGTGCCGGTGAGGCCCGGCAGGTTGACGGCGAGGAATTTGGTGAACAGCCAGTAGGTCGGCGCCGAGATCAGCATGCCGATCACCACGTCCTTGACCGTCTGCATGGCGTGGCCCGCCGGTTTGCCTTCGCTGATGCGCAGACCGCGCACCGCCAGCGTGAAACACAGCGCGCAGCTGAGGATGAAGCCGATGCTGGTGATCAGCGCCGCGTTGCCCAGGATGCCGGCCGAGACCCAGGCCAGGGCGTGCCAGTCGCCGCGCGCGGCGCCCGAAGGTTCTTCCATCTTGCGGAAACCGCCGGTGCGCACTTCCCAGATCAGCAGCACGCCGCACAGGGCCATGGCCCCCGACACCACCCAGGGCAGGAAGTCGGGGCCCACGCCCGCGTAGCCCGCGTCGGACGGGATGTTGGCCGCGCCATAGGCCAGCGCGGCGGCCAGCAGCACGGCCCCCACCCCGATGGCCAGCTGGCCGGGGCGGTGATCGGGACGCGATGCGGACGAATCCAGGGAATCGGTGGGCATGTGTGCAACTCCTCGCAGAAACAAAAAAGGCCGCGACGCGAACGCCGCGGCCGCTGAGTGGAACCGGCTTCGTGGGCCGTTTACACCATGCCGGCGCGGACCATGGTGGCGCGCAGGGCAGAGAAGTCCTTGTCCACGAACTCGTCGAAGGCCTTGCCGGTCAGCAGCGCGGGTGTCCAGTTGTTCTTGACCAGCGCGGCCTGCCAGGCCTGGCTCTGCGTCGCCTTGATCACGCGCTGCGTCAGCGCATCGCGCTGTGCCGGGGTCAGACCAGCGGCGCCGAACACGCCGCGCCAGTTGCCGATCTCGACGTTGATGCCCTGCTCCTTGAGCGTGGGGATCTTGTCCAGGCCCTTGACGCGCTGGCCAGACGTGACGGCGATCGCCTTCATCTTGCCGCTCTCGATGTACTGCTGGAATTCGCTGTAGCCGCTGCCGCCCACGGTGACGTTGCCGCCCAGGATGGCCGCCACGGCTTCACCGCCGCCACGGAACGGCACGTAGTTGATCTTGGCCGCCGGCACACCGACCGACTGCGCGATCTGCGCCGCGGCGATGTGTTCGGTGGACCCGCGCGAACCGCCGCCCCACTTGATGCTGCCGGGGTCCTTCTTCAGGGCCGCGACCACGTCCTTCATGGTGTTGAAAGGCGAATTCGCGGGCAGCACGAACACGTTGTATTCGGTGCTCAGGCGGGCGATGGGGGTGAGCTGGGTGATGGACACCGGCGGCTTGCCGGTGATGATGCCGCCGAGCATGACGGCGCCCATGACCATCAGCGCGTCCGGGTCGCCCTTGGTGGCGTTGTAGAACTGGGCCAGGCCGATGGCACCGGCCGCGCCGCCCTTGTTTTCAAACGTCACGGTGTCGGCCACCTTGGCGTCGCGCAGTGCCTCGCCCAGGGCGCGGCCGGTGCCGTCCCAGCCACCGCCGGGGTTGGCGGGGATCATCATCTTGATGTTGTTGGCGGCCCAGGCGGCGTTCGGCAGGGCGCCCGCTGCGGCCAGCGCGGCCAGGGATTTGAGGAAGGTGTCGCGACGCATGAACAGTCTCCGGTGGTGGTGGATCAACAACCCCGATGTTCCTGTCGAACCCTGTCAATCGGCTGTCCAAAGCCTCAGGGGTTTCCCTAGGGCGCGATCGGCCCACCCGGCGTGCCGATAATGGCCACCGCATGAAACTGCTGCTGATCGAGGACAACCCCACCCTGCAGACCACGCTGGCGCGCACCTTCGGGCGCCGCGGCATGCAGGTGCTGACCTGCGGCGACGGCGAACGGGCGCTGGCCCTGTGGCAGGCCAGCCTGCCCGACGCGGTGCTGCTGGACCTGAGCCTGCCCGGGCGCGACGGCCTGCAGGTGCTGGGCGACGCGCGCGCGGCCGGCCTGACCACGCCGGTCATCATCCTCACGGCGCGCGGCACCGTGGGCGACCGCATCATCGGCCTGAACACCGGCGCCGACGACTACCCGCCCAAGCCTTTCGATCTCGACGAACTCGAAGCCCGGTTGCGCGCCCTGGTGCGCCGGTCGGGCAGCGCCAGCGAGACGACCAGCAACGGGCGCAGCGCCGCCTGGTGCGGCATGCAGCTGGACAAGGACAACGGCGCGGTCTATTTCGACGGCAGCCCGATGGAGCTGGCCCCGCGCGAACTGGCCCTGCTGCGCGCCGTGCTGGCCAAGCCCGGCCAGGCCATCGCCAAAGAACGGCTGACCGAACTGGTCTTCCCCGGCGAGAGCCAGGTGCAGCCCGAAGCCATCGAGGTGGTGGCCTACCGCCTGCGCAAGAAGATTGCCCACACCGGCGCCCAGCTGGTCACGCTGCGCGGTCTCGGTTACCTGCTCAAGGCAACGGCATGACGCCCACCCCTGCGGCGCTTCGCGCCACCCCCTCAAGGGGGCAACACCAGCGGCCTGGCGAAGCCAGTTCCGCGGTGTTCCTGGACCATCCTCCCCTCCTCCGAAGCGCTGCCTGATGAAACCGCTGTCGGTTGCACGCAACCGGTCGCCATCCCTGCGTCGCACGCTGCTGCTGGGCATCCTGCTGCCGGTGGCCGGCTTTGTGCTGATCAACACCGTGGTGCTCTACCGCCAGGCCTTGGCCGCCGCCGACACCGCCTACGACCGCACCCTGCTGGCCACCGCCAAATCGCTGAGCGAACAGCTCAGCGTGGAAGGCCAGGGCGAGCAGGCGCGCGTGCGCTCGACCCTGCAGTACTCGGCGCTGGAGGCGTTCGAGGCCGACAACCGCAGCCGCATCTTCTACCGGGTCAGCGGCTTTGCCGGTGAAATGGTCTCGGGCTTCGATGACCTGCCGCCGCCCCGCGCGCAGCTGCCTGACCAGAACATCTACGCCGCACTGGTGCACTTCTACGACGACCAATACCGCGGCATGCCGGTGCGCATGGCGGTGCTGCTGCAGCCGGTGGCCAGCAGCACCGATCAGGGCATGAGCACCATCCAGGTGGCCGAAACGCTGGAACTGCGCCAGACCCTGGCACGCCAGATCCTGGTGGACACGCTGTGGCGCCAGGCCGCGCTGGTGCTGGTCATCGTCGGCGTGGTGGTGTTCGTGGTGCAGCGCGCCACCCGCCCGGTGCGCGCCCTCAGCCACGCGCTGACCGCGCGCAGCGAAAACGACCTGTCCCCCCTGCCCGCCGACGACGCGCCGCGCGAACTGCAGCCGCTGGTGGAGGCCACCAACCAGCACATGCAGCGCCTGTCGCAGCTGCTGGAGCACCAGAAGCGCTTCGTGCGCGACACCTCGCACCAGCTGCGCACGCCGCTGGCCGTGCTCAAGACGCAGGTGCAGTCGGCCCGGCGTGGCGACGTGCCACCGGCCCAGGCACTGGAAGAGATCGGCCACACCGTCGAACGCGCCACCGAACTGGCCAACCAGATGCTGGCCCTGGCCAAGGTCGAACAGCTGCGCGAAGACCGCGACGCGCCGCGCATGGACTGGGCCGACGTGGTGCGCAAGGTGGCGCTGGACCTGGCGCCGCTGATCGCCGACCGCTCGCTGGACTTTTCGCTCGAACTCCCCGACCAAGCGGTCACGGTGCGCTCACACGAATGGGCGCTGCGCGAGCTCAGCCGCAACCTGCTGCACAACGCCATCGGGCACACGCCCGCCGGCCGCCGCCTGGCTGTGGCGCTGGTGGCCGACGCGCAGGCCGCAGCCCTCACCGTCAGCGACAGCGGGCCAGGCATCTCGGCCGCGCTGCGCGAACGCCTGTTCCAGCCCTTTGCCACCGACCCGCAACGCCGCAGCGGTGGCACCGGCCTGGGCCTGGCCATCTGCCACGGCATCACCCAGTCGCTGGGCGGCACGATCGAACTGGTCAACCGCGAAACCCACGGCCAGGTGCAGGGCCTGGACGCCACCGTGCGCCTGCCCCTGGCCGCCACCTGAACACCATGACGACACAGGCATCCGAAGGCAAGGTCCGGCTGGACAAATGGCTCTGGGCGGCGCGCTTTTACAAGACACGCAGCCTCAGCAGCGACGAGATCGACAAAGGCCGCGTGACGGTCAACGGGCAGGTGGCCAAGCCCTCGCGCGACGTCAAACCCGGTGATGTGCTGGAACTGCGCAGCGGCCCCGTGGTGCGCACCGTGGTCGTGCGCGCGCTCAGCGGTGTGCGCGGCCCGGCCCCGGTGGCCGCCCTGCTCTACGACGAGACGGCCGAGTCGCTGGCGCGCCGGCAGGACCAAGCCGAACAGCGCCGCCTGGCCCCCGAACCCGCGCTGGCCCTGCAACAGGGCCGGCCCACCAAACGGGACCGCCGCGACATGCAGCAACTCTCGGGGCGCGGCCAGTGGAACCAGCGCTGGAGCGCGTCGGTGGACGACGAATAAGCGGCCCGCAGAGGCTGAGAGGGCATTGGGCATGCCCAATGCCCTCTCAGCCTCTCAGGCCTTGCGTGTCCCCAGCCACACCACCGTGGCCACCACCAGCAGTCCACCGGCCACCTGCACCGGCGCGATCGCCTGCCCCAGCACCGCCCAGGCCAGCACCAGCGCGAAGATGGGTTCGATGTTCATGATGGCCGAATGGCCCACCACCCCCAGGCGGGGCAGCACCGTGAACATGATGGTGAAGGCCGTGCCGTACAGCGCCGTCAAGCCCAGCAGCCCCCACCAGCCCGGCGCGGCGGTGGGCAGGTGGAACCCGCCCTGGTAGGCCACCCCGGTCAGCGCGAGCACGGCCACGATCCCCATGGTGCTGAAGGTGCGCAGGCGGCCATCGAGGTCGCCCGCCTCGTGCTGCGTCAACACCAGCGCCAGCCCGAAGGTGGCCGCAGCCGTCAGGGCAAAGGCCACGCCGGCGCCGATGCGGCTCCAGTGCCCCGCCGCCCCCAGGCCCGACGCGGCGCCCAGCACGTCCAGCGCCAGCGCCAGGCCCAGCAGCATCACCGGCATGGCGCGCACCATGTTGCGGTGCGGCCGGTGCCCGTAGACCAGCCGGGCCCAGAGCGCCGTCCACAGCGGGTAGGTGTTGAACGCCAGCAGCGCCAGCGCCACCGGCAAGCGCGCCACCGCCGAGTACAGGCACAGGCTCTGCACACCGACCAGCAAGCCCATGGCCGGCAAGGCCTTGCGGTGGCGGGCGGTCAGGCGCACCGGCACGCGGTAGACGCGCAACAGCAGCGCCACCACCAGCGCGGTGACGCCGCTGCGGAAAGCTACAGCGGTCGGCACATCGACCCCGTGCTCGAACGCCAGACGGGCCGCCACGTGGTTGGCGCCCATCATGAAAGCGATCAGCAGCAAGGAGGCGAAGGCGGTGCCGGTCAGGGCACGCGAAGACGGAGCGGACATGCGGCATTGTCCTGCGGGTGCGGACGGAACTTGCCGCCGGGAAGACGCGACGGTGACGCCCCGAGGACGGTGTTCGCCAGCGGGTGTGGAGGATCAGGCCCGGGGCCGGTGCTTGCCCAAGTCGTTCCAGAAGTCCTGCCGGTGCAGCCGTCCGCCCTTCACCTCGAACAGGTCGATGTACCGGATGCCGGCGAACACGTGCCCGTCGGGCCATTCACCGGACAAGCTGCCGTGGCCGTGCACCGCGCAGGTGTCGCAATCCCGCATGCGACCGGCGCGCTTCAACACCGCAGGTCGCTGGGCAGGCCCGGGCCGGGCAGGCCGCGCGCCAACGGGCTCACGCGTTGCCGGCCACGGAGACCTGGTCCCGCACCAGTCGCCCGTCCACGAGTTCGAGCACCCGGTCACAGCGCGCGGCCAGCCGGGGATCGTGGGTCACCACCAGGAACGAGGTGTGCAATTCCGCGTGCATGCGGCGCATCAGGGCGAACACCTCGTCCGACGACGCGGTGTCCAGGTTGCCGGTGGGTTCATCGGCCAGCACCAGGGGGGGCTCCAGCACCATGGCCCGTGCGATGGCCACCCGCTGCTGCATGCCACCCGACAATTCGCCCGGGCGTTTGTCCATGGCCTGACCCAGGCCGACCGCGTCCAGCATGGCCCGGGCCTTGTCGCGTTGCCTGGAGGTCACCCGGCCCTCGCGCATCAGGGCCGGCAGGGTCACGTTCTCCAGCGCGGTAAACGCCGGCAACAGGTGGTGGAACTGGAACACAAAGCCCAGCGTGGTGCGGCGGCGCAGCGTCAGGGCCTCGTCATCGACCCCCACCATCTCTTCGCCTTCGATCCGGTAGCTGCCCGAGGTCATGCGCTCGAGCAGGCCCAGGATGTTCAGCAAGGTGCTCTTGCCCGACCCAGAGGGACCGATGAGGGCCACCAGTTCACCGCGGGCGATGTTGAACGACACGCCGTGCAGCACCTCCGTCTCGTTGGGCAGGCCGACGTTGTAGCGTTTGCAGACCGCGCCGAGCTCCAGCAGCGCAGGTGACGGCTTGACCACAGGCGTTGAACTCATAAGCGGATCGCCTGTGCGGGGTCCAGCCGCGAGGCGCGGCGCGCGGGGGCCACCGCCGCGAGCAACCCGCTGACGGTGGCCAAGCCGGCGATGCGCAACGCCAGAGCGGCTTCGAGCGTGAGGTTGAACAGGGGCAAGCCATCCGAGCCCCGCACGAAATGGGTGAAGACCCAGATCAGGCCCACCGCCAGCAACACCCCCAGCGTCGACCCCAGAGCGCCCACGATGAGGCCTTGCAACAGGAACACGCGCAACACCTGCCCCCGGGTCGCGCCCATGGCACGCAGGATGCCGATTTCACGCTGCTTTTGCACCACCGACACCACCAGCACGCTGGCGATGCCCAGCACCACCACGATCATCACGACCCCGCGGATCACGGACGTGCTCACCGATTGCGCATTCAGGGCCGACACGAGCTGCGCATTCGCCTGCTGCCAGCTTTCGGCCTTGTAGGGCCAGCGGGCAGACAATTCGTCCGCCAGGCCCTGGGCCGCCCAGATGTCCACCAGCGCGAGGTCCAGGCTGGTGGCACTGCCCGGCAAGCCCACCAGGCTCTGCGCGGTGCGCAAGGGCACGATCACGGTGCGCCGGTTGAGGTCTCGCACGCCGAGGTCCACCAAGGCGGTGATGCGCAGAGCGTCTTCGACGCCGTCCGTCACGATGCCGATCCGGTCGCCCACCTGCACGCCCAGGTCCTGCGCCAGTTCGCGCCCGATGATGCCCTCGCCCGGCCCCAGCCTCGCGGTCCCGGCCACGATCTTGGATCGCAGCTTGACGATGCGGTCGTAGCGCTTCAGCTCGACCCCCATCAGGGCGATCGCCTTGGAGGCCTCGCCGCGCACGGCCAGGCCGGCCGCCGACACCATGGGCGACACCGCCGCGACCTGCGGCAGGGCTTCCAGCTCGGGCACCAGGAGCTGCCAGTTGTCGATGGATCGCGGGCGCTGCGCGCGGGCTTGCGTCTGCTCCAGCCGGCTCACCCCGGTGCCCGGCAGCGTGGGCACCACCTGCACCCGTTCGTCCGGCGCACTCACCGTGACGTGGGCTTGTGCGCCCAGCGTCTTTTCGATCGTGTTGCGCTGCAGGCCGGTGATCAGGGCCGAGATGTAGGCCACCACCGCCACCCCCGCGGCCACGCCCACGATGATGAGCAAGGTCTGCATCCTTCCCTCGCGCAGGAAGCGGATGGCCACGAGGCTTTCAAATCCGAGGATCATGGATCGGCCTCAGCGCCCCATGGCGTTGGTCATCGCGGCGCCCGCGTCTTCCCGGGCGGGTGCCTGCGCGGCAGCGACGGATGCACTGGTCACGGCGCGCACACGCGAGCCGGGCGCGGGTGCTGCGCCGACCAATACCGCCTCACCCTCTTTCAAGCCGTCGAGCACTTCGACCCATGCCAGGGTGCGCAGCCCCGGCCGCACCGGCCGGACCTCGACGCGCCCGTCGCGCGCCACCCACACGGCTGGCCCGGCGCCCCCATCGCTGCGCAGCGCGCTCACGGGCACCACCAGTGCGCGCTCGCGGCGCGCGGTCTCGACCTCGACGGACACCGTCATGTCTTCGCGCAGGAAGCCGGGGACCGGCGCTTGCAGGGAAAATTTGACCTCGATGGCGCCCCGCTGGGCATCGACCACCGGCGCGATCGACAGCACCTGTGCGCGGAAGGCTTGCGTCGGGTACGCATCGGCCAGCACGCTGGCCTGCTGCCCTGGCGCGAGCTGCTCCAGATACCGCTCGTCCACCTGCGCCACCAGTTGCAGCGGACCGGACAAGGCCAGTGTCAGCAGGGCCCGGCCGGGTTGCACGATCTGCCCGGGCTCCACCGCCCGGGCGAGCACCCGGCCCTTTGCGGGCGCGGTGATTGCGGCCTCCTTCAAACGCACCTGCGCCGACTGGCGGGCCGCGGACGCGACCGCCAGCTGCGCCTGGGCCTGCGTCACATCGGTACCGTTGTCCGCATTGGCTTCGCGCTGGGCGCGCGCGGCGTCCAGCTGGGCCTGCGCCACGCCCACAGCGCGACGCGCCTCGTCCAGACGGGACTGGCTCAGAAACCCCTGCCCCACCAGGCCCTGCGTGCGCTGCAGATCGGCACGGGCGGCCAGCAGCACGGACTCCGCCTGGGTCACATTGGCCTGCACGGTCAGTCGCCCGGTGCTGCGCAGCCCGCTCAGCCGCGCCTGCGCCTGCCTTTCGCTGGCCTCGGCCTGCGCCAGAGCCGAGCGCAACTCGTCATCTTCGAGCCGTACCAGGACATCACCCACCGCCACCGGCGCGCCCTCGCTCACCAGCACCTCGCGCACCCGGGCGGTCAGGGTGCTGCCCACCTCCACCCGCGACGACGTGGCCACGCGGGCGGAGAACTGCAGCGTGCGCACCAGCGGTGCCATGCTGGCGTTGATGGTCGATGCCTGAGGCGGTCGCAAGGTCCACCATGCCAGCCAGGCGGGTACGAGCAGGGCCAAGAGCACACCCGAGGACAACCAGAGAAATCGCCGCGTCATGGCCTATTCTTTCCGACATGGAGAGCGATGCGTTGACACACATCACAAAACACACCGCCCTGCACGGGAAAAGACCCAAGTGAAGCGTCGAAGGACCTGCGCAGGCGATGCGCTGTCGACATGAAGACCAGCGTGATCATCGTGGGGGGTGGCTTGAGCGGTCTGTACGCTGCCCACCGCCTGACACAACTCGGCGTCGAAACCTGGGCACTGCTGGAGGCGCGCCAACGGACGGGTGGACGCATCGTATCGGTGCCGGCGGAGACTCCAAGCCCGACGCACACCGATGCGCCGCGCGGAACAGACCGTTTCGACCTGGGCCCCTCCTGGTTCTGGCCGGGCTACCAGCGGCAACTCGATCGACTGGTGACTTCCCTGGGCCTGCAAACGTTCGAACAGCACGACAGCGGTGACCTGCTGGTTGAACGCGCCCTCCACCAGCCGGCGGTGCGCACGCGTGGCTATGCGAACGAGCCACCATCCATGCGCGTGATGGGCGGCATGACGGCCTTGACCGACGCACTGCGCAGCGGCCTGGATCCCGCGCGCGTGCAGACCGGTCAGGTGGTGCGCCACCTGCGCCGGGAAGGCGCGCAAGTGGCCGTGGACAGCGAGGACGTAGAAGGTAGAGCGACCACATGGCGCGCCGACCATGTGCTGCTGGCGCTGCCGCCGCGCCTGGCCGCCGGTGCGATCCGCTTCCAGCCCGAACTGCCGCCGGCGCTGGCCCGCCAGTGGCAACAGACCCCGACCTGGATGGCCCCCCACGCCAAGTACCTGGCCATTTACGAGCGGCCGTTCTGGCGCGAGCAGGGACTGTCCGGCGCAGCCCGCAGCGCATTGGGCCCCTTGGGTGAGATCCACGATGCCTCGATGCCCGGCGGCCACGCGGCGCTGTTCGGCTTCTTCGGCGTGCCCGCCCACGTGCGACACGGCGTGGGCGATGCCGAGCTCCGATCACGCTGCCGCGCGCAGTTCGCCCGGCTGTTCGGGCCAGCAGCGGCACAGCCCGTGATGGACGTGATCCAGGACTGGTCACAAGAGGACTTCACCGCAACCGATGCGGTGGCGACTGAAGGCCTGTGGAGCGGGTACCTCACCGGCATCGGCAGCGAATGGTCCCGCCTGTTTCCTGGCTACGTCGCGGGCGCGGTCGATGCGGCAGAGGCCGGCGTGCTGGCCTGGCTGCAGCAGGTGCAGCACACCACCGACACCCCTCCCGCAGCGACAGCCTCCTGAACGCCGCCCATCGCAGCACGCCGGTCGCCCGCGGGGGGCTGGTGTGGGCGGAGCGCACCAGCGCCCGCTGGGCAAGGGCAGACGCCGCGCCACGACCGGGTTGGACTTCTGGAGAGTCCCGTGCGCTTAATGGGTTGCCGTGCCTCCCGGCATGGCGGCAGCCCCCTCCAGTCTTGTCTTGTCTTCCGGGGAACACACCATGACGACCGCCATGCCCACACCCGCACACGCCGCCACCATGCGCACCGAGCGCGACGCCATGGGCGCCATCGACGTCCCGGCGCATCGGCTCTGGGGTGCGCAAACCCAGCGATCGCTGAAGTTCTTCGCCATCTCCACCGAACGCATGCCGCCGGAGTTGCTGCGGGCACTCGCCCTGGTGAAGCTGGCCGGCGCCCGCGTGAACCTGCGCCTGGGCCTGCTGCCTGCCGACAAGGCCACCGCCATTGAACGTGCCGCCCAGGAGGTGCTGGCCGGCGAGCACGACGCGGAGTTTCCGCTGTCCGTGTGGCAGACCGGCTCCGGCACACAGAGCCACATGAACATGAACGAAGTGCTGGCCAACCGGGCTTCGGAACTGCTGGGCGGTGAACGCGGCGTGCGCCGGCTGGTCCACCCCAACGATGACGTCAACCTGGGCCAGTCGTCCAACGACGTGGTCCCCACCGCCATGCACCTCGCAGCGGCGCGCGGTATCACCCATGTCGTGCTGCCCGCGCTGGCGGCGCTGCGCGCCACGCTGGCCAACCAGAGCGAGGCGTTTGCGGGCATCGTCAAGATCGGCCGCATCCATCTGCAGGACGCCACCCCGCTGTCGCTGGGCGATGAGTTCTCGGGCTATGTGGCGCAGCTCGACCAGGCACAGGCACACCTCCAGAACACCCTGGCCCTGCTCTTTCCGCTGGCCATCGGCGGCACCGCGGTGGGCACGGGTCTGAACACGCACCCGGCATTCGGGCCACTCGTGGCCGCCGAACTGGCACGGCTCGAAGCGCAACCATACGTGAGCGCACCCAACAAGTTTGCCGCGCTCGCTGCGCACGACGGCCTGGTCGCGGTGCACGGTGCGCTCAAGACCCTGGCGGTGGCCTTGATGAAAATCGCCAACGACATCCGCTGGCTCGCCTCGGGGCCGCGGTCCGGACTGGGCGAGATCGGCCTTCCCGAAAACGAGCCCGGCAGTTCCATCATGCCGGGCAAGGTCAACCCCACACAGTGCGAGGCCCTGACCATGGTCTGCTGTCAGGTCATGGGCAACGACGTGGCCATTGGCATGGGAGGCGCCGCAGGGAACTTCGAACTCAACGTGTACAAGCCACTCATCGCGCACAACCTGTTGCAGAGCATCCGGCTGCTGGGCGACGGCATGGCGAGCTTCGATGCACATTGCGTGCGCGGCATCGAGCCGCGGCGCGAACGCATCGCCGAACTGCTGGACCGCTCACTGATGCTGGTGACCGCCCTGGTCCCGCACATCGGCTACGACCGCGCCGCCGAGATCGCCAAACGCGCCCACCACGAAGGCACGACATTGCGCGAGGCGGCGCTGGCGTCCGGCCACGTCTCGGCGTCGGACTTCAACCGCTGGGTGGTCCCGGCCCAGATGGCCGGTACAGGGCACGACAGGCCTTGACGGCGGCCCTGGGCGGTTCATCCTCCAGGACCCAACCCGCCGCACGAACATTCTGGTGACGGACGGGCCGCTGGCGAAGGTTTTCACGGGGAGGACGGCTCCATGTGCCGGCGGTGAACCCGCAGCGGTCTTGCACCAAACCCGCAGAAACAACGGCCCCAGAAAGACAAAAGGCTCCCACTTGCGTGGGAGCCTTGTCTGACTGGCGGAGTGAGAGGGATTCGAACCCTCGATGAGGCTCTACACCCCATACTCCCTTAGCAGGGGAGCACCTTCGGCCACTCGGTCATGTTTCCAGCAGGTGCATATTATGCCTCAACT